>Ga0182030_10011116_pt1 | contig 18187 bp, 13 predicted proteins | sample 812S3MmetaG_FD_121299 | JGI IMG/M metagenome (GOLD analysis project Ga0182030, IMG submission 121299) | Permafrost microbial communities from Stordalen Mire, Sweden - 812S3M metaG (Illumina Assembly) | ecosystem: Environmental > Terrestrial > Soil > Wetlands > Permafrost | place: Sweden...
AAGCGGGGCGATGGCTCCAAGTCTCGATCCATCACCGTGAATGACGATGGCGATGAGGGGTGGCCCGCCACTTCGGATGCCGACCGGATGCCCATCGAGCAGCTGATCATGCAGATCGCAACCGATGATGCGCAGGTAAGCCCGGCGATGCCTCTCAGATACGGAGAGTTCACGGGGGAAAAGCAGGGCTTATTGCGAACGCCTGCGGCACTGCCGCGAGCGGCAACGCGGATCCCGGATCGTCGCCAAAGCTGGGATGGGGGTCGCTGATAATCAAAACTCCCATTGGACGCAGTACGAACTATGTCCGCAAGCCGCCACAGTGAGGCAACTTGTGTGGCACATTTTCCCTTTGCCACACAAAGTTAACTACACTACCGGCGGATAAGCAATCGTAGGCTGAGAAGATGGGAGATGCGATCTCTCGCCGCTTTTCTCGCCTGCGGCAGGCTGCGTGGGTACGCGAGCTAAACGCTAGAATCGCCTACTGATACCGATCGTCACGCCGCGCGGCAAAATCTGAACCGATAGCGGCGTGTTGCGTGTCGTCGCCCAGTATCCGAAGCCGGTTCCCAGAAGGCCGCCGGCAATGACATCCGTCTGCCAGTGCGCCTGGCTCTTGAGGCGTGCGATGGCGTCGTAGACGGGTAGCGCTTCGAGCGCCCATATCCACGGCTCCTGCTTGTAATAATTGACGATCAACGGCGTCACAAAAGCCGCCTGGAGCGTCACCTCGCCGCTCGGAAAGCTTTGGCAGCAACTTCCTTTGAACCATGCATTCGGGTTGTCGCCTTGATAAGGGCGCGGACGGCTGAACCCGTATTTGAGGAGCTCCGCGGCAACTCCCGAAAGAGCCGTCGAGTCGATGTCCTGCCAAAAGGTATGTCCCAGCTTATCGTCGTTGCCGAACCAGAGCGCACCTGCGACCTCAACCGCAATCACCCCGTTCTCGATGCCGGTTTGGTACTTACGCGCCCATATGCCCCCCGTGTCGAGGGGCAATTCTGAGTCGATCCCCAGAAAGCCACTCCCGGCAGTGACAACGCCCGGCAAGAGAAGCATCATCAGGCACAGCCATGGATTCCGTCCGACTCGAGAAAGATGCTTCTCAAACGCCGTGCGTAATCGCGAGCCGACCCCCTGCATCGGATGGGCTATATGGTATCGAGCCATGTCGGGAGTCCTCCAGTACGCGCTTCAATCTTGCAAGTGGGCTTTGCCGTGCAACAAGGCAGTGCGAAGCACCCGTTACTTTGCAGTACAAAGTCCGCTCATTATGCAACTGTGTATTAACTTTTCAATACACAGTTGATCCTGGCATGCAGGTTTCACGAAGATCCGACCGCGGGTGACCCGAATGCGCAAGGCCATGAGGGCGTCCCTCCTACGAACTCGCCGACGCCCCGCTTGACACGGACGGACTCTGCAGTACAAAGTAGAATTGGAATGCAGCAGAGAGCGGGCAGATTCGCGGCAGAGGTGATTTTTGCACGAGGGGCGCGGGATCAACGATGATGAGATCGATTCTCATGAGCATTTGCCTCGTGTCATTCACGTCGGCTCGTCCCGCCGCGTCGCTTGATCTCACCGAGCTTCGGGGACGCGTCGTTTATTTGGATTTCTGGGCATCGTGGTGCGGACCCTGCAGATTGTCGTTTCCATGGATGGAGACCATGAAGCGCACCTACGCCGCGCAGGGCCTTGAGGTAGTCGCCGTGGACCTCGATACGAGCCGCACCGATGCGGATAGATTCCTGAATCAATTTCACCCGACCTTCGACGTGCGCTTCGATCCCAAGGGCGATCTAGCGGAACTCTATAAGGTGCAAGGCATGCCCTCGAGCGTTTTGATTGACCGTCACGGAGTCACCCGTTTCACTCACGTCGGCTTTACACCGAAGGATGGTGGGATCTACGAGGAGCAATTGCGTGAACTGTTGGCCGAAAAGTAATTCTTCTTGGGAGTGAATATGAATTGTCGCTTTTGTACGCTGAGCGTGGTGCTCGCAGTTGTGCTGATCTCAGGGTGCAGCTCCTCACTGGGGGTCAAGCCTTGGCAGCGCGACGTGCTCGCGCGCGAGGAAATGCAGCTCGACTCGGACCCCCTCGATGCGGCTATTGATGATCACCTCTACTTCAGCAAGGAGGCCTCTTCGGGCGGCCGTTCGTTTGCGGGCGGCGGATGCGGATGCAATTAGAGAGAAGATCACCGCCGAAGCTGGGGAGCGTCCGGATGCGATTAATGGCTGCGAGCTGCGCCCTGCTCGGCGCCGGTGCGGCGCGCAGCCAGGAAACCCACATGGCCCCGCCCGACAGCGGGCTGTTGGAGGACTGGTCGGTCGATTCGGCGCTCGCCTATTACCACGAGGACGGCCGTATCCAAGCGATCGAGCCCGTGGTCGATGTCGCCAAGGTCTTTGCGGACGGAGAGGCGCTCAACTTTAACGTCACGTTCGACGCCTTATCGGGCGCGAGCCCCAATGGGGCGCTCCCGAGCCGTACGGCTCAAACATTTTCATCGCCGTCCGGAAAGCTCAAAAACCGATATACGACCGCGCCGGGTCAATTGCCCGTCGATCCGGACTATAAAGACGACCGCATCGCAATGGGCGGAAACTGGACGGTGCCCATCACTCGAGTCGATCAAGTGAGCGTGGGCGGCAGATTGTCTGCCGAGGACGATTTCTTCTCCGCCACGGTGAACGCCTCGATCGACCACGATTTCAACGAAAAGAACACCACGCTCTCGTTCGGTATCGATAACGAGTTTGACTCGATCCACCCGATCGGCGGCGCGCCGGTCCCGGGGAGTGATTATGCGCTGGCCGAAAAGCAGACCGGGGGGAAGACAAAGGACGGGGTTGGGGTACTCCTCGGGGTGACGCAAGTGATGACGCGAACCTGGCTTTCCGAGTTCAACGTCTCGATCGATAGATTCCATGGGTACTTGAACGATCCCTATAAGTTCGCGTCGGTCATCGACAGCGCCGGTGGCACGACGGGATACGAATATGAGAACCGCCCTGATCAGCGCACGCGCAAGAGCGCCTATTGGGAAAACCGTGTCAGCTGGAGCTCGCAAATATCCACCGCCTTGTCGCTCCGCTATATGAGCGATGACTGGGGCGTGCGCTCGGATACCGCCCAGCTGCATCTGCGCTGGACATTCGCGAACCGCGAACGCTATATCGAGCCCACGATCCGCTGGTATCGGCAGACGGCGGCGGACTTTTTCACGCCGTTCATCGTGAACACGGAGAAACCGACCACGGACCACGAGTCATCAGACTCCCGGCTAGCTGCGTTTCACGCCTTGACCTATGGCTTGAAATACGCGCAGAAGCTGCCGGGTCTCGGCAGCCGCCCGGAATCGGAGTTCAGCATCCGCGCGGAGTATTATCAGCAGACATTGGATGTACGCACGCCGGTGCCGGACGCTCTGCAAGGGCTCGATCTGTATCCGGGAGTCAAGGCAGTCCTCGTGCAGATCGGGTGGCGGTTTTAGAACTGACCGACGGCTGCGCGCTAATTGCGCGGGAGGGAGCTCCAGGTGCCCGATGAGAGGTTAATCGTCGAGGCCCGCGGTGAGAATCTCCTGGCGGTCACGTTTACCGCGATGGCGAGTCCCTGCGAGATGCTGCTGCCCATGATGAGCGAGCACGCTGCCTTGGCCATCGGTGCGGTCGCGGCCGAGGAGGCTTGGCGTGTCGAGAAGAAGTACAGCCGCTACCGGGACGACAGTGTCACCGCCTGGATCCATGGAAATCGGGGCATCGCTATCGAGGTGGACCCCGAGACAGCATCGCTCATTGATTTCGCGAGCCAGTGCTTCGATCTGAGCCAGGGACTCTTCGACATCACCTCGGGCGTGCTGCGGCGTGCATGGACATTCGACGGGTCGGACCGCATTCCCGAGGCCGCCGTCATCGAGCGGCTCCTGTCCCTGGTGGGATTCGAGAAGCTTCAGTGGCGATCTCCGCGCCTCTTGCTGCCCGTCGAAATGGAATTGGATTTCGGCGGCATCGGCAAGGAATATGCCGTTGATCGCGCTTACGAATTGCTCGCTGCGCGCGACTCGACCCCATTCCTCGTCAATTTCGGCGGCGATTTGCGCGCTAATCGTCCTCCGTCGCACGGTCCGTGGCGGGTGGGCATCGAGCGGCCGGATACCGATCGAGAGGCAACCATGTTGCTTGATTTGGAGTATGGCGCGCTCGCCACGAGCGGCGACGCGCGTCGCTATTTGCTCAAAGACGGTATTCGGTATGGCCACATTTTAAATCCCCTCACAGGATGGCCCGCCCCCGAAGCGCCGCGCTCAATCACCGTTGCGGCCAGCAGTTGCACGGAAGCAGGATTGCTATCGACCGTCGCCATGCTGCAGGGCGCCGGGGCGCAAGCGTATCTTGACGAACAGGGCGTACGGTACTGGCTCCTTGAATGATTACTGGAATTGGCGCGATCGCGAACGCAATGCACCCCTGGGTCAGTCGATCGGGGAGTGCCTTCCCCAGTCGAAGCGGCGGCCGAGAATGGCTTTCACGATCAAATGGTCGGTTGCCGAGGTGGCGCCGATGCCGATGCCGATGTTGATCTCCCAGACGGGCGACACGTTGAGGTCCGTGACGAGGAAGACCTGCTGTTGCTGGCTGTGCACGGGAGAAATGTTGCCAATAGCGCCGTAGTCCGCATACCACTCGAAGCCCGCGCTCACCACTTTCGTGATGTCGTAGCTCAGCTTGGCAGCCGGAGCGAAGCCCCACCCCTGATTGACATCAGGGCCGTGCAGGGTGCGCTCGAGCGCGGGATTGACGGCGAAATACCAGCGGCCGATGCTCTTGTCGATGATCGGGCGTATCTCCCAGGTCCAGGTATCGGTCGAGTAGGCGGAGCGCTGAAAGCCCACCTCGGTCGACAGGCTCACGCCGACCGGCCATCCCCAGGAATTCGGTACCATCACGCGCGGGCGAATGTGATCTCCAACCCACTGAACCCCATGACCGTCTTGTTCGCTGGTAAAGATATAGAAACCGACTTCGGACCAGTCATTGACGCCTTCGGTGAGCTCGACCGTCTCATGCTCCTGATGGTAGGTGGGATAGACGCCATCGACGGTTTGCTGCTGGCCTTCCACGGTGAAATTCGAGTGCAATTCGACCATCAGGGTCTCTGGAGGGACCGTCTCGGCCCCGTAGACTTGGATCTCGTAATTGGCCTGGCCATGCGCGAGCGGCGGTAAGCAAGCGATCGCGAGGAGGACGGTGAGCCGGCAAGAAGCGACCATTCGGTCAGGCATACTCGATTTCATCCGGTGCTTTGCCGCGTGCCGCGCTCAGAGGTGCCCCAAGGGTGAGCAGTTCGAAACTGATGAGGGGCGACACCCGGAATGTTCATGCGCCGTCCTCGTTCGCGAGCAGGACTCTTTGGGGTCCGCGGTAAACCCGAGCTGACTTTACGTGGCAAAGCTTAGATATATCAGACGGTACAAGCAAGCCCCAACCGCCGCGCAATGAGCGGATTGACGATATACTGGGGCGGCAAAGTAGTGGAGATTTAATAAAGAATGAATTCAAAGGTTCTTGGGGCGACCCGGCGCCAACCTTGCCGACTTTGGTATCGCAAGACGATCAAGAGCAAGAGAATGACGTGGGCGATGTTGGGGTGGGCAGTCGTCGGATTCTTCCCCATCGTCAGTCGCCCCGCTGACTCATTCGTCGGCACAACGCTCGAAGATACCAAGCTCTATTTCACCTCACCGTTGCGATGGGACGAAGAAGACTGGCTGTACTTCGGGGGCACCTTGGTCGCTATTGGTGCCGCCCACTCGTTTGATGAGAGAGTCCGTGACCATTTCGCGACGGGCTCGAAGGCCGTCCTGAACGGCGGCCAGGACAAAAACAGCCTGCGCGATGCAGCGCCGACGCTGGCCCTGATCGCGGGCACGGGGCTCGGCGCAGCGTTTTACGATGACAAAGACGGCTATCGGGAAACCTGGGCGTTGATTGAGGCGGGCGCATTCAGCGGTGCCACGGCGGAGGTGTTGGGGTACGCAACCGGTCGAGAGCGCCCCGATGCGACCGCGTCGCCGAACGAATGGGGCAAAGGGGGAGACTCTTTCCCGTCGCTCCACACAACCGTTGCTTTCGCGGTCGGGACCGTTTTTGCCGAGTCCGGAAACGATGAATATCGGTGGTTTCGTCGGATCATCGGCTATGGCGTGGCAGGTGCGACTGCGTACGTTCGACTCGATGAGAATGTGCACTGGCTTTCCGATACGGTCGCCGGTGCGGCCCTCGGCATTGCAACCGCCAAATTCGTGCTGAACCGCCAAGACGCCCAGAGTCGCGGGACGCTGCAGTTCCAGCCAATGAAGGGCGGCTGGATGGTCTCTTATTCCGTCCGTACACATTAACGTTTGACGAGTCGAGTCACCAACCCTAATTGAACATCGCGCGGGTAGGTGCCCGAGCCGGGCCGTAAACCCGCATCTCGATGAGGGTCGTTGACCGATCGGTTCTACCGAACGCCCGGCGGCGAATTCATACCACTCAACGCGCGATTGGAAACGATCGGCTATTCAATAGGCTCGCAGTCGTTGCCGCTGCCGCTGCCGCTACTGGGCTCGAGAAGCCGATCAGCGCTTATCTGCGTCGGAATTTTCATTTCACATTCGGCGCGTTCAACTTCTCCGCGGCGTTCCTCACGCCTTATTTGTTCGAAATGGGTGTCGCTCGCATCATCTGAGTTCATCGAACAGCGGTGTTGTCGGGCGCACCTCGATCGAAGCTTCCTAGGTAGGTAGACTTGTTGCGCCCGCGCGAATAGCTGCCTGATGGTGGTCCAACCGCGTATGCGCTGCCGCAACCAGCGTACGCTGGACACTTATTCGTCGATGAGTGATAAAGTCTAGCCATGAGGGATTGGACAACATACTCCCTGCTGCTCCCTCCGCTGCGGCTCTCGCGCGACTTGCAAAGGGGCAAACGATCTCTCGGCGCCGTCGCTGGTTGACAGCGAGCGCAGCCGCGGCCTGAACGATGAAGACCGAAAGAATAGTTACCGCCCCGCAACCCAACGACGAGTGTGTCAAGCCGCGGCGGCTCGACCAATTGCAGTCGGTGGATTGGTTCTCGAGTCGAAAGCGCGCCGGCTCGAACGGCTCTACGATCAGCATCATCGCTCGATCCGCTATGGCTGCTCTGGCTGGAGCTGCGCTCGGCCTGATTTTTTCGAAATGGATCCTAGGATTATGCATCGCGGCTATTGCCATCGGGGTTGGTTTGGCGTCGCTGGCGTCAAACACCGCGAGAGTTGTCGTCGATCGCACCTTTGCTTGGCTCGGCGAGACGCTTGGCACTCTTTTATCCTGGCTTCTCTTGAGTCCGATTTTTCTGGTGGGATTCACTGTGGCACGCGCATGGATACGTCTGTCGCGCGCGGATCCGTTGCGACTTCGGTGCACGGCGTTGCCGACTTACTGGCTGTCTGCCGATACGCATGAACGCAAGCTCCGTTTCGTCTCGGCGATGTTCGGCGGCGAGCGCGTTCAAAGCCGCGGGCTGCCGGCCATGGCAGTGCTCGGGTTGGTGCTCGCGGCCCTTCTCCTAGGCGAAGGCCTGCTGCGGATTTGGGGCTTCGGCTCTCCGGTTCTATATCTGGTGGACCCGCAGGCAGGGTACTATCCGGCGCCTCACCAGTCGGTGGGTCGCTATGGAGGTCGGGCTTACATCAACGCTTATGGCATGCGCTCCCCTGATTATCCGGAGCACAAGCCCGCGGGCGTCTTTCGCGTTTTGATGATCGGCGACTCGACACTGTACGGCGGCAGCTATGTTGATCAAAGCGAGCTGTACTCATCTCTGGTAGCGAGTGAGCTTGCGAGCGCCGCGTCTGCTCGACCGGTACAGGTGATGGCCATCGGCGTCAACGCCTGGGGACCGTTCAACGAACTCGGCTATGTCGATAAGTTCGGCACCTTTGATTCCGATTTAGTGCTGATCGCGTTGCCCCTTACCGATATCTATCGGCCCCTCGCCCGGTTGTATGGCGTGCCATTTTTTCGCGCCGACCGACCGCCGAGACTCGCTCTCGAGGAAATCTTTGACCACGTCGCGTGGCGCGTCCGGGAACGCGTCTACGGCGCACCTACCCGCGCCGAGAATGCCTGGAACCGTGTGGCGGGGATGGAAGCATATGCGAGGTTGGTCGAGCGCTTGCGCAATCACGGCGCCGAAGTCATGGTCGAGGTTTTGCCGAGCCAAAGCGCCGGTTCCACAGGATTGGTTGCTCCCTACGAGCTGGCAGACATCCAGCAGCTGCGGCGCTCTGTCCCGTCCCCAGTGATCGTGTCCTATCCTGCGGGTCTCTTCAGCGGCCGCGGCGAGCACATCTACCACGACGGGACGCATCTCGATGTCGCGGGACATCGAGCGTACGCCGATTTTCTGCGCGGCGAGATCACCACTCGCAGCCAAGCGTGGGCGCGGTGGATTCACCCGATCGGCGCAAATGCATCCGAGCGTGTGCTCTAATGAACGTATTGGGGGTGAGCGGCCTGTATCACGACAGTGCCGCATGCCTGGTGCGCGACGGAACGATCGTTGCCGCGGCTCAGGAGGAGCGCTTTTCGCGCAAGAAGCACGATGCGCGGATGCCTCGAAATGCAATCGGATGGTGCCTCGAGGCGGGGTCCGTCAAGCCCGGCGACCTGGATATCGTGGTGTTCTACGACAAGCCGATCACCAAATTCGCACGCCTTCTGGCCTCATATGCAGAAGTCGCCCCGCGCGGCCTGCGCTCTTTTTTGATGGGCGTTCCCGCATGGCTGCGCGATAAGGCGTGGGTCGGTTATCAGCTGGAACAGGCGCTGCGAGATGCAGGGCACCCGCGGCCCAAGCGCACGCTCTTCACGGAACATCATCTGTCGCACGCCGCGAGCGCCTTCTACCCGTCGCCCTTTGCCGAGGCCGCGGTCGTCACGGTGGACGGGGTTGGGGAATGGTGCACCGCGGGGATTTTCGCCGGGAAAGGCCGCGAGTTGCGCATGCTGTTCGAGCAGCGCTTCCCTCATTCGATTGGCATGCTCTACAGCGCCTTCACGTACTTTACCGGCTTCCGCGTCAACTCCGGGGAATACAAGCTGATGGGGCTCGCGCCCTATGGCGAGCCGCGCTACGCGGACCTGATCCGCAAGCACCTTATCGACGTTCGCGAAGACGGTTCCTTTCGCTTGAATCTCGAGTATTTCGGCTTCCTGGACGAGCTGAGAATGACGAACGACTCGTTCGCACGGCTCTTCGGAGGCGCACCTCGGCAGCCGGACTCCCCGATCACAGAGCGCGAGATGGACCTTGCAGCATCGATCCAGCGCGTGACCGACGAAATAATGCTCAAGATCGTTCGCTACGCGCGCGCAGTTACCGGAAAGCGCAAACTCTGTCTTGCGGGCGGCGTTGCACTGAATTGCGTCGCGAATGGCGAAATACTGCGCAGTGATATCTTCGACGATGTGTGGATCCAACCCGCCGCAGGCGATGCAGGCGGCGCGCTAGGAGCGGCCATGTACGTGTGGCACCAAGTGCTCGGTCATGCTCGCAGTCCAAACCCTTCGGACGCCATGCACGGGGCGCTGCTCGGTCCAAGCTTTGCGCCCGTGCTGACGCGGGAATTTCTGGACAAGAACGCCCTGCCTTACCGGCAGCTGATACGCTCGGAGAGGAATGCCTACGTGGCTAGGATCCTCGCAGAAGAGAAGGTAGTGGGAGTATTGCAAGGCCGAACCGAATTCGGGCCCCGGGCGCTTGGCAATCGCTCTATTCTGGCGGATGCTCGCAACGTCAAGATGCAGTCGCATATCAATCTCGCAACCAAGTTCCGCGAGAGCTTTCGGCCGTTCGCCCCAATCGTACTAGCGGAGGACGCCCCGGAATATTTCCAGGTAGTCAAGTCCTCCCCCTATATGTTGGTCGTGGATCGGATTCGGCAGGAACGATGGATTCCTGACACGCAGGGACGACGCGACATCACTAACTGGGTGAACACTGCCCGATCCGACATTCCTGCAGTGACTCACGTCGACTACTCGGCGCGCATTCAAACGGTGGATCCGGCTCGACACCCGGAGATTTACGCCATCCTCACTGAATTCAAAAAAATAACCGGCTATGGGATCCTCGTCAATACGAGCTTCAATATTCGCAGCGAGCCCATTGTGTGTACGCCTGAGGATGCCTATCGGTGCTTCATGCGCACCGGCATCGACACCTTGGTCCTGGATGACTTCGTTCTGGAGAAGGCAGACCAACCGCCCTGCATCGACACGAAGGATTGGCGCATGGAATTCGGGCTGGATTGATCATGCGATCCTTGCGGTTTCTGTACTGGGCTGCGCGCTTGCTGCGCGACATCCTATGGATGGGCATCGCCAACCGCAGCATGGGGCTCAGCATCGCGATTTTGTTTCTACTAGTGGTCGGAGTCGCCGCCGTCGGGGCGAAGCTTGCGGCGCCGTTCATATATACCTTGTTTTAGGCCGGATACTCGGCGCTCGGATCCGTCTGGTGGTGCGGCGCGGGGGCATGGAGAGCGGTCCTCTCCGGATGCTACGCCGCGAAGCGAACCGGCTCGGGAGCGGACTGCGGTCGCATGTGCCAGCGCTCAAAATCCCCGCGCAGCTGCTGATTGAGCACGCGGGCTCTGACTTGCAGCAGATTGTGGGTACGCGTTGGGGTCCACCGCGTCTGCTGTTCTTCGCAAGCCGCTTGCTACCAACCTGATTGACGGCTGGCTCGACGAAGCCGGTCCCGATGGGCTCGCCGTGCCGCTGGCGGTCCGCATAGTTCGGGATCGACCCCTTCCCCGAAGCAGACCCTCGCGGAGCAGCTCACTCCCGACGAGCATCAATTCTTCGAGCAGATGCTCCGTCCGACGGTCGAATCGGGCAAGAACATCACGACCGAGCGCTGAGTCTATCTGCACGCGCTAGCGCCTGCCCCATGAACCACTCATCGGGCCCGTGCCAGCTGCGGCGCTATCGCCCCTCGCCGCTGCACGGCGGCAACGCACGCCTTATGCAGCGAGACCTCTGTATCCGATACCCAATTCAGGCCGTGACGTTGATTCGGCCGCCGCTGCCGTCATGATCGCCGTCGCTGTCAGCGCTTGAGTTAACGGCGGGCGGCGCGACTGGCTTGCTGGCCTGCTGGGCCGGAGCCGCCGGTGTCTTAGTGGCTGAGGTGGGGACAATGGGGGGCGAAACGGAGGGGGAAACACTGGAAACGCTCATTGTGAACTTTGCCTCTTATGTAAAGTTAAGGGGGTGACCGCTATAAGGTTTGCAGTACAAAGTATCGGCAAGGCGTGGCGCGACTTGAGCGACTGCTGCATCGCGTTGCAGCACGGGGTCGAGACAAATGGGACGCCGATTGTGCGTCCCCTTTAATGCAGTTAACACGGACTCGGGGATTCGCGTCCTTCATTCCGTTCCCAAATTCGCGCCGCGAAGGCCGCTCTATCAACAAGTAAGACGCTTGCGCATCACTACTGCGCCGCTTTGGCTCTGTATCTTTCGACCCATGTCTTTGGGGAGCGCGCGGAGGAGCAAACCAAACGGGAAATCGAGTGGGTAAGGTCGGTTGATACGCATCGACTCCTCCAAGCTCGTAATTACTCGTGAGGACCGCCATCCATATTTCTCAAAAAACCCGAACCAATCCGTCACCTTGAATAGAAACGGTGCCGCCATTAGCCTGGACTCCCATCCTCTCGGCAACCCACGCTTACCCGCGTTGTCGAAATCCTGAATCCAGAAACTAATCGATGATGTTTCATGCAACTCGCTCGCGAGGCGTGCGACATCGTAAATGGAAAAATACGTGAGGACCCCTTCCGTGATCACCAATATGCACTTAGAGCTCCTTGCATAGCGAGCGAGCAATTTGTTGCGCGACGGGCGATCCAAGAGATCCAAGCCGACCCTCTCAAGCTCACAAACGGGTTTATATTCGCCCAACTTGGAATTTTTCAATTCGATGATGTTTGGAAAATCTACTTCGACCCAGCGCAAGGTCGTCGGTAGCTTCAACCGATACGGTCGCGTGTCTAATCCGGCGCCGAGATTCAAGACCGTGTCGACGCCCGCGCCGAGAGCCTCGTTGATCAGCCGATCTATGGCGGAGGTGCGAATGATCACGCCCCACTCAACCGTGGTCGCGCACGGAATGGAGCGTGCAATGGCAAGCCCTCGCTCGCCTGATAATATCGCAGCGAATGGATCCTCAAACGCGGCGTCGGCCCGTTGCCCTTCTTGGGCTCTAAAGCTTGCTACCCACAGCGCCGTATCACTCACGTGCCTAATTGCAGAATCTGCGACCTTGATCTCCGATGGTGTGGCTATTGAAGTGCACGGTGCGCAGCAAATCTAGTCGATATCTGCTTACTTTGCAACGCAAAGGCACGCTCGCGATCCATCCTCATGGACTGGCTGTCTTTCGGAGGAATTCCTGCAACGCGGCTCGTCCGTCCTCCCACATTCGAAACGGCGTGTCGAGCGGCTCTTGCGGTAATTGGACCCCGAGCGTGTCGCTCGTCGCGATGAATCTCAGCACATCCGTATCCACGCGATAGGCGTGCGTCACCGTCTCCTCGTGCGCGGGCACGTGCAGAGCCGCGCCTTTGGTCAAGCTGACCGGCACGGCGTCCAGAGGTCTCAAGTCGAGGACTCTGCCCTGCGCGAATATCTTGAGCTCGCCGCTCTCATCGTTTGGCGGCGGGGACATGCGCCGGTCCACGGTCGACCACCGATAGAGCAGCAAATAATTCGCGAAATCGCCCGAGTGGTCGACTTCCACGGCCACCAGGGTCACGTAATCGCGTGCGAAAGCGGCCACGTCGGTCCGATCTCGCGCGAAAACCAGCGGCTTCGACGCCACTGATAATGTATTACCGGTACCCTCATCGAAAAATTCCGGGGGATTGGCCGTCCCGGGATGAAAGCCGCGGCAGGCCGACAGCGTGGTCAGCGACCCCATCGAAATCACCACGATCCCCAACATGCGGCGGCAGGCACTGCTCAGATGGGCTCCTAGAAACGCAATCGGTAGGTGAGGGACATATATAGAGAACGCTGCTGGAGCGCGGTCGTTTGCGCGGGACCGGGCAGCTGCTGAAGCGCCTGTTGCTCTTGCAATTGATAGCCTCCAACTACCTCAAACACCGAGCGCCGGCTGGTCCAATCGCCGCGCACTTCCGGGAGGTAGAGCATCTGCTTGCCGCCCAGTCCAGGATCGTTCAGTTGCTCGACGCTGAACCTCGGGCCGAAGCGCCATGCGCCAGGGAGCACAAAACGCGCGTCCCAGGTGAGTGTAGTGCTCCGATAAGCGGGAGAATCGTCGAATCGCACGCCGAATATGTGCAGATCGCTGCCCTGCACGAGGCTCGAACCGGCAAGCTGAATGTTGGCGTTCTTGTCGAGACCGGTGGAGGGCGTAGCGGCCACGCCGCCCGAAGCTTGAGTTCCGCCGAGCTGCAGAGTTGCGAGGTCCACCATGAGCTGCCAGCGTTCACCGAGTGGGCGGTTGGCGGAGACAACGAACGTGTCGGAAATCGCCGTGCGGTCGATCGCCAGCTGTTTGATCTGCGAGGGAGTGAAGGTCAGCTCCATCGAGCGAAGATCCGCGGCACTTTGGCCGATCAACGCGTTGTTGATTTCAAGGAGCGGCGAGTGCCGGTGGTCGGCATCGATACCGAGCGCCCACTGTCCGACTTTCAGATTCCCGATCAGCGTCGCGGAATTTAGCGCCTGGAAGAACACATCGTAGTCGACCAGGACGACAGCGGAGGCGCCTGGACGCATCAATCGCGTCTGAAACCCCACAGATCGCCGATCGGTCTGACCCAGATCGGTCTCGTTGAACAGATACGCGTCGAAGATCAGCGCCTGCTGAAACATTCCGTACTCGGTGCTCAGAGTCTCGAATTGCTGTTGCGAGGAGAACGCCGAATAGCTGGTGTAGTCCGGATATCCGCCGGCAGCACTCACCGAGAGGTTGGAATTCACCTGATATCCCACGAACAGCCCGTCGAACAGGCCGATCACGCCCTGGTTGGCAAGGACCTGCCGGCCGGCACGCCCCGTGAGACCGAGGGTGCGGTCGGTCCCCTCGATGAACGCCGCGGTGGTGCGATCCTGACTGCCGCCGGCGGTCGTCACGATGTTCTGCGTATAGCCGGCGTCGACGCGTCCGGTGAAGTCGTAGCGCGGACCGCGGTCGCGCACCAGGAGGTCCCCATAGACGAGCGCCGCATTCACCGCGGTCGTGCTGGTGCTCGTCCCCAAGGACACCGTTTGCGCGTTGGCGAACTGATAGCCGAGCGCGGCGCTCCCCGCCATGCTCCAGCGATCATTTCGCGCGCTCCCAAACTCCCCGGCCGATCGGGGCGTCAGCGACGCGTTGATGAGAGCCTGAAGCCGGGCGCGCACGCGTTCGGCCCCGGCACGATCAGGGTAGCGCTCGAGATAGGCCTCGTACTCGCCTTTTGCCTGCGCCATTTGCCCGGCGCGCTCGCGAGCCAATCCCAACAATTCCTGCGCATCGGCCCGGGCGGGGTATTCCGGCTGACGCAGCAGCCGGCTGAGGAGCTCGACGGCCTCGGGGTACTGGTGCCGGTCGAGCGCGGTACGTGCATCGTTCAGGATCTTTGCTCGTTCGGTGTCGGGCAGCGGCGGATCGACCGGCTCGCGCGCCGCCGGCGTCGGCGCACTGGCGTGCTCTATCAGCGCGAGGTCGGTTTGCTCGTCGTTGACCGCGACCCACGCATGCGGATAGTTCACGAGCGCGATCTTGAGGACGCGCTCCGCCTCCGTCTTGGTCGCGAAGGGTCCGGCGCGCAAGCGGTACCAATGCTCCCCCTCGATGTCGGTCTCGGATACGTAGGCCTGAGCCTCCAGACCGGCGGCGGCCGCCGCGAGGGCTCCGGCCGCGAATTTTTCCCTCGAGGAGTCGAGATTGACTGCGTAACCCGAGGATATCTCCGGCTCCAGGACCGTCACTTTGGGTTTGCGTCCGCCGACGCCAAGCAGGCGCACCCGGAGCCCGAGGCTGTTTCCGGTCGGCGCCATCACGAAGTCGAGCTCGCGCGCCCATGAGATCTCGAGCGCGACCTCACCCGGTACGGTCTGCTCGACGCGAGCTCCGGTAACCAGATCCTCACCTCCCCCAACGAGCGGGAATTCCGGTGCCACGGCGCCCAGCAGGGCGCCGCAATCCGGTCCGAGACGCAATGTGATCCGTGTGCTCACGCCATGGCTCAAAGGGGTATTGCCGAGATAGTGCACCGAGCAAGAGAACTGCACCGAGATGTCGGCGTGATCCTCTCGCATGTCGGAATCGATGATCTGCACCAGCGATGACCCGACGCCCGTTGCGAGGCCCGAGTGGGATGGCGCGGCCGCCCAGCTCGTCCCACCGACCGCGGTCAACCACGTCACGAGCACTCTCGTGCGCAGCCGATTCATTTGCCCTGACCGCTGTTCGTGCGCGGAGCCGATATCAAGGGCCGCAGGGGCGATCTTGGAGCAACGACGGTCCACGTCGAGGTTTGGTGGCAGCTCGCGCAATCGAGTAGGGTAACCAGATGCTGAATCGGCTTGCCGGCGGTCGCGATGCCGTTGTGGCAACTCATGCACAGGCCGCCCTGCCCCGTATGGCTGAAACTCGCGACTCCCCACGCGAGCGTGCCGTGGCATGCGCCGCAGTCCTTGGCCGTGGGTAGGTGCGTCGTCGGCACGCCCGGCGCGAGTGCGCCGTTGTGGCAGCTTGCGCAACTCCCGGCAAGAGACTGGTGATCGACGCGCGCGGGCAGCCACGCATTCGTGGTATGGCAGTTCTGGCAGAGCACATTGCTGCGAATATGGCTTGCGCTCTTGCCCGTCGCGAGCGCCCCGTTGTGACAGCTCGCGCAATTGCTGGTGACTCCCGAGTGGGAGGGGGCGGCTGCCCCAAGCGCCGTTGCGGCGCTGCCGGTAACGCCGGGCGCGCTTGCGCGCGCTGCGGGTGGCGTCGCCGAGCCGGCGACCACGCTAGTGACGACACTCTTCGCGGCCGCATTCACCACCTTCTGCGCGCCGCCGTCCCAGTTGTTGGTATTGTGGCAGCCGCTGCAATCCCGCCCTACGTGGTGGTTGTTCGGCCGTGTGGTCAGGTGATTGACGCCGTAGAACGCCTTGCCCGTGTCGTGGCACGCATCGCAGGTCTTGCCGATCACCACGAACATCAAGGTGTGCTTGGCCGAGCTCATCGTGGTCCCGCTGAAGCTCGTGAAGCTGACGGCGTGGCAGTCCTGGCACGGCGTCGTGCTGGTTGGAATATGGACCGGCGACAGCACCGCGTCCTTCGGGGTATAACTCGGATAGAACACCGGAGGCGTCGCATTGGGCGCACCGTGGCAGGTGATGCAGCCCGAAGTGATCCCGGTGTGCAACGTCGGGTTCGCGGCGAGGGTCGTAGTCGAATAATCCGCGGGTGCCTTCGTATGGCAGACGGTGCAGGCATTGTTGGCCGGATTCGGCATGTGCCCCGTCGGCATCACCGTCGAGTTCCAATTGGCCGTCGTGTGACAGATGCTGCAATCGTTCGGCGCCACCATCTGACCCGCGTTGTGATCGGCCGGACGGCCCTGCAGGGCGGGTGACGCCGCGCCCATGTAGTAAGAGAGCCCTGCCTCATGGCAGGTGGCGCAGGTCGTGGCGACGAAGGCGTGCGTCGCCTGAGTCATGTTCATCGGCCCGAATCCGCCGACCGCGTAGGTGGTCGAGGAATGGCACGAGCCGCAGCTGGTTCCCGCGAGCAACGGGATATGCGAGGGCGTGAGTACCGCATCCTTCGGGGTGAAGTTGTTGTACCACGTCAGTGGTGTCGTACCGCCGTGGCACTGGGCGCATTCGCTCGCGGTGATGCCTGAATGCAAGACCGCATTCGCCGCGAGCGTCGCGGTTGTGTAGTCCGCGGGAGCGGTCGTGTGGCAAACCGTGCACGCCTGGTTTGCGGGATTCGGCATATGACCCGTCGGCATCACGCTGCTGTTCCAGTTGGCGGTGGTATGGCAGAGGCTGCAGTCGTTGGGCGCCGCCATTTGACCGGCGCTATGGTCGGCCGGACGGCTTTGCAGCGTGGGAGATGCCGCGCCCATCGAAAAAGACAGCCCCGCTTCATGGCAGGTATCGCAGGTGGTAACCACAAAGGCATGAGTCGCCTGACTCATGTTCATCGGTCCGAAGCCGGACGCAACGTAGTTCGCCGCATGGCAGGAACTGCAGTCGGTGCCGGCGAGGAACGGAATGTGCGAGGGGGTGAGCACCGCGGCCTTGGGGTTGTCGTTGTTGTTGTAAAAAGTGAGCTGCGTCGTCGCGCCGTGGCATTGCGCGCACCCGTGGGTGATGCCGGTGTGCAGTACCGCAATGCTCGCGAGCGTCGCGTAGTTGGCCGGAGCCGCCGTATGGCAGGTGTTGCACGACTGGCTACCGGGATTCGGCATATGCCCCGTAGGCAGCACCGTCGTGCTCCAGTTGGCCGTCGTGTGACAGAGGCTGCAATCGTTGGGCGCGACTTGCTGGCCCTGCGTGTGGTCGGCAGGACGCCCTTGCAGGCCCGGGCTCGCAGCACCCATGTAGAAGGAAAGACCCGCCTCGTGGCAAGTAACGCAGCCCGTCGACCCCAGGGTCGAATGCGTCGCTTGCGTCATGTTCATCGGCCCAAATCCGGCGACGGCGTACGTGGTCGAGGTGTGGCAATTGCTGCAGTCGGTCCCGGTAAAGGCCGGAATGTGCGGCGGCGAGAGCCCGGCGGCGGCCCTCGGATTGTCGTTATTGTTGTAGAAGGTGAGCGCGGTCGATCCGCCATGACACTGAGCGCAGCTGGTAGTGATGCCCGTATGCAGCACCGAATTCGCGGCCAGCAGCGCCATGTTGTTGGGGTAGCCGGTGTGGCACACGGTGCACTGCAGATTGGCCGGGTTCGGCATGTGGCCGGCGGGATAGGCCTGCGAGGTCCAGTCGGTGGTCTCGTGACAGCTCGAGCAGTCCTCGGTCTGCTGTGCCGTCGAGCCGCCGTTCGCCGTGTAATGGTTGGTCGGCCGTCCTTGCAAGGCCGGCGTCGGCGCCCATGTAGAAAGAGAGACCCGCCTCGTGGCA
>Ga0182030_10011118_pt1 | contig 18186 bp, 13 predicted proteins | sample 812S3MmetaG_FD_121299 | JGI IMG/M metagenome (GOLD analysis project Ga0182030, IMG submission 121299) | Permafrost microbial communities from Stordalen Mire, Sweden - 812S3M metaG (Illumina Assembly) | ecosystem: Environmental > Terrestrial > Soil > Wetlands > Permafrost | place: Sweden...
ATATATTTCGTTGATGATATCGTTTGCTCACTCAAACGATAATTTTCGGTTTGCGAAAAAAGTATTGCTTCAATCGCTGGCATTGCCGGCGGTGGCAACTGTCTTTGCTCTCTTTTTGTGCGTCGGGACGGCTTTTGCAAGTTCTGATTACAGTCCAACTGAAGGCGCTTCTTCGCACAAAAAGGCAGGTGATTTTTTTCGCAGCGTAAAAATTCCCGTTTTCTATGTCACGGATCGTGAACCAGAAAAACATGATCAACTGTATTACTCCAATCAGCGCAGCAACCATCTGGATTACGGTTCGGTCAACGTGCTCGTAAGGATTCCAAAGGCTGTAAGGCCGTCGAGTCGCAAATCTGCCGAGCCTGTAAATTGGACCGATGAATACGGTGATGTCGGTGACAAACCTGAAGTCGCAAATGCTGAGCACGCCGAATCTGCCGAGAAGTTTTACGAAGCAGTAGAAAAAGCCAGGCAGGTGGCGCCCAGTAAGCAAATTCTGGTTTATGTCCACGGCTATTCAATGGACTTTGATAAGCCACTGCGTACCGCTGGCTTGCTTGCATACAATCTGCAGATGCCCGTTGTCGCCTTCTCGTGGCCGTCTAAACATAATGCTCTGGCTTATTCAATCGATGAATGCAATGCCGAATGGAGCACAATGGATTTTGAGTCTGTTTTGCAGGAGTTGTCAAAACGTTTTGGCAACGAAAATATTACCGTTGTCGGTCATAGTATGGGCTGCCGAATCGTCACGTGGGCAATCAAATCGATTTCCGACAAATCTCGTCAAAATGTCGACCAACTTTTTCAGCATATTTTCTTTTTCTCGCCTGATATAGACACCCAGACCTTCCAGAGATATTCAGACTATATAGAGCATGCCGCTTACGATGTGAAAGTTTTCGTGTCGGCTAAAGACGTCAGACTGGGCGTATCACATATTTTGCATGGTTACAGTCGGTTAGGTCGGCCAGCAAGCTCTAAAAGAGATAATTTGTTTGCAATTCATGGTATTGAAACTATAGACTTCACCGCCATCGATAAAGGTGTCGGACACAATATCCCCTATCCCCTGCTTAACGAAATTATGAGTCATTCAAATGAGCCTTTCGGCATTGAAGTGGTTCGCCGAGAGCCAGGACTGGACAATGTACACGTTGATGTGACCAAAGTCGTAAAAGCGCATGCTCACACCCAATTATGAGGAGGAAAAACAGGCGGCAAGTGTGTTTTCACAACATTTTCATGCTCGACGAATATGCTTCGAGCACAAAATGGCCAGGGTTCTAAAGCTAAGAGTTCCTTTTCAAATATTTATGCTTTGAGGTTTTATCGACATTCGATCTTTGGACCAAGGGAGTGCATAATCATCATGTGCCAGACTTCCGGTGGTTTGTCGTAGAGAAGTGATTCAGAAAACAGACAGTATCTTAATCCTTGACGACGACGCTTCGTTTCGAAGTACTGTCGGCGGCGTTCTGCAACAACATGGATTTACAGTTTTAGAAGCTGACAGTGCAAAAGCCGCCAATGCCATTATTGGTCAGACCGAGCCAGCTTTAGTCATTGTTGACTATCATCTGCCTGGTACCGACGGCGTGAGCTGGATCTCTCAAGTGCGCGAGCAAGGGCGCAAGTTTCCAATTGTGTTTGTTTCTGCCGACTGGTGTGACCAAAAGACCTTTAACTGGTTAAGAAACATTCTGCGCGTCTCTCTCATTTTAAATAAGCCAATTGTTGCCGATTTGTTCTGGCAGCAAGTCGAAACTTTATTGCCGACGCCAGCTGAAAAACCAAGACCTTCCGAAATCGAGGAAGAAGAAGCAAGCAACGAAGCAATGGTGATTATCGAGAAATTGCTTTCAACTAAAGCCTATGACGCAGAAGAAATTGAAGAGCTGGTCGAATCAGTCACCTCGGCCATGGAACTGCTTGAAATTCTGCGCCCGTTAGAAGTTAAGTATCGCTTGAAAAAACAGATGGCGCTTGCTTCAGGCAATTATGTAAAACAGCTGATCTCAGACTGGCAAAGATTGAATCAGCTGGTGCAACACGCGCAGCGTGATGTCAGCGATCGAATGATTCGCGATGAAGCAATCAATGCAAGCCATAAAATTGCAGGATCTGCTGGAACTTATGGCTTTGCTGAAGTGGGTTTGAAAGCGAAGAAAATCGAGGAATTGCTCAAAGCCTTTGACCCTTCTGACACATTGCAAGAGGTTCTCTGGAATGAAATTTTCAGATGCCTTGCCGATGGCGAAAGTATGGCTTATGCCGCGATGGGCGAAGTGTCTTCAGATGGTGATTCTGAAAGACAATGTAGTTCGCAATTTTTGCTTGTGGGTGCCGAAGAGAGATACAGCAAGTATGTCTATGACTTGAATCTGGAGTTCTCCACTAATCTGGTCGTGTCGAGCAGCGTTGCGGGCGCTTTAGCCAAAGCTAAAAAGACAAAATTCGACGGTGCCATTCTCGACTTGACGGGAGACAATCGCAAACGCACTCTGGCTCTTTCTGAAGACTTGAGAATGCTGCATGGTGGAAGCCAGATGCCATTTGCTTTCGTCTGTGAGCCGAATTTGCCTCTTAGTTCTTCAGATGCTGTCTTGTATGGCAGTTCAGTGGAAATTGAATTGCCGATTGACAGCGAGACTTTGCAGTTGGCTTTCGGACGTTTATACTCCATCGCCCAGGCTGATCGCAAGAGAGTCCTTGTGGTTGATGACGACCCTGTCTTATCAGGCTTTGTTCGCACAATCCTAGGTAACGAAGGAATCTATGTCGAAACGCTTGAAACTCCTATTACCATTCTCGAAAAGCTGAGCGAGTTTCGTCCTGACCTCGTCATTCTCGATGTGATGATGCCTGGACTGAGCGGATATGATGTTTGTCGCATTATCAGAGCGAGCGAATTTTCTGAATTGCCTGTGCTCTTTTTGACTTCCAAGAGTAGTGTTGATAGTCGTACCGCTGCCATGCAGGCTGGTGGCACGGACTTTTTACCAAAGCCTGTTGTGGCACCAGATTTAGTGGCGCGAGTCAGTAATCACATCGGTGCAGGCAATGTTTCCGATAGCGTTCCTCGAGATCCTGGTAGCGGCGCTCTGGTACGCGCTAAATTTATGGAGTACGCAGACAATATTCTTGAGCTTGTGAAGTCGCAAGAACGCAAGGAAATTTTGACAGTGAGTATAGTCTCTTTCGATGACTATCTCAGGCTTTCACCTTTGCATAGCAATTTTTCAGTGGCCCGAGCAGTTGATACCATGGGGCAACTTCTGCAAAGTCATTTTAGAGCTCACGATTTAAAGGCACGTTGGAGCGAAGATAGCTTCGTCCTGGCTTTCTATGGGCAAAGCAAAAGTACTATTCAAGCAGCGCTTACGACTTTGCTCGAAAAATTTGGCGAATTACATTTCCCCAGTGACGCCCTTGGTAATTTCAAAGCAACTTTCAGCGCTGGTATAGCCTCGTATCCAGATGACGGCAGAACTATTCAGGATTTATTGAGTGTCGCCAATCGTCGCTTGATTAGCGGTTCTTCAGTGAGTGCTGGTCGCGTTACGCTTTAACGATTCGGCGATGCCGCACAACGACTATAAGGGCACCAGTGAGTGCGACTGCTAGCAGCACGGCGCTTGCAATTATCGGTGATTGAATGCCGCCGAATGAAGCGAAGCTGTCCACTCGCAATGGCTCGACGATCAGGCGAATGATTGAATAACCGCTCAAATAAATCATAAAGGTCAGGCCTTGATAGTTTTTTGCGCGCGGCAGAACCAGCTTGAGTAAAAGCACAAAGAGAGCCAGATCCAAGACTGATTCGTACAGAAAAGTCGGATGATAGAAAGGCTCATTGCGATAAATCGACAATCGATGTTCCGGGGCGATAAACAACCTCACCGGAAACGAGGCGGTCACAGGTAATCCATATAATTCTGAATTGAAAAAATTACCCCAGCGACCAATTGCCTGAGCCAGTGGCATAGCAGTTGCTAATAGATCACACATAGACCAGAATTTCAACTTCTCGCTGCGACAATACAGAGCACCGAGGACAGTGGCACCAATTAATCCACCGTGAATCGATAGTCCACCAAGCCATGTAGCCGGTATTTCAAGCAAATGTGTGGCGAAATAATCTGCCTTCAGGCAAACGTAGTATATGCGCGCTCCGATCACTCCACCAAGAAAGGCATAGAGAGCGCAATTAATCACTTTCTCTTGATCGAATTCAAATATTTTGCTCAACCTTGTCGCTGTCGTAACAGCCGACATGCAACCAAGGGCGATCATCAAGCCATACCAGCGAATGACGACAGGACCGAGTTTCAGTAATACCGAGCCTGGAGAATCAAAATACACTGAGTGGCCCTGTCTGCCAAAGTTTAATTGCTGCCGTTGTAAGGAGCTTTCTCGTTGCGCCCACCGGCTCCCCCAGTAACATCGTCAGTGGCTGGATATTTGCTGTCGTCGTTTGCAGGCAAGGCTTTTTCGTGGAACTCGTCATGTGGATCTTTACCATGTGGATCTTTGCCATGTGGGTCATCATCATAATATTGTTGGGCGATTATATATTTGCCCAACTTCGCCTGAGCCATTGGTGAATGCGCGTTTTTCTCGAGGACCTGAAAAGACGCCGGAGCAAGGGTCAGGGCAGAGATAATGAACAAACCGATACTTGACATGGATGCCTCCTTACGCAAAGGGGAACACAGGCTATTTTGAGGCCGATTCAATCTTATAAAAGTTAAGTCAGTGAATCATGCATGAGTATATGCTCACTTATGAGATCTCGCTCAAAAAGGAAGAGAAATTTATCTGACCTTTAGTTTTGATTCGTCAGAATTGTTAGGCTGAATTTGTTCGCGACAGACTGTGAGAGTGCTATGGCCCGTGTGAAATCAAGGTGGACCTGTCAGGAATGTGGTTTTTCAACTTCTCGGTCGCTTGGCCGTTGCACCGAGTGTCAAAGCTGGAATTCGTTCATTGAAGAAATCCAAGAAGAAGATGTTGCCGCAAAAAAAGGCTTTGCGGCCAGACTGTCACTTGGTGCTGGCGCAGAGATGGAAGCCTCCGAACTAAGCGGTGCGGTCAATATGGAAGATATTCCAGTTGAAGGCATCGAAAGCGCTGAATATCGCCTTAAAACAGGACTCGATGGGCTTGATGAAGTTCTTGGTGGTGGACTTGTGCCTGGTTGCGTCGTGCTTTTAGCAGGCGATCCTGGTATCGGAAAATCGACTTTGCTTTTGCAAGTAACTAAGGAAATTGCTAGATTGCACAAAGTGCTTTATGTCTCTGGCGAAGAGTCGGCGGCCCAGGTAAAGCTACGGGCCATGCGGCTGGGCGTGACGGGCGGCTCGATTATGGTCAATGCTACGCAAGATGTGGCAAACATCCGTGAAAGCATGCTCACAAGCGGTTGTCGCGTGGCCATTATCGACAGTATTCAAGCTGTTTATCATCCTCAGATTTCGAGCGCGCCAGGCTCAGTCAGCCAGGTTCGCGAAAGCGCAGCCGTGCTTGTGTCAGCCGCCAAAGCTCAAAATATTGCCACAATTCTCGTTGGCCATGTCACTAAAGATGGTTCTATTGCCGGACCAAGAGTGCTCGAGCATATGGTCGATGTGGTTCTACAATTTGAAGGTGACAGAGCAAGGCAATTGCGCATTCTCAAGCCAGCAAAAAACAGATTTGGATCGACTCAAGAAATTGCTATTTTTTCAATGACAGAGCTTGGGCTAATGGAAGTAGACAATCCCAGCGCTCTATTTCTAGGTGATCGTTTGAGCAAGCTCGGTCGCAAGCAAGCGCCGTCAGGCACTGCTGTCATCAGCGGCGGTGAAGGTAATCGCGCTTTATTGCTAGAAGTGCAGGCTCTCGTTGGTTCGAGCACCTACCCAAGCCCCAGACGCGTAGCCAATGGCTGGGATTACAACCGCCTTTTACAGGTCATTGCCGTCCTTGAAAAAAAGGTCGGATTGTCCCTGTCCCATCACGATGTCTATATGAACATTGTTGGTGGTCTGGATTTTAGCGATCCCTGTGGTGATTTAGGCATTGCTCTGGCCATTGCCACATCGTTACTTGATCGCTCAATTGACCCAGGCTTGCTCTGTATTGGTGAGATTGGACTGACCGGTGAAGTACGACCGGTTTCAGCTTTGCCTCAACGCTTAAAAGAAGCTGCTCGACTGGGCTTTCGCCGCGCATTAGTACCTGCTGGAAATTTGCCTCTGGATTTTCAATTGGATCAAATCGAAGTGGTTGGCTGTGAATCGCTTTCTGAGGCATTGCTCAAAGCAATGCCTGGCTTTACGCTGAACGAAACGAAAAAGAAAGTGACCGCTTAAGGCACTATTTGCCTGATATTCGGATTAAACTAAAATTCGAGGACTCTTTAAACGCAAATTCAAACTCCAGTGAAAATAAAAGCAAGAACAGCCCATGCCGACAGTAAAATCTGAAGAAATCGCCAAGCAGTTGGCTTTGATACCGGATTCTTCCGGTGTCTATATTTTTAAGGACGTTCATGGTGAAATCGTCTATATCGGCAAAGCTGTCAGCCTGCGCTCGCGTGTGCGTTCATACTGGAATCAGACTTCCTGGCAGGAACGTCCGAAGCTGCTTGTGATGATTCCTCGGGTCGAGACGATTGATACGATTCTCACAAATTCAGAAAAAGAAGCGCTGCTTCTCGAGTCGACCTTAATCAAGCAGCACCACCCCCGGTATAACGTGCATTTGCGCGATGATAAGCGTTATCCCTGGCTTGCTATCACATACGACGTTGACTTTCCTCGTCTGGTGATGGTGCGTGATCCAGCTCGTTATCGCAAAGAACATCCCCGGGCGCGAGTCTTTGGACCCTATGTAGAATCTGGCAATATGTGGCAGACAGTCAAGGTTTTGCGCAAAGTTTTCCCCATGCGCCAGAGAAAATCTCCTCTATTTAAGGACCGTCCGTGCATGAACTATTACATTGGTTTGTGCATGGGACCTTGCCAGAAGCTGGTCACTGACGTTGATTATTTATTGATGGTCAAACAAGTGGAGATGTTTCTTGCCGGTCGCCAGGGTGAAGTAATTGCCCAGATGAAAGGACAGATGGAGAGTCTTGCTGAAAAGTTAGAGTTTGAAGAAGCAGCAAAGATTCGCAATCGTCTGCAAGCTTTAGAGCGCATGGTGGAAAAGCAGCAGGTCTTTTTCGACAATCAAAAAATGAATCAAGATATTATTGGCGAGGCGCACACCAGCAAAATGATTGCCGTTGGTTTGATGAAAGTGCGCGAAGGTAAACTGATTTCGTCTGAAACCGTAACTTTGCCTTTAGTGGAAAGAACGGGTTGGGATGAAGCTTTTCAGAGTTTTATCGATCAGTATTACACCACTTGCGAAGACATTGCTGTTCCATCTGAAATTGTTTTGCAACATCCAATTGAAGATTTAAACGCACTGTCTGAAGTGCTTAACTCAAAGGCTGGTCGTATCGTCAAAATCACTGTGCCGCAGCGTGGTGGCAAAAACGACATGATCGAAATGGCCCAAAAAAATGCCGCTTATTCTCTTGAAAAAGAATTACAGGATCAAACTGAAATAGATAGCAAACTGGAAAGAGTGATGAGCACTCTGCAAGTCGATCTTGATTTGGTACGACAACCCACTCGCATTGAGTGTTTTGATATATCAAATATTCAAGGTACGGACAACGTGGCCAGTATGGTCGTCTTTGAAAATGCGCTTTCTAAAAAATCTGATTACCGCACTTTCAAGATACGCAGTGTCGAAGGCATTGGCGAAGCCAATGATTTTGCCTCTATGAAGGAAGTGGTTGGAAGGCGCTATGCGCGAGTCAAAGAAGAAAATCGAGCCATGCCTGACCTTATTATTATTGATGGTGGCAAAGGCCAACTCGGTGCAGCTTGCGAAGCCCTTGTCGAACTTGGTCTCAAAATTGGTGTAGATGTAGACATTATGGGGCTGGCTAAAAAGCAAGAAGAGGTCTATCGTCCGGGGCGCTCTGAGCCGATTTTGTTGCCGCGACGCAGCGATGCGCTTCATCTATTACAGCGAGTGCGAGATGAAGCTCACCGTTTTGCTATAACCTTTCACCGCAAACGACGGGCGAAGCGCTCGATTATGTCTGAATTGGACAAGCTTGCAGGAGTTGGTAAAGCTAGGCGTAAATTGATTCTCGACCATTTTGGCTCTTTCGATAAAGTGCAAATTGCCACACTCGAAGAATTTCAGGCAGTGCCAGGGCTGGGAAAAAAAGTAGCGCAATCGTTATATTTAGCGTTGCATCAAGTCTCTGATGATGACGCTGTCGAGACTGCGCAAACTCCAACTGGCGATAATGTGGTGAGCCTTTTAGACAGAAAAGCTACAAGTGTTGCCGAAAGCAAAAACACTTACACCATTTCAGAAAATGCCGAAGAAGAATTTGAAGACACTGAAGAAGAGCTGGAGATTGCTGACGATGATGAGGCTGACGATTGAATAAATGTCATCGAAAAGTGCTGACATTAAAAAATTGATTGCAGTCGAAGCTACCCCCAGAGAAATCGTGAGCGAACGTCATGAACTGTTGCAAAAACTTTTGCCAGTCTAGAAGGACCTGGTCGACAAATTCGTCCAAATTGAGCCTTCTGTGGATCTGACAGCAAGCCCAGATATTTGCACGCCAGTGGCAAATAAGGAAGAATGTGTAGAATAAGAAGTCGACAAACTCCCTCAACCCTAGAGTAAAGTCAGAGCATGCTGTCAAAATTTCGCACTTTCTATAAGCCAATTATTTGGGTCATGATTTTTGTCTTTGGACTATCTATTATTTCTCAGGTCATCATGTTTATGCGTTGACAGAGTTTCTATTAGCGAATGGGCATCGACTTTAAGCAGATATTTGATTTTGAGATGACTCCTTTGATGGCGACAGCTGTGTTCGGGTCTTTGTTTGTGGTGCTGGCCTTCGCTTGTGCGATAGTTGTCAAATTGTTCTTGGAGCAAAAACAAAAGCGTGCGTCTGAAAAAGTGGCTACTACCGAGAAGAATCTCGGCGACGGCATTTAAGTTGTTTCTGGGCGAGAGCGATGTCATGGGGGCGGAGCTATTTCAGCAGGTGCAAAATGGTTGAGATAAAACCAGCCAGGGCGCCGCTTGCCGATCGCATGCGCCCACAGAATTTAGATGAGTTCATTGGGCAGTCGAGCTTGCTCGATGACAATGGCATTTTGCGTCAAATGGTTGAATCGGGCGAGCTCGCTTCATTCATTTTGTGGGGCCCGCCAGGCGTTGGTAAAACCACTCTGGCAAGAGTCGTAACCGCGCGCACAAACAGTCGCTGGGTTTCTTTTTCGGCGGTCATATCGGGCATCAAAGAAATCAAAAATGTGATGCTCGAAGCAGAAACTTTTATGAACATCGAAGGTACACGCACTGTCTTGTTCGTCGATGAAATACACCGATTCAACAAAGCCCAGCAAGACGCTTTTTTACCGTACGTTGAAAATGGCACCATACTTTTAATTGGTGCCACCACAGAAAATCCGTCGTTTGAGATCAATTCGGCTTTATTGTCGCGAATGAAAGTTTTCATTTTGCATGAACTGGAGCCAGAACATCTAGTGGCCATTATGAAGCGCGCTTTGACTGACGAGGAGCGCGGTCTGGGCCAAGCAAACGTGACCGTTTCGGACGACATTCTTTCCTTGCTCGCTACATATTCATCTGGAGACGCACGCACTGCTTTGAACAGTCTGGAGCTTGCTGTATGGCTGTGCAAACGCCGCCAGGGTTCTGAAATTTCTGAAAAGGATGTTAAAGGCGCAATCCAGCAGGCGATTCTTAAATACGACAAAGATGGTGAGAATCACTACAATTTGATTTCGGCTTTACATAAGTCGATGCGCAATTCTGATGTCGATGCCAGTCTTTACTGGCTTGCTCGTATGCTTGAAGCCGGCGAAGATCCAATGTATGTGGCCAGACGGATGGTGCGTTTTGCCTCGGAAGATATTGGTCTTGCCGCGCCTACTGCTTTAACACAAGCGATAGCGGCTATGCAGACTGTACAGTTCATCGGCATGCCCGAAGCAAAGATTGCTCTTGCTCAGGCTGTTGTTTATATGGCCTATGCGCCAAAGTCGAACGCTGTTTATAAAGCCTATAACATGGTGGCTGAGGATGCTCTGGAGATGATTCAGCACCCAGTGCCCCTGCATTTGCGCAACGCGCCAACCCGTTTAATGAAAGATGTTGGTTATGGCAAAGGCTATCAGTACGCTCATGATTTTGATGGTGGACGCGCTGAAGAAATGGAATGTCTGCCCAAAGAGCTTGTCGGACGCACTTATTTCGAGCCGACCGACCGTGGCTTCGAAGGCAAAATCAAAAAGTCTAGACCAGCCAAGAGCTGACTTTTTTTCACGGTAAAAATAAAAACACGCTGGCGAACCAGCGTGTTTTCGAGCATAGTTTAGGTATTAGGAAAGACCGTTAAAATTCAAGCAATCCAGCTGCGTGGAACCAAATTGTGCCACCAGCGTTTTGCTTGGAGTGTTTCTACTTCGAGTTTCGCTTCTTGAAAAAGTTTAGCTACTCGAATATTTTCTGATTCGCAACTTGTGACCATGTCGTCGAGAAGATCGCGCTCCGTTTTCAACTTAGCAAGAGCGTCCATCAAATATCTACGTTCGGTTACGGCTGCGTCGCGCTCGAACTCAAGCGTGCGCATTTGCTTAACCTGAGTTTCCAGATAAGGAATGCGTTGCAAAGTGTAGTATTGGCTGACCATGATTTGTTTGATGGCAGCGTTTTCTTCTGTAACTTCGGTCATCTTTTGCAGCAATGCGATTACTCGACGTTGCAAATAAGAAGCTTCATCTAAAGCTTCAGTGACGACTTTGGATTCTCTGGCTTGCTGAACGACTTCGAGAACTTCTCGGCGAACTCTTTTGTCGCGAGTTTGGCGCACGCGATTGTCTTCGCCTTCAGCCACCATCTCTGATGCCCATTTAAACAGATGATCAAGCCCTTCGAGATCGATTGCCGATTCATGCTTGGACTCGGACTGATTAACGCCTTGGTTCTGCAAGGCTGCTGAATTTTGACTGCTCACACACCACCCCTTTCTTGCTACCTTATGATATACGCTAAGTGACGCTTTTTATCAATAACTTTCTGGCACCATCTGTAAGGTCTTTGTTTTATCAGAAGCATTTTCCACTTGGTATCGCCGCCGGGGACAGCACCATATGCGGGGCGGGCTGATCATCTTGGTGGTGCATACCCTACGTACATACGGCAGCAAAATTTCATCTTGCAAAATTTAGGCAAAATCGATTTTTAGTCGAAGTTTTTTGCGAAAGGTTTCGACTAACTTGATTTGTGTAATTTTAGCCGGCGTATTCCGCCATACGGTCACGCAGTCCCCAGTATGCGCAGACGATGGTTAAGAAACCAACGAGAAGACACGACAGGATAAGACCATGAACGTCATTGGTGGCATTTTTGATCGCTTGGTCGAATTGCTCTTTATTAATTGCCAGAGTGCGCACTAAAGCGTCGTCAAATTTGTTAAAAGCGTATTTGGTGGAGTCTGGATCGTAACCCAGACCGATTTCAATAGCGGTTTTATGGTCGCCTGAATTTTCAAACTTTTTCATAGACTGATCAGCGGTTTGATAGGCACCAAAAGCTTTCAACATATCGAACGCTGCCTGGCTTTCGCCAGTAAAACGCAAATTGGCAAGAGCATCTGCAAGCGCTCCACTAAAGCCTGGCACATTTACTTTGGCACCGTCTTTGATCTGTTTTTCAACCTTGTCTACAGTTTTTGAGTAATTTTTTGAGTAATCGTTCTCCGGTCCGAAGGTGGCAATTTTGCCAAGGGCCGACGAAAAACTTTTTTCCACAGATGGCGCGTTTTGTCGGTCGAATAGCCAGCGACTCTGGCAGGCATTGGCGTCGTAAGCGTCGGCTCGAGCATTCATCAATGCCGCAATCGAGTCATAAGAATCGTCCTTGGCAATTTTCAGGTGACCGGTGTTGGCCTGCAAAGCGGGATAAAGATACTGCACGAAGCCTACCATCGTTGCCGTGGCAATCAACAACGGTATGTTGAAACGTCTTCTAAAGCGCTTGCTGAGATAAATTTGACAGACAACAAGAAGAGCTGTCAGAGCTATGCCAAGAACGAGAACAAAGCCACCAGAAAGTGAGGATTCAGACTCTTCCTGGTGAAAGACTGTTTCCAATATATCGCCATTTGTTTTGTTCAGACGCTCGGCGTCAGGAATTAACGATTGCTGCAGTGTCTTTAATGCCGCGTGGTAATTGACGAGCGCCAGATCTTCGGCGTTTGCTTGATGCGCGTCGCGAGCGCTCTGCGCCTGGGCAGTAAATTGACCAAAGTTAGTTTGCAGACTTTCTATAGATTGGGCTTCGGTTTCTCCGTAAGTAATATTTCGAGCTGCTGCAATCAACTCTTTGCCCACGAGCACTCGCCATTTTTCGTAGTCTCTGGCAAATTGTTGGGATTGTCTGGAGCTTTGGGGATGAAGCAGCTCACCAGTTAAATCAGCATCCATTGCTTGCACGCCAATTTCTATCTGGTGCGCTGCTATTACAGATGGTGCCGCGTCTTTCCCAATAGATTGCACGGCAGTAATGTGTTGCTGAACAGTATTGATGGTGAATATGCAAAAAATGAAGGTTAAGCTGGCGATGGCCAAGAGTAAGATTCGCAACCGAATGGGAGTAACATCCCGGCGGGCGCTTCTGAGCATTTCTATGATGGGGTCCATTTGCGCCGTAGGCATCAGTAACAAACTCCTATTCAGTTAAAACCAAGTCTCGCGCCTGACACTATTTGCTTCATCCACAATGGCAATGCGTTTTTCTGAGCTATCGGCAAAATGAGCACATTGCCTGAGAGCCGCCTCGGCAGCATTCCTTAAGTCTTCTTCGCGCAAGGGTATTGTCAAAATCTTAAAGCTGGTGTCAGCCTCCAGCTGGCGTGTTAGTAATTGATTGAGCGCATTGAGCAATAAATCAGCATGTAAACGCCAGGCCTGAAAGTTATATGGAGCGACCAGCGAAAGTCGGTCTGCCGCCTCTTTCAACTCTTCTTTCGTGGGACGCGCTTGCTGCCCTGTTAGAAGTTGCCTTAAAGACGTCAACACTTCATCGCGAGTGCTCAAATTTTCCATTGTATCAAATTGAGCGTGAGCAGGCTGTCCACAAACAGGACAAATGCCGTGCTCGATGCTGCCATAACAACCTGGTTTGTTGCAATTAACCGACGTGGACAAATGGCCTCCTTTCTTCATAAGGTTCTGCCGAGCGCAATATTTCGCGCGTCAGCGTTGCAGTTTCGCCGTCGCCCAGAAAAATATATTTAAAGGTCGAAGCAATTGGATGCCCTTCGGTCCAGCCAAAATAAACATGTGGCGTGATGCCAGTGCGGTCACGTATTTCTAAAAGAATGGCTGCAATAGCATTAGGCACGGCAGCGCTTTCACAGCGCAAAATAGCGTAGCCATTTTCTTCATGTCCTGACACGCAAAGAAGTTCTTCGGAAAATTCAGAGGCATCCGAAAGATTGACTTCGAGGAAAATAAAATCGCCTTCTTCTTGTTGAATGCTGTGAATCAAGCGCGAGCGCATTTCGTTTTGTCGAAAATCTTTCATGCCCTGACGATGAGCCAGCAATCTGATTTCACCCAGGTGACTTTTCATGGCGTGATCGATAAATGACAGAGCTTTGTCGTCGATTTTGACTTGCTCGACTCGCAACTCAGTCGCTCTGATTGCTCTGGACACAATCGAGGCGATTAAAATGCTGCCTATAAAGAATAAAGCAATCTGTACTCCTTCTGGTCTCTCGGACATATTGGCGAAGGCGGTATAGATGAAGACAAAGGTGGTGGCGATAAAGTAAAACTTCCAGCGGGAGTTGCTGCTCCAGACGCTAATTGTCGCAGCTACAGCCGCTGATGTGATGAGCACCAGAACACCTGTGGCGTAAGCGCTCGCCTGGTCGTCTACTCCGGCTTTGAAAATGGCTGTGACACCAAAAGCGACCGTCGTAAAAAAAACAACCAGGGGTCGAACTGCCGCCGACCAGCTTGGTGCCATACCATAGCGTGGCAAATATTTGGGCACCAGACTGAGCAAGCCAGCAATAGCCGAAGCGCCAGCAAACCATAGGATAAGGATGGTGCTCACATCGTAAGCGGTGCCGAAAGCATGACCTAAATTAGTATGCGCAAGATAAGCTAGCGCCCGTCCATTAGCGGCACCACCTTCTTGATAGAGGGGCGCTGGAATGAGCAATGTCGTGACAATGCTGCTCGCCATCAAAAAGAAGCTCATAATGACGCCGGCTGTGATTAGCAATTTGCGAGCATTGCGAATCCTTCCTTTAGGATTTTCAGTGGTGTCATCGGCATCACCTTTAACGAGCGGCATCACCGCCACTCCTGTTTCGAAGCCAGACAGTCCAAGGGCAAGCTTGGGAAACATCAAGAGCGACAAACCGATCATCACAGCCGGTGAGCGATATTCTTTAAATAGATGAGTCGACCAGTCGGTGCACAGTTGCGGATGCTGAAAAATTTGCATCATGCCATTGGCTAAGATGATCGAACTGAGCCCCAGATACGCGCAGACAATAAAAAATGAAAGACCAATAGCTTCCTGGAAGCCACGCAAAAAGAGACCGCCAAGAAGAGCGATGAGGACAAACGTGACTTCTACTTTGTGATAACGCAGACTTTCTGGCACGATCGGATTTTCAACAATGTGTGCCGTGGCGTCAGCTGCTGACAATGTAATAGTGATGATAAAAGCGGTCGCGGCAAATCCCAGAAGTGCGAGCACAAGCGTTTTACCAGTCCAGCCCGGCAGCATTTTTTCGAGCATGGCTACGCTGCCCTGACCGTTTGGACTTTCTCGGGCGACGATGCAATAAGTAGGTAGGGCGCCAAAAAGTGTGACGACAATCAATATAAGGGTGGCCACAGGCGAAAGTAAACCGGCAGCCAGATAGGCTATGCCTGGTTGATACCCGAGCGTCGAGAAATAATCGACGCCGGTTAAGCACATCACACGCCACCAGGCGTCTTGATGTTGAACCTGGTGGTCGCCGACTTTACTACCTTCGAGAAACCAATCTTTGAATTTTGAGTTTTTTTCCAAAACCGTTTTTACTCATGAGCGATCTCTACGATACAGGAATGAGCAGTCAGTTTTGTCACGTTGATACAAAATTGACGCGCGGGAGGATTCCACGATTTTAGCGATTTAATCCAATCTTTTAATGATTTTTGGTCGTTTCGGGGTTTCTAGTGGGAGAAACCGGGGGGTGTTGCGTAGGACCACCCAAGACATTGGCCGTTCCAGGAAGTACTTTATAGAGCAGGTCATTCTTTTTTCACCAAAGGACCTGACCTGACCGAGTCCTCACAAACACCCGAGCTTGTTGAGTCGCAATCATGAATAAAGTCTCTCAATCGAAAAAACTATATTCACTGAATTCAAAAAGTGCATTCATTGCTGTTCTGCTGTTGCTCTTCGCTTCCGCTATGCAAAACGCTGCTTCAGCACAAACAACAACGTATACAGATCCTTATATGGCTGGCACTCCCTGGACTGCTCCAGGTAGCGCTCCCTATGAAGGACCGATTCCCCCTGTTGGCTGTGGCACCACCCCCTGGGGTGTCAATCCAGGACAAACGGGTTCCGCAGCAACCATGCCGTGGAATACTTACTTACCAGCCAATACGATTGACCTCGGTTCCAGCCAGGTTTCACTGTCTGGCGGGTCTGGTTCTCTGTACGCACCATACACAATGGGAATGAGCATGACCGTTCCTGCTCCACCGTCTGCCCCTGGTGCAATGCCTACTTACCTGCTGCCACCAGCCGGTCAAAGCAGTGCAGCTGCAACTGTGCCCGTGAATTCTGATGGCAGTCTGCCAGTCGATGTTGCGCCTATCACAAGAACTGGACGTCAATCAACACAAGATTTGGGTTTGCTGCGTGATTCTGGAGTGCAAACGAATGACTACGGTTATCCGTCATCGCAAAATCCAGACCGTGCTCAAGATCCTCAGGTTTCTGATGATGGTCCACGAATTCAAAATTATCCCGGACAGTACGGAAGTACCCGCAACGCTCAACCGAATTTACCTAATTCGTCATATGTAAATCTGGGAACTGGAACTCACACATTATTCCAGGGTCCAGACTTGCGAGCTCGGCAAACCATCGCTCCTTATTAAACTGATGCAACGGCTTAGGAGGCCAGTATGTTCCACAATAAATTCATCAAACTAGCTATTGCCGCTGCCGCTCTGGGCGCCGCCATTCCTCAAGCTTTCGCTCAGGGAACGACAACATTGTTTGACCCGTATCTGCCAGGAACGCAACTGACAGCTCCTTTGATGCCACCAGTGCCGGGACCGATTCCTGCTGTAGGTTGCGGACCAACTCCATGGCCAGTTACGCCAGGGATGTCTGGACCAGCTGCTTTAATGCCATGGGTACCAGCTATTCCCGCTAACTCAATTGACCAGAGCGCAAGTGGTTTGTCTTTGCCGTTAGGCGCAGCAGCCCTTACACCTCCTGGCGTTCTTGGACCCGCTTTGAGTGGATTCATTCCTCCACCATCGTCTGCTCCAGGCCCTATTCCTTCTTATTTGCAATCACCGGGTTCTAATTTCAATCCAGCCGATCAAGTAGCTGTGCCAGCAACTGGCATTTTGCCAGGAACAGGCGGCTACTACACAACCATCAACAAAGTTCGACGCAGCGGTCAAAAGACAACTGAATTCGAGCGCGTAGAACTGCCAAGTATTCTTGGTGGTGGCGGTATCGCTCAAGACGAAGTGACTGAAATGGGCCCGCTTGCTGGATGGGGTATCCCGTTTGGTATTCCAACTGGTGTTGGTTATAACAACGGTCCTGCTGGTTCGAACAATGACCTCTATCAAACATCAGTTGATTTAGGTGGCGGTCAGCGTATGAAAGTCGGTGGCACCATAATCTCTACCGGTCAGACAATTCAAGACTACGGTTCGAGCGTATTGAGACACACACCAATTGGTGCTCTGACTGCTCAACAATCGACTGAATTCGGTCAAGGTCTGCATGGTTCTGGCATCTACACCAACAAAACAACGGATTTCGGTTGCAAATTCGCTCCCTGGAATACAGCTAACATTGGTGTTGATGACAACGTTGCCGCTCGTGAGAACCCAATTGCTGTAGAAACCAACTTCTAAGCCAATCGGCTCTCGACAATCAAGCCCTCTACGTAGTGGGGGAATTCCCATCATCATGGGAATTCCCCCGCTATTCACATGTAAATGAAATAAGTACTATACACATCAAGCAACTCCTCCCCAGGACGAATCGATGAAAAGCCATTCCAACAAACAAGTAATGAAAAACACCAGGCTAATAGTTGCTAAGTCAACACTCGCTTTCAGTGCCTTAGTTACTTTAATTGGTTCGACAGTGGTCTGCGCTTCAGGCGCTTATGCTTACTCAGGTCCTTATGATGCGCAGACTGGACTTGGCTCACAGAACTGTATCGCTCAGGGATTAGGACCAGACCAGGACTCTTTGTTGCCACCAGAAGTGGTGCCACTAGATTCCACAGCTGGTGCTAACTATCAAGCAAGCCAACAGCAAGCAGCGCAAATGAATCCTTATAGCGCTCCATCAGCAGCGGCCAATCATGCGATGTCTCAAGCTCCAGCTGCCGCCGCCGCACCAGCGCAGACCATGCAATCTTCGCAAGAATGGAGAAAAGCTGCATTCGATTCACTTATGAATAACCCCAGTGCTCAACCAGTTTTTGGTACACAGCAACCGCAAATGGCTGCAAGCAATGGTTCGCAAGCTGGCATGGGTCAATCTGGATGGACTGGTGCAAATGGTCAGCCAATGCAAGCTCCCGCTCAGAGTCAAACACTGTCGGGACAGGCTCAACAACAAAGTTTTCCCAAGAAAAACAGTGGTCCTTCAAAAATTGCCAGTGTCGCTCACATGGCGTCGATGGCGACAATGTTTGGCAGTGGTGCTCTCACTGGTGCTCTCATGACGAGAAGAGGTTCACCGATGGGCTTTTATGGTCCAGGTCTGATGGGCGCTTCAATGATGAATTATGGTATG
>Ga0182030_10011122_pt1 | contig 18185 bp, 14 predicted proteins | sample 812S3MmetaG_FD_121299 | JGI IMG/M metagenome (GOLD analysis project Ga0182030, IMG submission 121299) | Permafrost microbial communities from Stordalen Mire, Sweden - 812S3M metaG (Illumina Assembly) | ecosystem: Environmental > Terrestrial > Soil > Wetlands > Permafrost | place: Sweden...
GTAGAAACAAACGAATCTTCATTGGTATCGGCGAGCCACACCCTCTCGCCACGAAACCGCTAATTCGCCTGTAGAAACAGTTCTTTGGGCTGCGCGACGCGATCTGCGCGTCACAATGCACTATATGCAGAGGACCTGCAGAATCTGCGCGCTTCAAGCGGTCCTGCCCAATAGCGGCCGCGCCGTTTCCGAAAGCTCAGCCGCACGCAACGGCTGCTGACGGAGCTGGCGTGCACCGGCGCGCATCATCCCCTCCTCCACCGCATCGGATTGAAATGCGAAGGCGGCCTTGATAATATCGGCAACGGAATCAATCGCGTGGGAGCGCTTCGCGCCTGGACATGCGAGATTCGCTGAGGATAGATCCGCGTTGAGGATGAGATGGGCGGCCAGGTACGCCGCGCGCTCGACTTGATTCGTCGTCATTCGATCACCTTCCTGCTACGCCCGCGATCCTTGGCCGGCTAGTCCCGGAGCCCTTAATTCAGGCGTATCGAGCTAAGATGATGCACTTCACGTACCGAACCGCGCGTCGTTCAAAGTCCGAACTGGCTTTGGAAGCCCATTTGCTTAGCCCAAGTGGGGGATACAGTGATGAGCTCGGTCAACCTGGACCGTCGAATTATTCATGAATTGCAGACGCTCCGGCAGCAGGAGTTAAGGTTGCAGGCGAGCTATGCCGAACTCGCCGGGGCCGGAAGAGAAGCTCGAATCTCTTTTCTTCTCTCCTTGGGCGAATGGGAAGCCAATGCGCGGCAATTGGAGCGGCTGATCGAGCGCGGTCCGCTCGCTTGAAGCGTGGCTCAAGTCCACTAAGCTGAAGCGTCGCTCAAAAGGAAAAGGCGTGCAAACCACGCACGCCTTTCGAGGTATTACCGGTGCCGCTCTAACGCTGAGCGCCTATTGCTTGTTGAAGAATTCTTCGTATTCGTGAGCTTTACCATCGACGCCCTTGGCCATGCCCCGGCGCACGAAGGTCTTGTTACCGGGAAGCATCTGCCAGATAGCGAAAACGATCACGTCGCCGTCCTTCTTCTCGAGGACCTCGTACTCGTCCTTGGACACCCGCCGGATAGAGACCATGTTGTAGCGGCCTCCGCCGGTAAGCGGATTATCTTTGCCATCCGCCTTTGCCGTGTAGTCGACCGTATTGGCCTTCTTTTCCTTGTTGGTGTCGTTGATCGAGTGATACACGATCTCGTCGCCCGTGACCTTGAGCTGGATCGACAGGCTCATGTTCTTCGGGAAGTTACCGTCGCTCCAACCGGATTTGGAATCGTCGATCTTCCACAGGCCGTTGTAAGGATCATTCGCCGCGCTCGCCATCCCTACGATGGCGAGCAGTCCGGCGGCGATCAGATATGAGTAGCGCATTCCATCCTCCTTAGAACGAGAATTTTACACCCAGACGAAATACGCGTGGAGGCAGCACAGCCGTGGGCGACAGGAACTTCGCGTAGCTATCCTTTACGCCGTTGACGGTAACCGTGCCGACTCCAGTCGTCGCGGCCTCGGTCTGGTTCGCATTGCTGTTGAACATGTTGAATACGTCGAAAAACACGCCGATGTTGAAGCGCTCATGAATCTTGAACTGTTTTTCGAGTCGCGTGTCGAACACGTAGATGTTCTGGTTTTGATACTTGCCATACGGATCCACAATGATCGTCTGGCTGCCATCCACGGGCAACTTGAAGCTCATGGTGCGATCCAGCGGCGTGCCTTGCTGCATGCGAAAAATCGGAGAAATGTTGATCCCCCAGCGGGCTTGATACGTGCCGCTGAAGTGAGAGGTCCAGTAGTGGTCCTTTACGTAATTATTGATGGCCAACAGCGGCGTTGTCGCGACGCCGTTCACCAGGTAGTGCTGGCCGGTCCAGTAGAAGCTGCCGAGCACGGAGAACCTGCGCGACATCCGTTTGTTGACTTCCGCTTCGTAGTTGGTGAACTGGGCGGTGTTGCCGGCGGGAGTTTCAATTTCAGTTTGGCCGACCGGCACCTTGGATCCCGTAGGCAGGTCGAGAAGACTGATATTCCGGTCATCCGACGTACCGGTGACTCCATCCGGACCGGGATCGACGAAGGACACCGGGTTGGTGAAGAGGTTGGAAGTAAGCGCCGTGTTCACTACCTGCCAGTCATTATGCAGGAAGCGATACACGAACCCAGCGCGAACCGACAGGGTATTCGTCAACTGCTGCTCCAGGAAGATTCCCGCGTCATCCAGAACCGGATCTTTCAGGTTGGGATCCACCATCACTCCAGCGGCCGACGAGCCGCCGACATTGGTGCCCAACTGGCTGAGGTTGAACGGAGCGTTGGTCGGATCGTTCCACTTAAATAAAAATCCGGTACCGACGCCATAGGTCCCTGCGCTGAACGTCCCGCCAACGTATTGCACGCCGTTCACCGAAGACGATCCGAAGTCCGCTGCCATGTTCTGGTAGAACCGGCCCCAGTTCATTTTCAGGACGGTCTTTCCTTTGCCGGTGAGGTCGAACGCCAGCCCGATACGCGGCGAAATGTCGCCGGGATAATGCATTACGGTGCGCGCTGGAATGATCCCGTTCGCGGCAATCGCCGGAATCGAGAAGCCATTCGGAAGGACAGCGCCTTCGTAGTAGAACGCCGAGAATGGACCGCTATTGTCCACCATTTCCTGCGGCTCGTACGCGTTCCAATAATCCCACCGGAGGCCCAGGTTCAGCGTGAGGCGCTTGCCCACTTTGAACTGATCGGTGAGGTACAACCCGTCATGAGTAACGTAGTCTTTTTCACGCGTCGGACTGTTCAAGAGTCCGACTTCGCTCGGCACAGTGAAATCGGCTCCAGCCGGACTACTGTAGATTTGAACCACTCCATTCAGCGGGCCGTATTCTTCATGGCCGAAGAATTCGCGCTCATAGGTGAACCCAAACTTCAACTGATGATTCGTGCCCAGGAAATTATCCAGGAAGTAGCTTCCGGAAGGCGTGAACTGCGCACGCCGCCGATTCTCGCGGAACGGCGCGAAACTACCTTCGACGTTCGTATCCTGGAGTTCGTATTCGCGAGGAAGAATCTGTCCGTTCGGGCCGCCGTACACGGAAGTCAGCCAGTTATATCCCCAGCTGCCGATACGCACCTGCGTGACGAGCTTGGGCGAGATGATGCTGTCCCAGGTAACCGCGCCAGCCCAGGGAAGCAGAGTCTGATCGTAGACCGCGTCCGCGTATGTGGTCGATGACTCATTACGGTACGGAATATTCTTGCGGCCCCAGGTAATGAATTCCGTCAGGCGGTTGTTCTTATTGATCTGTCCGCTCAGCTTCTCGGTAATATTCTGAAGCAATATCGTATTCGCGGGGCCGGCCCCGGGATTGTTTGCCGGAAATCCGGTGGTGGTGGTGCCCAACTGCTGATTGCGCATGGAGACGTAGTACCACAGGCGATCCTTGATGATCTTGCCGCCGATGTCGCCATTGGCGTCGCGATACCGCGTGGTCCGCTGACCCGTCCCGGCGCCCTCATCCAACTGCGTCGTGCTGATGTTGGTGCCCTGGAAGTTCGGGTTCTCGTAATCGAAATAAAATGTTCCGTGCAACTGGTTACTGCCGCTCTTGAGAACCGACGCCACATACACACCGGGGGTAGGAACGGAAGCGTCGTTACCCTGCGTGCTCATGGTGAATTCCGCGAGCGATCCGTAGTCGCTGTACATGCCGGTGCCGTTGCGGGCTTCGGTCGTGTTTACGCCGTCGATGGTGATGTATTGATTCCCGTAGGTTGTCGCCGATCCCCCCGCTCCGGAAGTACCGTATCCATAGGCGCTGTAACCGGGCTGATTCCCAGCGTTCGATCCGCCCACGTCGATCGTCGCGACGTTCATACCGGGGGTCACGCCCATCAGCGACCATACGTCGCGCGAATTGGGCAAATTGTTCATCTGCAGGCGGCTGATGCTGTTCTCCGTGTTCGAGTTCTCGGTATCGACCAGCGGCGCTTCGCTCGTGACTTCGACCGACTGCTGCTGCGAGGCCACGTTCATCGTCGGATTGATTTCCGCGGCAAAGCCCGCGTTGATCGTGATGTTCTCGCGAACCTGCGTACCGAAGCCCTGCGCCTCGAACTGGACCTTATAGACACCGGCCGGCAGTTGGGGGAAACGGTAGAGACCCTGTTCCGTGGACGTCTGCGTTTCTTCGCCGATCAGCGTCGTGCCGGTCGCGGTGACTTTCGCGCCCGGGATTGGAGCGCCCGTGCTGTCAGTGACCTTTCCGTTAATGCTTCCTGTAACGCCAACCTGCCCGAAAGCAAGAGTCGTGAAAACGAACGTACACACGAGGTACAGCCACAGCTTACGCGCCATAGTGCGAACAACCTCCCTAGAAGTTTGAACTGCTTAAACTTGTTTGAAACTAACCTGAACTATATCTTTGATACCAATAATCACGGGGCCGGATCAATTAGGATCTTCCAAAGACTGCCTTAGGTTTTGGTTAACTCCCCGATCCACTGTGATTTCAATGACTTGACGAGGACCAAAAAAATCATCCCGGACGGGTGGCTCGAACGATTTTTCAGGGAACCACGCGCATCTTCGGCGCCCGGATCGCCACCCGGGTTAAACCACCGGCCCGCCCTTGGTCCGGGAGGAACCCGAAACCGAGTCCCTCCACCTAGCTTTCGATCCAAATCCCCGGCCTAAATTGGAGGTCCCTGGGGAGGGGCCAGCTCTTTCGGCGCCTGGAACGTCGTAGGAGCTCGTTCGAACCGATTGATTTCCTCAATCCCAGCGGCCAAGTGTGCTTGCAAATCGCGATCCCCGGCGGCCTGAGCTTCCTGGTCCGCAAGGGTTTTCTTCAGTCCGGAAATTTCCAATGCCGCGATCGCCTTCGCCTGGCTGCCCGCGGTTGCACTCGCACCCAGTGACAGCAAGTGGTTCAGCACCACGTTTTCAACCACGAATTGCGTCTCGCGCTCGAGACCCTTCCTGCGTGGCGCATACCACGTCGCTTTCAGGGTGTCGTCGATGACTTCCGTCAGGCCGGGCAAACTGGCGTCGCGCGCATGGTACTCCACCAGGCGCGTGGCGCGATCGGGATGGAACAGCGCTGTCATCGTGATGCTGGCGGCGGCTTCCACCGCGCCCAGCGCATCGAACGTGGGTCCGGTATGAGCGGCGATGGATTCGCGCGTCCTGCCGTACTCCGGCGGACGCGGCGGGAACTTCTGAAGGATGTTCTCAGGGATGGTCAGTACTTCTGGATCAAGCGTCTTCAGCACTGCCGCGATCGCGCGCCGCTGCACGTCTCCGGAAACCATCTTGGTCACCATTTGCTGATCGCCGCGGACCGCATAACGAAAATCGAGACCGCCGATTTCCTTCGATGCCGCGTCGGTTTCATAGCGGTGATAGAAGTACAACGGCGCGAAGGTATCCTCGAGCAGGGCCATCGGCGTTCCGGGACGAATCGCCTGCTCCGAGAAGTGCGACATGCCCAGCTTGCGCACTGCGAGCGTCCGTTCGAGTTCCACGGCTGGATCGGCACCGTTGTCCCACTGGTTCGAGTACGGATGCACGCTGTTCACCGGCGCCGAATCTTCCGTAGTGATGTAGTACATCCCTTTCTTTCGCGCATCGTCCAGAATCTTCTCCAGGCCGGCTTTTTCCTGTTCGGGTGTCGTGCCCGGAGGAAATACGGTGTATCCATACGCGATCGCGACTTTGTCCCACTCGCCGATTCCCTTGGTGTAGGCTTCCGAGAAATCGAATCCGCCCTTGCCGTCGAGCTTGATGAACGGCGCGGGATAGTCCGTCACGGATCCACCCAGGCCGATCGCGCTCGCCGCGTGATTGTGGCCCAGGCCCAGGGTGTGGCTGGTTTCATGCGCCGACAACTGCTGCATGCGCTGCAGCGCCATGCGCTCCATGCGAGGATCCACATCGCCGTTCTGCCGATAGGGCGACAGCAACGCCTCCGCGATCATGTAATCTTCCGTGTTGCGCAGGGAGCCGAGTGAAACCTCGGCGCGGATGATTTCTCCGGTCCGCGGGTCGACGAGGCTCGCTCCGTTTGAAAACTGGCGCGTCGAACGGTGCACCCAGGCGATGAAGTTGTAGCGCACATCCATCGGATCCGCGCCTTCGGGCATCACCTTCACCTGAAACGCATTCTTGAAACCGGCCGCTTCGAACGCGTCATTCCACCACTGCGCGCCTTCCACCAGAGCAGTGCGGATCGGCTCCGGCGTACCGCGATCGACATAGTACACGATTGGTTTGACCGGCTCGCTCACTGCCGCGCTCGGATCTTTTTTCTCCAACCGGTGCCGCATGAGATAGTGCGTGTCCACCGGAGTTCCCATCGGGTTCGAGTAGTCGAAGAAGATGGTGCTGTTGAAGTACCCGGCGCGAATATCGTACATACGCGGCTTGAACCCCGGACCGGGCAGCTGGATGAACGACTGATGCTCACGGATGGAAATGAAGTGCGGATCTGGCGCAACCGCGGACAGACCGTCGTGCCGTCCACCGCCATCGAACGTCGGCAGCATCCGCGCCGTTTCCGAAGTGAATGTGATCTGACCTTCGACTTCGGTGTTCTGCGGAAAATTCTTGGTGTTGTCCATCTGGATGGAAGAACGATTTGCGTCCAGACGATACGTCCCTTCGCGAAGACCGTTCAGGCGCTCGCCGGCGCCATGCGCGTCGCGCAGGAAGAAGTCGGTGCCGTCGATCAGCACATGCGTCGCGTCGTTTTCCGCGACTTCCGGGAACGACCAGATCACCGACTCGGGAAACGAATCGTGCTCTGACATTTTTTCGTACGGGTTGGTTGCGTTCGAGCGCCATTGATAGTTCGATGCGACGAGCAGAATCTTAGGCCCGCTGCGTTCGAACCGGACCACTTCCGGATGACCCATCTGCCCGCGGTCCATGCCTGCTTCGCCAACTCCTTCGGCGAGCTGATCGAGATACATGACTTCCGTCGAGAAGCGATCGACCTCCACATATATACGTCCGGCTTTCACATCCCAATACAGCGGGAAGAAGCCGTCCATTTTCTGAAGTCCGCTGGTCCGTTGCTCGATGGAGGGCATATTCGCTGGTGCAGCGGCGGCTCCGCCGCCCCCGCGACCTTGACCCTGCGCAAACAACGCGGTTGCACACAAGAGAGAGAGAGTTAGGTAGCGCATGTTTTTTTGGATAGTGAACCCGGTTAATAAAGACGAGAGCTCGTTAAATATAGTAACGCTATCTGTCAATAATTCGATCCCGCCAGCAAGCGATTGCGTTAAGAAGGTTTTAACGCCGGGATGACTTGCGCCGAATCGACGCACGAATACCATCCCCGGAGCATGTGCCGATTTCGCCCCCGCTATTCGTTGGAAAGCTCGCAGGATCTCACGGATCAGCGTTAAGCCAGCGTTAATGCGATTCCGATTCTTCTTATTTTCCGCCCAGCCGCTGCAGCATGGTCTGCGTCTCGGCGTAATATGGATCGGACCTGGGAATTGCCTGGAAGCGCGCGCGCGCCTCGTCGAGTTTCCCTTCCTGGGCGAGGACGCAGGCCACGAAGTATCGCACAGGCATCTGCGGAGCGAGCTTGGACGCCTCCTGGAATGCGTCCATCGCTTTCACCGAATTCGCGGTCGAATAGTAAAACTTGCCCGCTTCAAAGTCTGTCTCCGGGTCGTCTTGAGAAATCTCGAATCGCGCGGCGACCTCGGCCAGCGCGCGTTGATACGCAGCTTGCGCCCCTGGCTTGACACCCAGGTTGACCAGCTTGAGGGTCGCGCCAACGCGCACACTGCGAACCGGATCGTTCATCGCCCGCAAAAGCGCCGGGACAACTTCGTTCAGATCGTTCGGTCCGGGCTCAATTCGCATCGCCGCGATGGCGCGGACCAGCGGCTCCGCGTCGCCAAGCGACTTCGTGAGGGCCGCACGAACTCGCGCGTCATCGGAAAAGCGGCTCAAATGTCCCTCGGCATTCGCGCGCATCAGCGGGCCTCCGGAAGGATCGTCGAGAACCTTGAGCAGTTCCGGGATCGACCCGCGATTCCCGGCGCCAGCGTCCACAAAGGCCTTGGTCCGTTCGACGATCTTCTCTCGTCGCGCCGACGAGGGATACCAGGCGTCCACTTGCTTCACCGCCCAGTTCGCGTCGCGATTCTTGTGGCACTCCGTGCATGCATTCGGGATCTTGTAACGGGCCGTGTTTTCGGGAACCGGAATGCTGATCGAGTGGTCCCGGATGGTCGTCTTGATGCTGATGACCGTACGCGGCATGTGACATTCGACGCACGTGCTGCCCGCGCTGCCTGCCGCATGATGCGTGTGAGCCTGAATCGATTGTCCGATCGCGGCATGACACCGGACGCAGAGCGTGTTCAAATCGCCTGAGGATTTGAGCGACGTGGTCGCGTTCGACGCCGCCGCGTTCCGCGCCGCCGCGTTCGACGTGCTCGCGTTCGTGGAATTCAGCGAAGCCGACGCAGGAGATGCACCCACGCGCGACGTCTCCGGATTATGTACGTTGTTGTGGCAATCGAGACAGGTGGCGTTGCCTTTGAGGAAGCATTGGCTCTGCCAGAAGCCGAGGGCGTCATTGGAGAACCGCCGAGGCCTTCCGTCCTGCCAGTACGCCGGATCCGGATCGATCTTCTGCCCGTATTCCAGGATGGGCAGGAAATAATCGTTGTAATCCGCGCCGGCGCGATAGCCCTCCGAAACAATGTCGCGCAAGGAATGACATTGCGCGCATACCATCGTGTTGCGGGCCGGGCTCAACTTTGTCTGGAGAACGATGCCGGTTTCATTCCCGTTCTCGCGATTCGCCGCGGACGAACCCGAAGTCTGCGCCCCCGCGCTCTGATAGATCGCGATGTGTTCGCTGCCCGGACCATGGCACCGTTCGCAGGTGGTTCCGAAATCGGTCCACGTAGTGTGATACACACCGCGATCGGGATCGAATTTCTTTTCCTCCTGGCTGACGTGGCACGAATAACAGCTCTTGTTCCAGACTTGCACCAGCACCCGATTGGTCTGCTCCGGATTCACGATTTCGAGATTGTGGAAACACTCTTTTCGCGTAACGTCCCAGCTCGGCGGTAAAACAATAATGCGTCCGTCTGGCAGAGTGGTCAGATAGTGCTGGATCCTCCGGCTGCCGAGCGTGTAGTCGATCTTGTGCTCTTGTTCGACGCCCGAGAGATACGACTCAGTGATGTAGTAAACGCCCTTTACTTCGCGAAGGCCGTATTGAAGCCCCCGCAGAGTGACCTCGCCCTTCAGGAAATCGCCCTTGACGCTCTGCTCGGTCGCGGGTTGGATCATCTTGCTGTGCCGTCCCGCGGTCCACTCCTGATATTCCGCCGAGTGGCATCCGGCGCACTTCGCCGCACCTACGTAGGTGGGTGTCGCGGCGAGGGCGCAAACCGAGGACGCGAAGGCGGCCAGCATCGCCCGCAAAAGCGCCCTCACGGCAATTCGTCTCGAAGACATCTAGCCCCTAGGTTAATCCCGAGGCGTGGCGCGGGACAAATGGGAACGCGTGAATCTCGTACTGCATTTCGCGGGAATGCCGGTCGACGGCGGATTCACGCCTCGGCGGGCGTGGTCCGTTTTTCAACCGAGGGAAGCTTCGCGATTACGTCGAAGACATCGTGCCGGATATGGTTTCGGCGAATTTCCTTCTTGAGAAATTCGGCCGTGATGCTGCCCTGTTCCAGGCATTCTTTCAACAACCCGAAAAAATATTGCTCCTGCGCGGGATCCGGATGGGGCAGATAACGCAGCGTCCGGTCCTTTCCGCCCGCCCGCACCCGCCGCGCCGCACGCTTCAGCGATTCGATCCACGGGGCGCTATTAGGCGCGTGCTCGTGATAATCCAGAGGCAATCCGGTTTTCCAGGGCTGGGTTCGAGTACCGGTGGTGTGCAGGAGCTTGGTCTTTTCGTTGAGTGTATCCAGGTGGTTCCACTCATCTTCGAGCAACCCGATCCGCTCGGGCGATTCATCGAGCAGCCCGATCCAGGCGCCCAGCGGCAACCTGCCCGTGAAGATCTCGTCGATGTCGCTCTCCCAGTGCCAGTGCTTCAACCGGGCGCAATCGAGCAGCATCACGGCGGAAGAATACGGCCGTTTGCCGCCGCGTACTTCATCCCGTTGCCGGCACAGGATCGCTTTGCCGTCCATATCGCGGCTGAGCAGTTCATACACATCCCCGACCGCGAAGATGTCGGGATCGATCACCAGCGCACGGCCTTCAAATCCCATCATGGCCGGCACCATGCGCCGCAGCGGAGCGAACGCCATCAAATCGCGGCGACGCCAGACCGATTCTCCATCGCCCTCCCACCATTTGAATTTCACGTTGTCGCGCTGGTTGAGATGCGGCGTTTCCTCGAAACGCAGCAGGCGGATGTCGAATCGCTCCGGGCTCTTGGATCGGGATTTAAGGGAATGCGCGCTGACCAGCGCCGCCGCCATCTGCTGGTCATTCGTGTGGATGACCACCGTTGGTTTCAGATCGCCCGGCATTTGTATTACATTATCGGGTGTACGTGGCTCCTCAACCGTTGGACCTCTTCCTCGATCGGCTATCGTCATGAGCCTGCCGATCGCCGAACAGGCTCGGATAGCCCTTCGGCGTCATGTGACAGACCCGCTCGTGGCCCGCTGTATCGATCACGAATTCGGCGGATTTCTGGTCGATTTCGACGAACAATGGCGCCCGGCCGGGCCGCACGAAAAGACCCTTGAGCACGCAGCCCGAACGACGGCGGCTTTTGGACTTATGCACCGCGCGTGCCCGGGCGAAGGCTATGACGCTCTGGTACGTCACGGCTGCGCGTTTCTTCAAGGTGCGTTCTGGGACTCGACCCACGGCGGACTCTTCGCGAAAGTCGACCGCGGCGGACACCCTTGCTGGGAGGGCTTGAAGCACCCTCACGCGGTCACCTATGCCGCCGAGGCATTCCTTTTGGCCGAGCCATGCCTGCCGCCGGGCGATTCGCGTTTGTGGGCCAACCGGTGTCTGGCATGGATGAACGACGTCGCGTGGGATCCAATCCACGGCGGATACTGGGGCACTTATCGCCGCGATAATGAACGCTACGCGGATGACGCGCGCCTGCCTACTCTCGACGGACTCGATCCGGTCGGCGTGAAGCTTGGTTTCAAGGAAATTAACACCTTTGGCGACGCGATCGAGATGCTCACTGAGTTCGCCGCGCGCGAAGACTCGAAACTCCACCGTGCGCGCTTGGCGCAACTCGTCGACCTTTTGGTCCATCAGCTCTCCGATTCCACTGGAATGCTGCCTTTTCTTTACCGCCGCGATTGGCGACCTGTTCCCGACCTCATACGCGTGGGGCAGCAGTTTCAGACGATTCATCGTCTTTTGGCCGCCTCCGAGTTCAGCGCCGGGTTGGGGCCCTCGGGTAGGAGCAGCACGGCCGAAATTGTCGAGAGGGCTCGCGAATTCGCGGATTTCTGTCTCGCCACCGCTCGTCATCCTTCGGGAGGATTCTGCACGGCGGTCAGTGCCAACGGCCGCGTATGGCCCACTGCTGGCCCTTCCAGCGACCAGCGCCAATGGTGGATTCAACTCGAAGCCGTCCGCGCCTTTCATGCGCTCGCGATCCACGAGTCCGTCGATGCCGCCAGCCGTGCGCGTTACGAATCCGCCCGCGATCAGCAATGGACGTATCTTTCCGATTATTTTTTTGACAATCGACACGGAGGGATCTGGGAATCTCCGGTCGATCCGGCGGCGCGGCGTAATCGGCGTCTCAAATCCCTGCTGGGTGGAAAATCAGAGCCCATGCGCAAGATGCACGGATGGAAGGATCCTCTTCATGAGGTCGGTGTGTTCCTCGCGCTCGCCCAAACTGAACCCGGTTCGCGGTCCACTGCTTCCCCCGCGCAAGCGATCCCCGCGGTCTGAAGCAAATCGTTTCGACCCGCGGTTCCCGCGGATTCGGTGGCCCAGCGTCGCGACTGTGTGAAAATACGATGATTCATGCTGCGCGAGGCGTCCGATCCCGCTTACCCGCGGCACTTCGATGGAACGCGCTACTTCAACCCCGGCGCGGGTCAAGCGCGCGGCTTCCTCGAAGTCCTTCGATGGAAGACGACCAGCCGTCCCGAGAAGAGCCCGCGATTCGTCGCGGATGTGGTCCCTTCGAAACCGCCTTCTTCGGTGGAAGGCAGCGATCTTCGCGTCACTTTGATTAATCACTCCACGGTTCTGCTGCAGTACGCGGGGGTGAACATCCTGACCGATCCGATCTGGTCCCAGCGAGCGAGTCCATTTACTTTCGCCGGCCCGCGCCGCCGCCGAGCCCCCGGCGTTCGATGGGAGGATCTGCCGAAGATCGATATTGTGCTGCTGAGCCACAATCATTACGATCATCTTGACGTCGCGACGCTGCGCCGCCTAGCCAACCGAAGGGAATCCGAATTCGTCGTTCCCACGGGCGTCGCTCCGGTATTGCGGTCGCGAGGCGTCGGTCCGGTTCACGAACTCGAATGGGGGGATCAAGCGTCAATCGGTTCGGCGGCCATCCACTGCGTTCCGGCATTCCATTTTTCGGCGCGTGGGCTATTCGACCGCAATCGAACTTTGTGGTGCGGCTACATGATCGACATCGGTGATCGGCTGGCCTATTTCGCGGGCGACACTGCATTCGGCCCGCATTTTTCCTGGATCCGCGATCGCTTCGGACCGCCGTCGCTCGCCCTGCTTCCCATCGGAGCCTATGCGCCGCGCTGGTTTATGTCGACGGTCCACATGGGACCCGAGGAAGCGGTCCAGGCTCATCAGATTCTTGGCGCGCGAGGCAGCGTCGCCATTCATCACGGCACGTTTCAGTTGACGGACGAAAGTATCGATACGCCGAAACGCGAGCTCCGCGCAATCGCTCCCGCCGATTCGTTCCTCGTGCTGGATAATGGCCAGTCGGTGAGTCTCGCGCCATGAATCCTCTTGAAGGCTTGACCATAGATCGCCACACGCTCGCGTTGATCAGCATCGTGGGGAGCGCGCTCGACGTATTGGGCGCCCTCTATCTGGCTTACGACCTGCTCGGCGGCGAACACGGTCCACTGCGCACCCTGACGCGCGCGGTCACCTACGGAGTGCTTTTCGGCACCGGCTATGGCCTCGCATTGGGACCCGTGTTCGGCGTGATCAGCGGGGTGACCCACGGGATCACGCTCGCTTGGGAATATTCGCGAGCCTCGCGCCATGAGCCCAATCCCGGCGTTTGGAAAGATGCCGCGATGAGTGCGATCCGCGCGTTCGGGTTCGGTTTGGGTATGGCCTACTTACTCGGCCCGAGGTTCGGCGTCACATTCGGAGTGCTGAGCTTCGTGGGCCAGAGTTTCGCGTACCGCGTGGGTATCCGTCCGTCGGCGCATTACGAAGCAGCCAGCCGGCCCCGCTTTAGTAAGTACCTGCTGCTCGCTTCGGCGAATCGCGCGGCGGGTTACACCATCGCCGGCTATCTCTCCAGTCTGGTCGCCCATAACCGGGAACACGCGATCGCCTTGGGACTTCAAGCGGGATTGGCCCTGGGCATCGTGACGGCCCTCGCCGGACCGTTCACTCCGTTCATCGAATGGACCGCGGATCACATGCCGCAAAAGCGCATGGGCGTTTTAGGCGTCGGCCTGATTCTCGCGGGCTTCAGTCTGCAGTCCGTGCAGTACTGGCTGACGCTGTTCGACGTCACGATCCGATAACTGATCGCCTGCGGACCACCAGCGCAAGGGAAATACGACCCGCGGACTAGTTGGCCTTCTTCACGTTATTCGTCCGATCGTCGTCGGGCAAAACGTGATCCGGATCAATGGTCACCGTATCGATCATCTTCCCGCCAGGTGCATTCCAGTTGAATTCGGCTTTCGATAGCCACGTCTCCACGGGAACTTTCAGGCGAGTGCTGGTGCCATCCTTGAACTTCACTTCGACCGTGGCCGGCAGCACCAGTTGGCCGCGATTGCGAATGGTCATCGCCGCGTTGTCGATTTTATCCACCGACATATCGAACTTCCAGTTGTTCATGTACCAGCCGCGCCAGAACCAGCTCAGGTCTTCCCCGCCCTCGCTCTCCATCGCGCGGAAGAAGTCGGATGGCGAAGGATGCTTGAACGCCCAATCGCGGATGTATTTCCGGAACGCCCAATCGAATCGGTCCGGACCCAGGATCTGCTCGCGCAGCAGAACCATTCCGTACGCGCCTTTGAAATAGCTCACGGGATGGCCCAGCGCGCCCGGATACGAGTCCGCCGGCATCAACACCACCGGAGCCGCGGGATTATCCAGTACTTTCAGAATCATGTCCGGCGGTTCGCCGCCTCCCGAGTATTCCGAATCGCGCTTGGGACCCAGCTTGCCGCCTTCAAATTCGGCGGACTCCTGAATATCGATGAACGTATTAAATCCTTCATCCATGAATGCGTTTCTTCGTTCATTCGAACCCACCAGCATCGGGAACCAGCTATGCCCGATCTCATGCGCGGTCAGCCAAAAAAAGAATCCGCCCTTGTCGTCGATGCCGTCAAACACCAAGCCAGGGTATTCCATGCCGCTCGAAAATCCGGCGACGCTGATCGCCGCGGGCCACGGGAACGGATACCACTGTTTGGAGAACCGCTCGACGCTGTCTTTTACGAACTCGGTCGATCGATCCCACGCGTCGAGTCCGGCGCTCTGCGGCGGATACACCGACATCGCGAGAGACTTCTTGCCGTCCGGCAAGTTGATCCGCGCCGCGTCCCAGATGAATCCCGGAGAAGCGCTCCACACCACATCGCGTGTGTGGTCCATGTGGAACTTCCAGGTTAACGTTCCGCTGCGCTTGGGTCGGCTCGCCGGATCGGTGACCTCGGCGGCGGTACGGATGTACACCGTCTTGTCGCTATTGCGCGCCTGATCGAGGCGCTGGATCTCGGCTCTGGTCAGCACATCATTCGGATTCACCAGTTCGCCGCAGCCCGCGACGATCATGTCCCACGGAACGGTGACGTCGTAATCGAACGTCCCATATTCGAGATAGAATTCCGCACCTACATAAGGAAGCGTGTCCCAACCGCGGAGGTCGTCATACACCGCCATGCGCGGATACCACTGCGCGATATCGAAAATGTCGCCGCTCTTCGACGTGCCCCAAGACGTCCGTCCGCCCCAACCGGCGCCTGGAACCTGATAGTGATATTTGATGTGGATCTTGAGTGTCCCGCCGTGCGCTTTGAGCGGCTCGGCCAGCCGGATCTGCATGCGCGTGTCATCGACAATGTAATCCGCCTTGGTGGTCTTCGTCCCCGACTCGATCTCCACCGATTCGAGTACGTATCCTTCGGTCGACGGAGTATCTGCGGGAGCGTCGGCGCCTCTTCGCCCGCGGCCGCCGCCCATGCGCCGGGAACGGGAATCCGCCTTATATTGGTTCTGCTCCATCTGGACCCACAGCGATGCCAGCGTGTCCGGGCTGTTGTTCACGTAGTGAATCGTCTCGTCGTTGTGAATCACCTTCGCCGCGGCATCGAGCGACGCGTGCATGACGTAATCCGCCTGGTTCTGCCAGTAGCTCGGTCCCGGCTCGCCGCCGCTCGAACGGTATTGGTTCACCGGATTCGGCAGGGACAAGGGAGCAAACGTCACGCGAGGATCGAATTCGCCCGCCGAGGGACTCTGTGCCATCGCACGCTCAAAACCGCCGGACATACACATCGCCGCGATGACGCTCATCGGCAAATAATGAATCAGACGCATGCAGAATCACTCCTTATAAATCGGAAATTGGAGGCTGAGCCGGTGAAAAATCGCACTGGCAGACGCGACAGCAGGTCCGAGTATACAACCTCGCGGCACTCCTATATGGGCGCGAACGCGCTGCCTTACAGGCCCGATCAGCGGTTTAAGCGGTTCGCGCGCCGAGTTGGGCCGAGCGGGCTGCGTTCAGAAATTCGAGCCACGCTTCCATCCCGCTTCCGTTCTTAGAAGAAACGCGCAGGATCTTGATCCCCGGCCGAACTCGATCGATATTTGAATCCGCCGCCGCTCCGTCAAACTCCACCGCTTCCGCCAGATCCATCTTGGTGATCATCGCGACGTCGGCGGTATGAAATATCGTTGGATATTTCAGCGGTTTATCTTCGCCTTCGGTCACCGAAAGCAATACTAGACGAAGATCCTCGCCCAAATCGTAGGACGACGGGCACACCAGATTCCCGACGTTCTCGATAAACAGAAAATCCAGGTCGCGCAGATTCCAATCCGCCAGCGCGCGATCCACCATCGCCGCTTCCAGATGGCACAGCGTCCCCGTAGTGATCTGCTTCACCGGGACCTGCGCGCGAGCCAGGCGCGCCGCGTCGTTGTCCGTGGCGAGATCGCCCACCAGTGCCGCGACCCGCGAGTTCTTCGCCATCATCGTCAGCGTCTTCTCGAGAAACGCAGTCTTACCCGACCCGGGGCTCGAAACCAGGCTCACCACGAACACGCCTGCATCGTGAAATCGGGCGCGGAGATCCCTGGCCAGGCGATCATTCTCTTTGAGGACGTTTTTGCGAACCTCGACAATTCTGGTCGGGGATACGGCTGGTTCTGCACTCGCGGATCCTGTACGAGCGGGCTCCGTGCTCAAGCTTTTACCTCCGCGTCGCGAATCTCGAGCGCCGTCACATGCAGTTCCTTCCCATGGACCAGCTCGGTCATCGGCGTGCCGCATTCAGGACATAAGAACGATTGCATGGACGGAAGCGTCTGCTCGGCCTGGCATTTGGTACATCGCGCCACGATCGGCATATCTTCAATCACCAGCCGCGACCCTTCGAGAACCGTTCCCGCGCATGCCATTTCATACGATCCCAGCAGCGCCTCTTTCACCACGCCCGACAGCGGCCCGAGTTGCAGATACACGGCGTCGATGGTCGCGCCGCGAGCCTCGGCTTCTTGTTCCGCCAGTTCGACGATGCTCATCGCTATGGATAATTCGTGCATTTGTTTCCCGATCGGCGCAACTAAACCACGCGTCTAAACCACGCCGCTAGACAACGCAACTAAACGACGCAGCCACGCCCCTGCCATCCGATCTGCGTCACTCGTCCATCTTCCACCAGCGTCGGCACCATTCGCTGGCCGCCCGAAAGCTCGATCATCCGCGCGCGGGCCGCGGGATCCGCCTCCACGTCGTATTCGACGAACTCGTGCCCCTTCCATTCCAGCCACTCGCGCATTTCCGCCGTGTACTGGCAGCTACGCGAGCCGAACAGTTCGTATTTAACCATTTGTTTTACCCACGTGTATTAACCACGCGCCAAAACCTCCAGCATTTCGCGCAGGACGTGATACGCCGACGCCTGCACTTCCTGGATGCGCGGAATGTACACCGAAGGGATCACAAGGTTGAAATCCGCCAAGCTGCGCCGCAGAATTTCACCACCGTCGGATCCCAGGAGCGCGACCGTCAGCAATCCCCTCTTTCGCGCTTCCTCGAGCGCGATCACGATGTTCTTCGACCCGCCGCTGGTGGAAATCCCGATCGCGACGTCTTCGGACCTCGCCTGCGCGATCATCTGCCGCAGGAAGATTAATTCGATGCCGACGTCGTTCGCGATCGCGGTCACATTCGCGGGTTCCATCGATAACGAAATCGCCGGAATCGGCTTGAATCCCGCGGGCGGCGCGACACAATCGAGCGCCCAATCATTCGCATCCGTTGCCGACCCGCCATTGCCGAACAGAATCAGCGTCCCGCCCCTGGTGAGGCGTTCGTTAATGCCCTTCGCCGCCGCCGCGATTCGCTCGGACTGCCCCTCCGCAACACTTGCCCGCAACTGCGCGTCGTCCTGGGCCTTGGCGCGAATGGAAGCCGCCACGCCTTCGACAATCTCATCCGTCGATTGCTTTTCTTCCCCCAGGAATGGATAAAGAAATGCCGACGCGCCCACATTCTGGCCCAGTTCGCGATGCTCGAAAAACACGTGCACCGTTTCCCACAGCGTGTGATACAGAATCTCGACCAGCTCCTGATGGATGAACGGATCGAGATCCGGAGAGCGGAGTGTATACGACCCCGACTCGCCCGGCAACGCGAACGTCATCGCCCCACGAGCATGCGCCGAAGCCAGCGCGCTTTGGACTTCAGGATCGCCTTCAGGAGGGCCGAACCCCATCACCATGTCTTCCGGAC
>Ga0182030_10011124_pt1 | contig 18182 bp, 21 predicted proteins | sample 812S3MmetaG_FD_121299 | JGI IMG/M metagenome (GOLD analysis project Ga0182030, IMG submission 121299) | Permafrost microbial communities from Stordalen Mire, Sweden - 812S3M metaG (Illumina Assembly) | ecosystem: Environmental > Terrestrial > Soil > Wetlands > Permafrost | place: Sweden...
ACTAATACGCGGGCTCAATCGCACCATGAACTGACCGACCTCTCCGCCGGCGGACGGGATACAGTAGCACAGGTTTCATTCATGGCGGGTCGGTTATGCAGGTGGTAACTAATACCAACCGCCCGAACGATTGACTCTTCGCACGAACGCCAACCACGTCATGGCCGGCCGAGCCGGCCATCTGTTCCAGCACGGTGCTGGGAAAGATCACCGGGTCGAGCCGGGTGATGACGGGGTAGGCGCCAGTGCCGATCGGTCAATCGATTGGGCGGTTGGTATAAGTCTCGACGCTATCGGCTCTCGCATCCGGCCCAGCGCCCTGTTCCGTCGCCGCATGCCCTTTACCGCCAGCGGCGGCCCGCGCGCGCGCTCGTTCGAGGAGCGCCATGATGGTCGTCACCATATCGTATCGCTCCGTCAATCGCTGTTTAATCGCCGCGATCCGCGCCACGGTTCCGGCGATCTGACGCGGGAATTCCGCGGCGACCGCCTCCAATTCCACGTCCGTCATCGTCAGGAACAACTCGATGGTGCGGAATACGCCGAATTCGCCCTCGGCCAACGACCGCCATTCGGCCAGTGATTTCGCCACGCCAACACCCCCGTTACCCGGCTGGTGCGCAGCGAGTGGCGCTGGCTTGTCGTTGGAGTTCGCGGAGTCTCTCGGCGGAACACGCGCCGTCTCCAACGGAGCGGCGACCACGACCGGTTCGCCGATCGCATGCATCGCTTCCATCAGCGGCGCCAGACAGGCCTGGAGAGTCGCATCCTCGATGTTGGGCAGTTGCGGCGGCTTCTTGTTCACGGCCGGGGCTGAACTTCGATCCGCGCCAGACGCGCCCGCGCCTCCGGATCGCCGAGCGCCGCCGCGCGCCGATACCAACCCGCCGCCGCGCTTTGATCGGCCCTGAACCCGCGAGCACCGGACTGCGAAAGAAACTCTATGTCGTAGGTTTCGCCGGCCCGGGTCGCCGCGGTGGCTGAACCAAGACTGGCGGCGCGCTCAAACAGCATACGAGCGGCGATGATATCGCCACTGGCGAGTGCCGTGTCGCCCCTTTGCAGCAGAAGCCCGATCATGTCCGGCGCCGGCGCGAGAGCCGGAACCGGCGGCGGCATTGGCTCGCGCCCGGCCTGCTCATCAGCCGGCGCCGATCCCGCTATTGGCGGTATGGGCAAAACGGCGGTCCGCTGAGCAGAGGGGTTCCCCGAACCCGTCAATGTGGACAGCACCGCGGCGGCCGCGAATAGAACCACCACTCCGGCCGCCGCGGCCAGAGCGGCACCATTCCGCCGCCTGACAGTCCGGTCTCCAGACGAGGACCTGGCTCCCAACCTGTTTCCAACCGCCCGCTGTTCCCCGGCGGCAGCTTCCCCGGTGAGACGTCGTCTCGCGATCGCACCGCTTGACTGTTCCGTCGCCGCCCCATCGCCATCGAGCGCGTAATCCTTCACCCCAACCGCTTCCGAAGCTGCCGTGTCAGGCGTCTCGACGCCGAGCGTGGCGCGCGGCAACACCTCCGTCGCCAAGGGCGCCAGCCGGGCACGGAACGCCGCGTCGTCCTGTTCCTCGGCGGTATTCAACTTGTAGATCATGCGACGGTCCGGGCCACCCGGACCGCCGGCGTGTCAGCCGGCTCCGCCTCCTGATCACCCGCCGCCGCCAACCCAGGCGTCATACCAATGATCGCGAGCACCGCGTCGGTGAGGCTCGCCACGTTCGCCGCCGCCTGCTCGCCGCCGTCCTGCCGCCATGGCGGCCTGCCGGTATAAGTCATCGACTGGAACGCCGCTCGCTGCACCAGTTCGACCGGCAACAGCGGCAGGTCGGCCCGAACGAACTGCGAGCGAGAGTGATCAGCCACCCGCTGCCGCAACACCGGCGTGCGCGACAGCACGACCCGATGCGCGATCTCCCGCCCCACGAGGTCGGCGGCCTTACGCACAACCCCGATTGTCTTGACCGCTTCCACCACATCGAACCGACTGGGCTGCGCCGGCACCAGAACGAGATCCGATTTGCCGGCCGCGTAAAGCATGGCCTGATTCGCGGTTCCTTCCAGGTCGATCACGATCAGATCCGACTCCGGCCCCGCCTGCCGCAGGTCGGACAGCAGCCGGTCGCTGTCGCTTTCAACGCAAACAATATGAGGGTCATTGGTCAGCCGCAGCACCTGCGCCAACGTGCGATTGGGATCCGCGTCGATGCAGGTCACGCGGCCTGGGCGGCGGGCCCCCTCGGACGCGGCGAGGCGCCGCGCCACCTCCGTCGCCAGCACATAAGCGAGCGTCGTCTTCCCCACACCACCCTTGGTGGAGGCCAACGCGATGATGGGGCACTTTCGTTCCGGTGAGGCCGCAAGCGACATCGCATCCTCCTCTCCGACCGCGCCTACCCTGCCCCGAGCCGCGCGCCAGGCGCCTGTTGGTTCCAGCCCCTGATGGTTAACGTACTGGATACGGATTCGGCTATCTCCCCCACCGGGATTAGCGGGCAGCTTCTGAGACAAATGAGATGTGAGGGCTTCGGACGTACGCCCGCGGCGAACCCGCCAGCGGCTTGCCTCGGTACCTCCGCCGCGGGGCGTCCAGGATCCCGTTTCAGGCGACCTCATCCTTGACCGTCGCCGATCCCGGATCGAAGTTACCGGCACGCAATGACACGCGGAGTGCGAAATGAAACCGTTTCCGGACGACATCTTCACCGAACCAGAGAACGTCGACCCGGACTCTCTGGCCAATCTCGGACCACTCCGTCGCCTGGCAGGCATCTGGGAAGGCCGCAAGGGCATCGATCTCAACCCCAAGGCCGACGGACCCGAGCAGCGCGAATATACCGAGCGTATCGAGCTGCAACCGATCGATCCGCAGGCCAATGGACCGCAGTTGTTCTACGGGTTGCGGTATCACATCCACATCCTCACCCCGGGCGAGGACGGCACCTTCCACGATCAGGTCGGCTATTGGCTGTGGGAGCCGGCGACCGGACTGGTTCTGCAAACGCTGGCGATCCCGCGCGGTCAGGTGGCGATCGCGTCCGGCCATGCCGCGGCGGACGCCACCAGCCTCGTGCTGAACGCGCGCCGGGGTGAGACAGAATACGGCATCTGCTCCACCGCGTTTCTGGAGTATGCGTTTCGCACCGATTCCTATCGGATCGAAGTTGTATTCAATCGGGACGGAAGCTGGAGCTATGTGTCCGATACGACGCTCGCCGTGCGCGGCCGCGCCGAGCCGTTTCTCCATCGCGATCGTAACACGCTCGTGAAGGTAGCCGAGCCAACCCCCAATCCGCTGGCGCTTATCCGAGCCCGCGTTCCCTGAGAGGGGCATGCTTCATCGCCGCCACCGCTCCGCTTCATGCGTGGCCCACACCGAAATCGGCAACACCGCCGCGAACATTGAAACCAAAGCGGTGACGCAGAGCACGGCGGCCTGCATGCGATAAACCGGATACCAAAGCGTTATGTCGTCGAGCACGTGCGACAGGCCGCAGCAAAAAATGAACCCGGCGAACGACCAGTAGACCCAGCGCGGCACCGCCGGCCGCGGCGCGGTCGCGGCAACCACGAGAATGACTGTGAGCAAAAAATATGAGAGCGATATGATCGCGTTGCCGACCACGACCGCCGCCATCAGCGCGGGATCCCATGATAAGCAAAAGCCATGTGGAATAAGCCCATCGACCTTGAACCAGTCGGTCATGGGCGAGGTTCGCATGCGCGGGCAGTCGACCGGAGATCGTTCGTTTCGCCCTGTCGCGCTCCCCGTATGTCCGCCAACGCGCGGCGTTCTTTCAATGTTTTCATCGCTCGAAGTTCCGCGTGATGAGTTGCACGATGACGGTCGCCACACCGCCGCCCAGGAGGCCGATGATTCCGCCCCATAATTTCGCGCGCAATTCGAGCATGGCCACCCGCAGATTCAGATCCGCGATTCCGGACTGGGCTTCCTTGGCGACCTCAATGGCTTTTTCCCGCGCCGAATCATTGAACTTGTCGATCTTTCCGGATAAATCGCGAATGGCGGATTCCATTGTCGATAGCTGTGAAATGATCAGGCGGCGGGATTCCAGCCAACTCGAGTGTTCGTCACTCTCCAGCATTGACATCGTCGCTTCCCGACAGTGCTTCCGGGGCCTCGTCGGCCTCTTCCAATGGCGGCATGCCGCCACGCGGCGAAAACCGGACCAGCGCCATGATGTAGATGCCTTCGGGCACGACCATCCGCGCCAGGGTGATATCCGTGCGAAACTCGTGGCCGTCGCTGTGCAGCCCGAGCAAATTCATGCCGATCCCCATTGTTTCCGAGCGTTTGTTGACGTCGAAACGGCTGTACATCATGCGAGCATGGACGTGTTTCACACGGTCCCGCTCGGGGATCAGCATCTCCACCGTCTTGCCGATTATTTCAGATCGGTGGTAACCAAACATCAGTTCGGCCCGCTCGTTAAAGATGATGATTTTTCCTTCAAGGTTGGTAACGACGAGGGCGTCTGGCAACGCTTCGATCACCGCGTCCAGCAGCGACAGAAAGCCCGCTCGTTGCCGATGCTGCTCGGTCTCCCGCGCATCCAGTTCCAGCAAACGTTCTATCGGATTCTCCACCAACTCCGAACTCCCCGCCATATCAGGCGAGTCAAATTGAGTTCGTGCCTCTGACGTCATGAACCGCTCCGGTGCGCGTGACATGCGGCCACGCCGCCCGCCTCCATTCCCGGCGGTCCGTTCGCCAAACGAACGGTGGCGATGGTGTCCGACGCCTCCGTCTGACGGTGGTTGTTACGCATATCCGGTGCCAGGCACCGGCCGGAACCGCGAGGTGGGGTCATTTCCATCCGGCGCAAAATCCTCAACCTCGCCTGGCGCGTCAAGGTTAAAATACCTTATCTATCGATTTATGGGCATTTTATCACGGACATGATTCCTTGTTGTCGCCCGTGGACCCGTTTCGGCGAAGCAACTTCCGATGGTCCTCGGCGTCAACTTCGTCCGCCTCCCGGGCACCACGATGACGCCAGTTCGTGCCCGTTGGCATGCGCCCGCGCGTCACGTGAGCGGCACGGACTTCACGGTGCCGGCATCCGCGGCGGCGACGCAAACGATCCGGCAGGCTTCCGTCGCGGATACCATGATCATGTCGCCGGCGGCCATCATGTCGCTGGCATCGGCGAAGTAATCATCACCGGAGACGACGGACAGGGCTTCGTCGCCGGCTTTGTAGTGCCACAGCGTGAAACCGTTGGCGTAAGCGAGGACGGACAGGTCGCGAATGGCGAAGGCCATGATGACGCTCCTTGCAAAAGAAAAGGCCGCGAACCATTACTGGTCGCGGCCCTCGGGGGTTGGGGGAGTTTTCACGCAACGGGCGCACCTCGCCCGTTGATAAGGCCTTTTATGCCTAAACAATAATTCCTGTCAATAACTATTTTTCCTATTTATGATGCGCAATGACGGATGTTGGTCCTGGCTAAGGCTCACAGCTTCCCCAGCGCGCATCCTGATCAAGCAGTCGCGCCAAACCAGCCGCGGCCCTGAAACGGCGGCGGCCAAGCCTGGGCGGTATTGTACATTGGAACGGTGTGGTACTTGGGTGCGCCAGCCCCGCCGCGGCGCAGAGGCCAAAGCTGAGAAACGAAGCCAACAGGTGCCTTGTGGCCACTTAAACAGCGTCGAACCAAAGAATGGCAACGGCTTCGCGCCTGTCACCGACCCGCCAGACGCGAGATCATTCAGTCAATCGCACCGGTCAGGCCACGATCCCTTTTACCCGAAGCGGCCATTCCAACCGCTCCAGCGCTTCTTCCCACAACCGGAAGTCGCAGCGTTCGGTCGCGTAGGCAGGGTTGGGAGCGGCCTGACGCTCCCCCCAGTTCCGCAGAATCCGGGCATGCACCAGGTCAATCCGGCGCCGCCGGTACAGCGCGTCCAGACACCGCACCACATCGTCCGGCTCGCATGGCCGGCTGACCAGGCCGCGATTGGCCGTGTAACGAGCGCCATCCCGCCGGGCGCGCAAAGCCGCCATCGTCCACAGCCAGGCTTCCTCGGCCGATCGGAACGGCTGTACCTGTCCCACCGCGCTCTCCCACTCACGCACACCGGCCCTGGTCGCGCGACGACCCGGGGATTGGGAGCCCGGGGATTGGGCGACAGTCTGGGATCCGATCACTCCGGGCATGGCGAACTCACAATGAAAGGTGGGTAAAGACTGAATTCACTAAACCATAGGTTGCATACACAGGCAAGTAAGAAAAGATCATTTTTCTGTTTCAATTCGCCGCGAAAATTAGGACAATGCGCCTTGACGCAAGGATCATACCGACTCGCAAGGGTGGTCTTTCCTGACATCATCGAAAATCACCCGGCTGATCCGGGCCGGCCGAATACCAAGGACGACCAGACACATGACCGCCAACCGCGGGTCCGCCAGAGAGCGGAACGACAAACACCGGGACACGAATCACCAGAACACCACTGGCCGCGAGGCCCTGGGCCGAAACACACTGGGCCGAAACGTAACGACCGGGATGACCTCGCATGAGACATGAAGACATCTGGCGCGCGATCGACGCGCTGGCGGTGGAACATGGCTTGTCCGCCTCGGGTTTGGCCAGGCGCGCCGGGCTCGACCCGACCACGTTCAATCGCTCCAAACGCCGCACCGCCGATGGGCATGAGCGTTGGCCAGGCACCGAAAGCGTCTCCAAGGTCCTCAACGCCACCGGGGCGAGCCTGGAGTCCTTCACGGCGCTGGTCACCGGCACGCGCGCTCTGTCGCCCGGCGCGGTGCAACGGATGGTGCATCGGCGCATTCCCCTGATCGGCTTCGCCCAGGCGGGAGGCTCCGGCTATTTCGACGACGGCGGCTATCCGGTCGGCGGCAGCTGGGACGAGGTCAGTCTGCCCGAGATCGCCGATCCCAACGCCTACGCCCTGGAAATCAGCGGTGATTCGATGGAGCCGGTGTACCGCGACGGCGATCAGGTGATTGTGTCCCCCGCGTCGCCCATCCGGCGAGGCGACCGTGTCGTCGTGCGTACTACCGGCGGGGAAGTCATGGCCAAGCAACTGGCGCGTCAATCGGCCAGGCGCATTGAGCTGAAAAGCCTCAATCCAGTGCATCCCGATTACAGTTTCGATCTGCTGGAGATCACCTGGATGCACCGGATCATCTGGGCCAGCCAGTAGCCGTCACCGTTTTTAACTGGACAGGGTCCGCGCCGCGTCGAACACTCGACGTCTGATCATGGACGGAGGCGTGTTCGATGGCACGATTGTGCTGGATCGTGCTGGCCCTTTGCCTGCTCGCGCCAAACTCGCCGGCGAGAGCCGCCGATGACGTGGACCTCGCGCTGGTGCTGGTCACCGATGTCTCCCGCAGTATCGACGACAGCGAGTTCGCGCTGGAAAAGGACGGTTACGCCGCCGCGTTCACCAGCGACAAGGTACTTTCCGCGATCAAATCGGGCCCACTGGGCTCGATCGCGGTCGCGTATGTGGAATTCGCCAGCGGTTTCGAAGTGAAAACAGTCCTCGACTGGACCGTGATTCGCGATCCCGCCTCGGCGAAAGCGTTTGTCGATAAACTGACCGCCGCGCCGCGGTCTTACTGGGGCCGCACCGCGATCAGCGCCGGGATCGATCACGCCGTCGGGATGCTGGCCGAAAGCGGCTATAACGCGTCCCGCCGCACCATCGATGTGTGCGGCGACGGTACCAATAACGCCGGACGCGAGGTCAACGCCGCGCGCGACGACGCGGTAGCGGCGGGCATCACCATCAACGGACTTGCCATCATCAACGAACACCCGGTGTCCTGGACCTTCGCCCACGTGCAGCCACCCGGCGGACTGCAGAACTACTATCAGGAGAATGTGACCGGCGGACCGGGCAGCTTCGTGCTGGAAATCCGCGACTTCAAAACCTTCGCCGACGCGATGACCCGCAAATTGGTGGCCGAGATCGCGGCGAAGCCGGGCCCGGAGCGGTTCGCGCGATCGTCGGAGGGTGAGGCAGCGCCGGGGTTTCACCCCGGACCCCACCAGGAGGCTCTGTCCCCGGGTCAATCCCGGGGCAGGCTTCCTGGGCCTCCACCAAGGGCGATAGCCCTTGGAACCCGTCAATTTGGTGGGGGATCAGGAGGGGCCAACACGGACCTTGAAACGCCACCGTCGGCCACTCCTGATCCCCCGCCAATGGATAAAGTCCAGAGGGCCTCGCCATGGCCTGCCCTCGCGCCTGACGCGCGGGGCGGAGATCCAATGGGGCAGAGCCCCTTGGCGGGTTTCAGGGCGGAGCCCTGACGCTGCCTCACCCCCGACGATTGCACTGACCCGCGCCCTGGCACATGCTTCCGGCATCGAACGCGGGAGCCTTCTTGATGGAAATTCGTAACCTTGGCCAATCCGGTCTTCGAGTCTCGACGATCGGCCTCGGCTGCAACAACTTCGGCGGACGCATCGACCTCGAGGCGACGCGCGCCGTCATCCACAAAGCCATCGATCTGGGCATCACGCTGTTCGACACCGCCGACGTGTATGGCGAACGCGGCGGCTCGGAGACGCTGATGGGTCAGGTGCTCGGTGACCGCCGGAAATCCATTGTCCTGGCCTCCAAATTTGGCATGCCGATGGACGACACCGGGGAGAAGCAGGGCGGCGCCCGGCGCTACATCATGAACGCCATCGAGGACAGCTTACGCCGCTTGCGCACGGACTGGATCGACCTCTACCAGATCCATGCCTTCGATGCCCGCACGCCGATTGAGGAAACGTTGCGCACGCTGGATGATCTCGTGCGTCAGGGCAAGGTCCGCTACATCGGCTGTTCCAATTTTCCGGCGTGGCGTATGACGGAGGCTGACTGGACCGCGCGCACCCACGGTTTGAACAAATTCGTTTCGAACCAGGATGAATATTCGCTGGTCTTTCGCTCCCCCGAGGCCGAGTTGATGCCGGCCGCGCGCGCCGCCGGCATGGGAATGTTGCCCTATTTCCCGCTCGCCAGCGGCTTGCTGACCGGAAAATACCGCCGCAACGCGCCGATGCCTCCCGGCACCCGTCTCGCCGCCACCCAACGCCTCGCCGATCGATACCTGACCGAGCGCAACTGGACGATCGCCGAAAAGCTTGGCGACTTCGTGGAAGCGCGTGGCAAGACCATGCTGGAACTGGCGTTTTCCTGGCTGCTGGCGCAATCGCCGGTGACCAGCGTGATCGCCGGCGCGACGAAGCCCGAGCAACTGGAACAGAACGTCAAAGCCGGCGCCTGGAAATTGACCACCGAGGAACTGGCCGAGATCGACAAGATCACCACCAGATAACGGGGCCCGCTACCGCTTCGCCCGTGTCACGATTTGCGTCGGATTGACGAAGCGCAGCGCGATCAGCAGCCAGATCAGCGTGGTGATCATGTACACCACCGCCATCGCGTCGATCGATTGTCCCGGCCGCACGCCCGCCGCGAACACAGCATAATACAGCGCGACCACCAGCGTCTGGCTGGTCGGCCCCGAGGTCAGGAACGTCAGCTCGAACATCGCGATGGTGCGGACCAGCACCAGCAGCATCGCCGCGAGGATGCCCGGCGTCAGCAACGGCACCAGCACCTGCGCGAACAAGCGGAACATTCCGGCGCCGAACACGCGCGCCGCCGCCTCGACGCGGGGATCGATTTGTTCGACGAACGGAATCATGATCAGGATCACGAACGGCACCGACGGCACCAGGTTCGCCAGGATCACCCCCCAGATCGTGCCCGCGAGATGCGCCTGATACAGTACCGTCGCCATCGGAATGCCGTACGTGATCGGCGGCACCAACAACGGCAGCAGAAACAGGAACATCACCACCTGCTTGCCCGGAAAATTTCGCCTGGCCATCGCGTAAGCCGCCGGCACGCCGATCAGTCCCGAGATCACCACGACCGCGCCCACCACCTCGGCCGTCACCAGCAGAATGTCGGGCAGTTGGAACTCGTCCCATGCCATGACGTACCATTGCGACGTGTAGCCGGAGGGCAGCCAGGTATTGAACCAGCGCGTGCCGAACGAGTTCACCACCACGCTGCCGATCATCGCCAGCAGGTTGAGCACGAAAAAGCCGACCAGCGCCCATACCGCGAACGCCCATAACCTCTCGCCAAGGCCGCGCCGCATGCCGGTCACCCCTTGCCGCTGCTGGCGGGACCGCGAAACACCAGGCTCCGCGAGGCCAGCAGCGCCGTGATGATCAGCAGTTGCACCGCCGCCATCAGCATCGCGATCGCCGACGCCAGCGAGTAATCGTACTGCTCGAACGCGGCCTGATATGCGACGATCGAAATCACGCGCGTGGGCCCGGCGGGCGCGCCCAACAGGATGGCGGACGGAAACACCGTAAATGCCTGCACGAACGCCAGCGCCAGCGTGATAGCCAGGCCGGGCGCCAACAGCGGCAGCAGGATGCGCCAGAACCGCTCACGCGCCCGCGCACCCAGCACGGCGGCGGCTTGTTCCAGTCCCGGATCGATACCGGTGACATAAGATAGCGTCAGCAGAAAGGTGAACGGAAAGCCGGTGATCACCAGCGACAGCATGACGCCCCAGTAATTGTGGATCAGCCGGATCGGACTATCGACCAGACCGAACTCCAGCAGCGTGCGATTGAGCCAGCCGCGCGGGCCGAGATAGGTCAACAGACCCTCGGCCACCATCACCGTGCCGAGCGTGATCGGGATCACCAGGATCGTGGTCAGCAGACGCTGTTTCTTCATCAGCCGCACGCGCAGCGCGACCGGCACCGACAGGACGACGTTCAGTATGGTGGCCGGCACCGCGATCACCAGCGTGATCCTGATCGTGTCGTACAGGAACGGTTCCGAAAAGAATTTCTGGTAGTTCGCCAGCCAGCCGCCGATGCGTGGATGAAATGACAGGATCAGCCCGTAGACGAACGGGTAGATGAACAGCGCCAACACGAACAGCACCGCCGGAATGACCAGCAACGTCACCGAGTCCAGCCCACGTTCGCGCATGCGGCGGCGCAGCGACATTTGGGCGGCGCTCATGCCGGGTAGACCAGGACCCGCGCCGGCGCCGCGTCCAACCGCACCGCGTCTCCCGCCGTGACACGCTGGTCGGAGCGGAAAAACAGCTCGGTCCCATCGGCGGCGCGCGCGACGACCGAGAAATCGCGCCCGTGATACTCGGCGATTTCGACCGAGGCCGCGATCGGCCCGTCGCCGGTTAGCCGCAGATCGTCCGGGCGGATCGCCACCATGGCGCGCGCGCCGACCTCGCCGACCGCCGTACCGGTCAGCCGCGCGCCGCCGACGCTGACCTGTAGACCCGCCTCGCCGTTCTCGCTCGGCGAAGCAAACAGATTGCGATATCCCATGAATTCAGCGACGTCAGCGTTTGCCGGGCGCGCGTAAAGTTCCTCGGGCGTGCCGATCTGGCGGGGCTGGCCGTCGATCATCACCATGATGCGATCGGCGAGCGACAGCGCCTCCTCCTGATCGTGCGTCACGTAGATCGTCGAACATCCGAGCATTGTGTGGATACGGCGGATTTCCGCCCGCATTTCCAGGCGCAGCTTGGCGTCGAGATTGGATAGCGGTTCATCCATCAGCACCAAAGGCGGCCCGACCACGATGGCGCGCGCGATCGCGACGCGTTGCTGCTGTCCGCCGGACAACTGACCAGGCAACTTGTCCGCCTGGCTTTCCAGCCGCACCAGCGCCAACGCCTCATTCACCCGCTGCTCGATTTCGGGTTTCGGCCGCCGTTGCGTCACCAGGCCGAAGCCGACGTTGCGCCGCACGGACATGTGAGGAAACAGCGCGTAGTTCTGGAACACCATGCCGAAGCCGCGGTCTTCCGGACCCAGTTCGTCGATGCGCTGCTCATCGAGGTAAATCGCGCCACCGGTGACCTGCAACAAGCCGGCGACGCAGTTGAGGGCGGTCGACTTGCCGCAGCCGGACGGACCGAGCAAGGCGACGAATTCGCCTCGTTCGACCGTCAGGCTGACATCGCGCAGCGCGTGCATGTGGCCGAAGTCGCGGCTGACGTTGTCCAGCCGCAACGCCCGGAAGTCCCGAGAAACAACGGCCATGCGGCTATTTGCCGACCCGCGCGCCGACCTGCTGATCCCAGCGCTGGAACGCGAAGACGAGCTTATCCGCTGGCAGTGGTACCTCCGACGGCACGTCGGCGATCAGTTTGTCATAGAACGGCCTTGTGTATTCGGCGACCACCTTCTGGCTGTCCGGCGGCGCCATCGACAGCGGCACGTCCTTCACCGCCGGGCCGGGATAGAAATACCCCTTGTCGTAGGTCATCGCCTGCGCCGGCTTGCCGAGCATGTATTTCGTCATGTCCAGCAGAACCGCCAGCTTGTCGTTCGAGACACCCTTCGGAATGGCCCAGTACTGCGCGTCGGTGACCCAGTGGAAGCCTTCCAGGGTGCCGACCTGCGCCTCCTTCGGGACGACGCCGAGAATGCGGGGATTGAGGTCCCAGCCCAGATGCGAGGCGATCATGTCTCGAGAACCCTCGGCCAGTTCTTTCATCACCGCGCCGGTGCCGGTTGGGTAATACTCGATGTTCTTGCCCAGTTCGGCGAGGTAGGACCAGGTTTTGTCCCAGCCTTTGTCGGGGTCCATCGGGTCCTTGTCGCCCAGAATATACGGCAGCCCCTGCAAGAACGTCCGTCCCGGGCCGGAATTCGCCGGGCGGGCATAAATGAAGCGTTTCGGATGCGCCTTGGTCCAGTCGAGCAACTCCTGCGCGGTCTTCGGCGGCGTCTTCACCGCGTCCGGCATCCACTCCAGGATCGGACCGGCCGGGCAGAACACCACGCAGACCGCCTGATCCTGCGCCAGGCCCTGCATCTTCAGCGCACCCGGAAGATAGATGCTTTTGAGGTCCGGCAGCGCGGCGGCGTAATCGGAAACCAGCGGAACCCAGAGCTTCTGGTCGATACCGGCCGAGAGCCCGTCGGTGCCAGTCAGCACCAGATCGATGTCCACCCGGCCCGCGTCCTGCTGGGCTTTGATTTTGCCCGGAAGCTCCGGCGCCGGAGCCTGCGAGTAGGAGATTTTGGAGACCAGTTTGGGGTTGGCAGCGACGTAGGCCTGCATAGCGCCCTGGGTCAGTTGCAACTGGCCGCCGACGTCCACGACGTTGAGGGTGACCGGGGATGTGGGCAACGGAGGCGCCGCGGCCGCGCGGGCGTTGCGCGGTATGAGACCGGCGCCGAGCGCCGCGATACTGGCCGCCCCACCGATGATGTGGCGGCGGGTCGCTTGGTAGGTTGTCATTCGTCGTGTCCTCCCTGGACATCGTTGCCGTCAGACCGGGCGCTTGCCGGGTGCGATTACACCCTGGGCGCGTCGTAGCAAACCTGGCGGTGCTTGCCAGGTGGGGCATTGACGTGGGTCAAGGGGGCGCGGCGGCGGCGGTAAGGGGGGATGCTCGAGATAACGTCGGTGCATCGACGGTAACACGTGTCATCGCTGAGTTGAACGTGACTTAACGGAAGACAAACGCGACGGGAGCGAGCCGCCGGCACGAGGCTTAACGGCGTGATCGTGGGTCTTCAGTATTTACAAATTCATCATTATCGTTCACTCAATCGTGGCAAATGGGAAATGTCGGGGAAGAGGAACGCAGCCATGCCATTCGCCTACACGTTGCCGGACGCGATAGCCGCCTCGGGTAAAAAAACCCTCAGCGCGGCGGTGATCACCGAGATTCTGGGTGACGCCAGCAAAGCCGCCTCGCATGCCGACGCTCACATGAAAAGCGAGGATTTCTGGACCGCCCAACGCACCGACTCGACAGGAACGGCCCTCGGCTCCACGTCGGACACCGACGCTCATTTGAAATCCACGTACAAGAAGCGCGCGAATCATTCGATGTTCGATTCGCCGCTCTCCTCTGTCGAGGCGATCACAGCGGCGCTCAACACCGACATCGGCACACAGGCATTGACCACCCTGATGGGCCAGGCCGACGGGATCGACCTTTATTCGCGCACCGCCGTCGCCACGATGGGCAGCACCAAACAGTTCAACCGCTCGAACACGGGCGGCACCGCGACCATGAATAAGGTCGACGCCGAATATGTCGTCGTCTGCCTGCGCAAGACAACCGCGAATTATCTGATGATCGCAAGTGCTTATCCCGTCGCGTCGGACGGCACGTCCCAGGCGGAGAACCCGGGCAAGGACTGGTACCAATATCAGTCCAACGACACGGTGATCCGCTCGGCGGCCAAAACATCCCCGCCCGTCGTTCCCTGGTGAGGTCAGTTCAAACCCTGGCCGACGGTGACATTGCCTGATCTGACCCGCACGACAAGGCGAGTGGCGTCAAAGCCCAGGGCACAAGACCACGGGACGACAAATTGTTCCCGGCGAAAAGCCGATCCCGGATCACGCACGGCGTCCGATTGAATGCGGTCGATCGTATATCATGCGGTGTTTCGTCGATCCGTGTCACGTCCTGCCTGAACGTATCGGTCCCCTGAGGTAGAGCGACCGCCGGCACGGTCGATGCCTCGCTGCCGGCAACCGTCACCACCGTCACCCATTCCCCGCTTGCGGATGCCTCGTCCGGCGGGCATTTTGCCGCCCATGAGCATGAGCACCACACAAGGCAGCGCGCCCCAGCAAACCGCCGGCGCGCCATCAGCCACGCCGCCCGCGTCACAATCGGTGCAGGCGGCCACGCAACCGACGCCCGCGGCGGGGCAAACCACGCCCGGCCAACCCGCCGCCGCGCCACCCGCGGCCCAGCCCGCCGGGGAAACCCCGGATCAGGCCCTCGCCCGAGCCCAGGCCGCCGCGCAGGCGAAACGTCTGAGCGAGGCAAGCGGGATCTGCGAGGACGTGCTCGCCGCCACCCCCGACTACCCGGCCGCGCTCGCGCTGTTGGGCATCGTCATGGCGATGAAGAACGACCTCGACCGCGGCGTCGAGCTGATGCGCAAGGCGATCTCCCTACGGCCCGGCATCCCCAGTTGGTACGCGCATCTTAGCTCGATGTGCCGCAACACCTACCGGATGGATGAGGCGGTTGCCGCCGGCCAGGAGTCGATCCGGCTCGATCCGAACAACGCCGACCATCTGGTCAACATGTCGCTGGTGTTCGTCGATGTGGACGACCGCGAACGCGCCACCGCCTGCCTGCTGCGCGCCCTGGGCCTGAAGCACGACCACGCCGACGGGCATCTGGCGATGGCGCAGATCCTGCTGGCGCAACGCGACTTCAAGCCCGGCTGGGACGAATACGAGTGGCGCAACCTGACCGAGGCCGGCAAAGCGACCATGCCGCCGATGACCTCGGCGCACTGGAACGGCATGCGCATCCCGACCGGGCGGCTGCTGCTGGTCGGCGATCAGGGCTATGGCGACACCATCCAGTTCGCCCGCTACATCGGCATGGCCGCCGAGCGCGTGCAGGACGTCATACTGGGCTGCAGCGCCGAGATGGGCCCGCTGCTGTCGAAAATCCCCGGCGTGGCGCAGTATTGCCACCGTTGGAACGACGTGCCTGGCCACGCGGTGCATTGCCGCCTGTCCAGCCTGCCGCACATCTTCGGCACCACACCGGACAGCATTCCCGCCAAGGTGCCCTATCTGTTCGCCGACCCCGCGCGGGCGGCGTTCTGGAAGGAAAAGCTGGACGCCAGCCTGCCGCGCGGCCTGAAGCGGATCGGGCTCGCCTGGACCGGCCGGCCGACGCATCCCAACGACCGCCGCCGCTCGGTGCGGCTGGCCCGGCTGCTGCGGCTGACCGAGTGCGGACCCGCCGCGTTCGTTTCGTTGCAGAAGCCGATGCCCGCCGCAGATCTGGACAACATCAAGGCGTTCAACGGCATGACCGACCTGTCGAACGACCTGACCGACTTCGGCGAAACCGCCGCGCTGATGGAAAACCTCGATTTGGTCATCACGGTCGATACGTCGATGGGCCACCTGGCCGGCGCGATGGGCAAGCCGGTGTGGATCATGATCCCCAAAGCCGCCGACTGGCGCTGGCAACTGGAGCGGGAGGATACCCCGTGGTACCCCTCCGCCCGGTTGTTCCGCCAGGCGAAACCCGGCGAGTGGGATCCTGTCCTGAACAGAGTCAGCGAGGCACTGACCGCCGAATTGCGGCAGACCGTCGCCGTGAACTGATCGCGCGGTGATCGACGCGGAGGTCCTGTCGCACGCCGGCCGCTGGTTTGATCGCGCGTGGTACAACGCGCGCAATCCCGACGTTGTCCGCGTTGGGATCGACCCGCTGGCGCATTATTTGCGTTATGGCGAGGCCGAGGGCCGCTATCCCTCGCCCTGGTTCAATCCCGCCTGGTATCGCGCGGTGTATCAGGTCCCGCCCGACCGATGCGCGCTTGAGCATTTCCTGACCCATCGCGCGACCGGCCGCTTTCTTCCCAGTGCCGCGCTGTATCTGGTGCCGCCGATGTCGCCCTGGCGAGAGGATATCGCGGTCGGGATCGATCCGTTCGATCACTATTTGTCCGAGATGGAAACGCCCGAGCGGGAATTGTTGCCCGACCTCCCCGTCATTCAGGGCGCCGGTCTGATCGACGCGCATTATTTTCTGATCAACCCGGCCGACCGGTTCGAGGCGGAACTCGATCCGGTGCTCCACTATATCCGTTTCGGATGGTGGCGCGGACTGCGGCCGAGCACCGCTTTCGATCCGGACTGGTATACGGAGACCAATCCCGCGATCACCCGTCTGGGGATCAATCCGCTGGTCCACTATATTCTGGAAGGCGAGGCCGCGAACCGGCGTCCGGTGCCCTGGTTCGATCCGTCCTGGTATCGGTCCGAGTATGTCGTTCCGCCCGGGCAATTGGCCCTCAGTCACTACACGCGCCATCGCCGGGGCCGCACGGTCAGTCCAAACCCGCTGTTCGACGTGGACTGGTATGTAGCGAGGCACGGTGCGGAAATCCCTCCGGAGGTCGATCCGTTCTCACATTATCTGCTGAGCGGCGCGATGCGGGACATCGATCCCTCCCCATGTTTCGACGCACGCGGCTGGCGGCATCGTCACATGGCGCCCCTGGGGGCCGAGGGACAGTCGGAATTGCCCGTCAGCGCGCGCAATCCGCTGGTGCATCACCTGCGGTCGCTACTGACGGCGACGTGAGTCAGATGGGACCGGCCGCAAGAACCGGGATGCGCGTCAGTCCGCCGCGAGGCAGAATGCCGGCATGAACCAGAACCTGAACACGGACATCGACGCCCAGGGCTACGCGGTGCGGCATGTGCTGGACGCGGAAGCATGCCGGGAGGTGGCAGCGCTCTGGGATGACGATCAGCGCTTCCGCAAACGCATCATCATGCAGCAACACGCTTATGGCCGAGGCGAATATCGCTACTTCAGCTACCCTCTGCCGGAGCCGGTCGCGCGGCTGCGGGAGACGCTGTATCCGCCGCTTGCCGAGATCGCCAACGCGTGGCGCCGGACTTTGGGGGAGCCCACGCGGTTTCCGCCCACGCTGCCGGAATTCCTTGACGAGTGCCACGCGGCGGGACAGACGAGGCCGACGCCTCTGATGCTGCGCTACGGCGCTGACGATTTCAACTGCCTGCATCAGGATCTTTACGGCGATCTGGTGTTTCCGTTGCAGGCTGTGATTTTGCTGAGCGAGCCCGGCCGCGACTTCACCGGCGGTGAATTTCTTCTGGTCGAGCAACGCCCGCGCGCGCAATCCCGCGCTGAGATCGTTCCGCTGACGCAAGGCGACGCCGCGATCTTTCCGGTGCATCACCGTCCCGGGCGCGGAACGAAAGGTCCCTGTCGCCTGACCATGCGCCACGGTGTCAGCCGCGTCCGCTCCGGCGACCGCCAAACCCTGGGCCTGATCTTTCACGATGCGGCGTGAGATACAGGGGCCGGGCCACCCGCCTCTTACCGCCCTGCCGCCGTCATCATCGCCCTTCCGCCGTCATCATCGGGCTCGACCCGATGATCCGTCGAAGCACGCGCGCTGTCCGACGCCAGGGCCGAGGCCCATAGGCATCAAGATAAGCCCGCCGTGGAGGACAATGACCGCCTCTTCCCGTCATCCTCGGGCTCGACCCTGTTCGACCGGGCACATGGTTGACACTATTCGTGTCCGCCCATCCGGGGAATGACGCATCGGACCCGACGGCCACCGCCTGAAAACAGCT
>Ga0182030_10011126_pt1 | contig 18181 bp, 14 predicted proteins | sample 812S3MmetaG_FD_121299 | JGI IMG/M metagenome (GOLD analysis project Ga0182030, IMG submission 121299) | Permafrost microbial communities from Stordalen Mire, Sweden - 812S3M metaG (Illumina Assembly) | ecosystem: Environmental > Terrestrial > Soil > Wetlands > Permafrost | place: Sweden...
AACATGCAGGCAGCGGCAAAAAATTCACGACCAATCAGTGCAACGTGGAATCCGGCACGGGTAAATTTGAAGACGTAGCGCTGGCCGCGGGCGAAACGGCGGAACTGGCCGAAGCAACGAAAGTAACTGCGTCGGTCATCAAGTTCAAAGCAGGCGTAATCGAAATCAAGTGCGAAGAAGTGACTGTGCAGAAAGGCTTCTTGGTAGGCGCGTTCAAAAATGAAGCCGCGAGCATCACGTTCAAGAAATGCAAAGTCGTTAAACCGGTCAACTGTGAAGTTACCGGCGGCGAAATCAAAACCGGCGAACTCGAATCGGAACTAAACGCGGAAGGAACGGAAGTCACGTTCAAGCCAAAAGCGCCGGCGACGATCTTTGCCAGCTTCAAACTCAAAAGCGTGCCAGAAAAAACCTGCACCGTCGCCGGGGAATACAAAGTCAAGGGCAGCACCAAGGCGACGATCGCAAAACCCGCCGAATGTCTGGCGGAACACACGCTAACCATTAAAGAAGAACCCAGCACGACCCTCAAGGTCGGCGAAGAAAACATCGAAAAGTTCGAACAGGTGATAGGCGTCAAGCTCGCAAGCGGTGCCTGCTTTGACGCATAAACCGTCCGGGCACACGCCTGGGCGGCTAGATCAGTAGCCGATTTGGGTCATGGGGGGTCACCACATGATGGTGACCCCCCATGACTGCCGAAGCGAAGAGGGAGGGTCAATGGGGATGGGCAGCGTCTGTCGATGCATTTCGCGAAGCGTGATCGAGCTCTGGAGAGGGCGAGCCAGAGTGTCTTTCCTCTTGGCGGTCACGGCTCTTGTCGTCTCGGCGCCGCAGGCACTCGCTGCGGGGGACGCGAACCGGACGGGCTGCTCGGCTGCAACGGAATCCTCTTCAGGCTTTCGCACCTACCTCCCAGACTGCCGCGCCTACGAGATGGTTTCTCCACCGTACAAGGGAGGCTTCCAAATATATCCCGGCCAGCTCGCGGCGTCGGGCGTCAACGTCGGTGGTTCCTCGTTCGGCGCGTTCGCCGGGGGGACCTCGCAGGGCGGCCTAGCCAACCAGTATCTGTTCAGTCGCAGCTCATCGGGCTGGCTCACCACGCCGTTGGAGCCCGCCGCCTCCCAGTTTGCCGAAGTCTCCAATGTGGAGCTCGAAAACGGACCAGATGTCGCTAGTTCGGGAGCGGCGCTATTCGCTGCGCACCGGATCACCCAGTCCGAGTACCAGGGCGACCTCTACCTGCGCGAACCCGATGGCTCATTTGTCTCAGTCGGTCCGATGCTCCCAGCCTCTGCGGTGCCCCCCATCCCAGTGGGTGCCGGCGTGGAGAACGAGGGGGAGCGTATTGCCGGCGCGTCCTCGGATTTGACGCACGTGCTGTTCTCAATCGAAGCAGGTAACCCCAATGGGAGCCCTCCAGGGTTGCCTTCCGGTGTCGCGACCAACCTTTGGCCCGGTGATACGACCGTGACCGGCAAGCGCTCGCTTTACGAGTACGTTGGCGCCGCCCACACGGGCAAAGGGACCGACGTACCATCCCGGGTAGGCGTCGGAAACGACGGGACCCAGATCAGCGACTGCGGCACAAACCTCGCCATCGATCCCAATACGCTCGCCCGCGGCATATCGGGCGCTGGCTCGACCGTCCTGTTCAGCGCAGAACCAGGGCCGTGCGAAGAAGCGGGCACCGGCCCCGCGGTGGCTCAGCTTTACGCCCGCGTAGGCGCTCCGGGTGCAGCCGAGACCACAGTTAATCTCGCCGGGAGCTCAGGCTGTGCCGCGTCGGTCGAATGCAAAGTCAGCGTCGCCCCAGTTTTTCAGGGCGCGTCGGCGGACGGCTCGAAGGTCTTCTTCACGACGACCCAGCCGCTGGCTCCTGGCGACCATGACACCGGCAACGACATTTACGAGTGCGAACTGCCTGGCGACATTGGCGTCACCCCGCCTCCCGTGGGCGCCGTCAATGCGTGCCCGTCCTTGCACGCCGTGTCCGTGACCGGCACCACGGAAGGTGCCGACGTGCTCAGCGTCGCAGCCGTGTCAGAAGACGGTTCGCGCGTTTACTTTGTCGCCGAAGGCGTGCTGACCGGTGGCGAAGAAAACGAAAAAGGCGAAGCGGCCACCCAGGGATCTGACAACCTTTATGTGACGGACACGACTACGGCCCGCACCAACTTTATCGGAAAATTGAGCTCGAGCGAACCGGGTGGGGCACAGACGACGCCCGACGGGCGCTTCCTGGTGTTCGGCAACGAAGCCGACCTGACTCGCGGGGACTCGAGCACCGCCCAACAGGTGTTCGAGTATGACGCCGAACCGTCTCCGGACGGCCACCACCTGGTCAGGATCTCGATCGGCGACGAAGAATTCAACGACAACGGCAATACAAGCATCGATCCGGCATTCCACCCGTCTCATGACAGTGAACTGATCAACCAGAGCAGCCATCCCTCCGTCTCTAACGACGGGTCCAAGGTCGTCTTTGACAGCGCCGACGGTCTGACGCCAAATGCGCTCAACCACGCTTTCCTGCCCGGCAGCACCGAAGAACTGGCAGAGAACGTCTACGAGTACTCCCACGGGAGGGTGTTTCTGATCTCCGACGGACGCGAACCGACCGGAGAGCAGCGCACCCAACTGCTAGGCATTGACGGCTCCGGGAGAGACATTTACTTCGGCACTGTTGACTCTCTTGTCCCCCAGGACACAGACCAGCTGTTCGATATCTACGATGCTCGCGAAGAAGGCGGCTTTCCGGCGCCTACCCCGACCGCGGAATGCCTTGCCCAGGAAGCGTGCCAGGGCCCCCTCGGGCCGACCGCGGCTCTGCGCGTGCCCGGAAGCAGCAACATCGCAGCAGAAGGCAACCTCGCGCCTCCGCCGCGGCCCGCGGTGACCCTGAAACCAAAGCCGCCGACGCGAGCCCAGAAGCTTGCAAAAGCCCTAAAGGTCTGCCGCGCAAAACGCGACAGACACAAGCGAGCGAAGTGCGAATCCGCGGCCATCCGTGCCTACGGGCACAAGGCGAAGGCGCGACAGTCCGCGCGCGAGCAGAGGAGGTCTAGGTAAAATGAGCGCCCGACGGTTCACCCCTGAGTTCAGTAAGGGTCGTAACGTTCTTATTGTCGCGCTTGCGCTCGCCACCATTGCGAGTGCGGCCGCGCCGGCCGCCGCGAACGCGTCACCCGCCGCGTCGTGGCAGATTCGCACGCTCACCCAGCCGACGTACATCTCGCCGACCGAAGGCGGCAAGCTATTCGTCTTTGCGAGCGACGTCGGCGCCCTCGCGACGTCGGGCGAAGTCACGGTCACAGACACCCTTCCGTCGGGACTCACTCCCACGAGCGTCGCACCCGAACGCACAGGCGCCGGCGGTGAACCAACCTGCGGGATCGTTGGACAGACGGTCACCTGCACCTACTCCGACCCGTTGCGGCCTCTCAACCAAGAACAGCTCGTTATTCCCATTATCGTCTCGCCCACACACCAAACACCTGGCAAGTTTGTCAACACCGCAGCCGTGTCAGGGGGCGGTGCCGTCGAAGCCACGGCCACAGAAACCGTCAGCGTCACCGCACAGGTGCCCCCCTTCGGGATCGCAGACTTCTCCACATTGGACGCCAACGCGGCCGGCGGACAGGACACGCAGGCCGGGGATCACCCGAGCGCGCTCGTCACCACTTTCGACATCAACACCGTCGTGAGCCCAGACCCGTCGGCACAGAAAAAAATTGAGGGTGTCGAAGACCTCAAGGACGTCGTCATCGACCTGCCGCTCGGGCTAGTCGGCGATGCGCAAGCCACACCAAAGTGCCCGGCCTACGACCTGACAGGCGACGAAGCATTCCGCTGCCCACCCGACACTTTTATCGGCACGATTGCGGTCAACACCCCCGGCGAAGGCTTCGCGCCGTCGAGCCTGGAAGGAGAACCGTCTCCGATCGTCAACGTTCAGCCCGAAGCTGGCTACCCCGCACAGTTCGGGTTTACCTTGGCAAGCAAGGGCGTGATGCTCTACGCAAAGGTCGTCTCGACGAGTTCCGGCTACGTCCTGCAGGTGACCTCACCTGGAATTACACGCGTCATCAAGGCCAAGGGCGCGAAGCTAACTTTCTTCGGGGACCCGTTGGCGCAGGAACCGTTCGGCAACCGTCCCGGGACGCCCGCAGCGTTTTTCACGAACCCCACAGACTGCGCTGCGGCGCCGCAGGCCACCACGATCTACGCCGACTCCTGGGAAAACCCGGCGGCCGTACCGCTCAACTCGGACGGTTCCCCGAATTTCGCAGCGGCGAACTTCGGGGAACCGCAATGGAAGAAAGCCGAATCGCCCCTTCCCCCCGTGACCGGCTGCGAACGAGTCCAGTTCAACCCCACGATCGAAGCCAAGCCTGAAACGACGCAGGCGGACACGTCGTCGGGCTACCAAGTCGACATCAAGGTTCCACAGAACGAAGAACCGGCGGGCCTCGCTACGTCCACGCTCAAGAACGCCTCGGTCACGCTGCCCGCGGGTGTGGCGCTTAACCCATCATCCGCATATGGCCTGCAAGGATGCACAAACCAGCAGATCGGCTTCGATGCACAGACCAACGCGTTCTCGACCGAACCCAGCACGTGTCCGGGTGCCTCGAAGATCGGCACCGTCGCGGTCGAAACACCGCTACTCGCCGCGCATTCACTCACAGGCAGCGTTTACCTCGCCCAGCCGACTTGCGGCGGCGCGGGCGAACGGGAATGCACCGAAGAACTCGCCGAAACGGGTCAGATCTACGGGTTGTATCTCGAAATCGAAGGATCAGGCGTGCGCCTCAAGCTGAGAGGCTCAATCGAAGCTGGGGGCTACGGACAGCACAGCCGCGAAACGGGCCTCGCATCCGGACAGCTGCGCACGAGGTTCGGCGAAAACCCCCAGATCCCGTTTAGCGAACTACGGCTCCAGCTCAAAGGGGGAGCACGCGCGCCGCTGGCAAACCCGCAGACATGCGGCACCTTCGAAACCACCGCGCTGCTTGAACCTTGGTCGCATGCTCCAGCGTCGGGCGAAGCGCGCGGGACGCCAAACTCTACGCCGTCCTCGCTTTCCACCGTAAGCGGCTGCCCGAATCCGAGTCCATTCGCCCCCTCGCTGAGCGCAGGGACGCTCAGTCCCGAAGCCGGAGCGTACTCGCCCTTCACCTTCACGCTCAAACGCGAAGACGGCGAACAGAACATCAGCTCCCTCTCCGCCACGCTCCCGCCCGGTCTCCTGGCGGCGGTCTCGCACATCTCGCAGTGCCCCGAACCGCAAGCCTCCTCGACCAGAGGCGGTTGCCCAGCGTCCAGCCAGGTCGGTACGACGATTGTCGCAGTCGGCTCCGGCAGCAATCCGTACTACTTCCCCGGCACCGTCTACTTCACCGGACCTTACGATGGCGCGCCATTCGGCCTATCCGTGCTCGTCCCGGCACTCGCGGGCCCATTCAATCTCGGCGCCGTCCTCGTGCGCATCGCCCTGTACATCAACCCGGTCACCGCGCAGGTAACGGCCATCAGCAACACGCTGCCGCAGATCATCGACGGCGTGCCGCTGCGGCTTCGCACCATAAGCCTCACCCTGAATGCGCCCCAGTTCACGTTCAATCCGACCAGCTGCGCGGCTATGGCCGTCACCGGCACTGCCTATTCCACCGAGAACCTGAGTGCCAACGTGTCTGCGCCGTTCGTAGCGGACGGCTGCCGCGCCCTACCGTTCAAGCCGTCCTTCACGGCGTCTACGACAGCCCACACCAGCAGAGCTCTCGGGGCGAGCCTGACGGTAAAGATCACCTACCCTGCGGGGAGCGCGGCGAACCTAAAAAGCGTAGATCTACAGCTCCCCAGCGCGCTACCAACGCAGCTGAAAACACTGAACAAAGCCTGCACCGAAGCGCAGTTTATAAACAACCCGGCGGGGTGCCCCCCTCAGTCAGACGTGGCGCAGGTAGTTGTGCACACCCCTGTGCTTACAGCACCGCTGGCCGGCCCAGCCTACCTGGTGAGTCATGGCAACGCCGCCTTTCCCGACGTCGAGATGGTCCTCCAGGGTGAAGGCGTGAAGTTGATAGTCGACGGCACCACGCAGATCAAGAAAGGGATCACCTACTCTCACTTCGACTCGATCCCAGACGCGCCGATCAGCTCGTTTGAATTCACCGCGCACCAAGGGCCGTACGCGCTGTTCGCAGCCTACGGACGCCTGTGCGAAAAAAAGCTCGTGTTGCCCACGTCGATGGTAGGCCAGAACGGCGCGGTCGTGCGCCAAGAAACCCCTGTCGAAGTTACGGGATGCTCAAGCACGATCTCGGTCGTCTCCTCCAAAGTCCAAGGCCGCGCCCTGCGCCTAGCGATCTACGCGCCGGGAGCGGGAAGGCTGATCGCCCGAGGCAACGGTCTCACAGGCGCGTCGCGAACCTACGCAGGCAGGGAAGTCCTAACCGTCACGCTCAGGCAGAAGAAGAGCGGAAAGCTAGCCACCAACGTCGCGCTGAGCTTCACGCCGCGCCATGGCAAGAAGCAGACTAAAAGCCTTAACGCAAGGTTCAGGTAGTAACCGTAGGTAGTCGCAGCACACATACCTCTAGAAAGGACGGGAGTGCCATGTTCAGTGACTGTCTCGCAGCGGTGAGACGCCTCAAGCGTCGCACGTTGGTCGTCGGGATTGGGTTGATCGTGCCGGTCGCCGTCTTTGGGCAGGCTCCGTCAGCGTTCGCAAAGTCGCCCACAGGAAAATTTGCCGTTTTCGCGCAATGCCCTCGGTTTACAACCGGAGTCCGCCTCTGCTTGGACTCCCAGACAAACAGCGGCGAAGTGGTGCTCAACAAACAGACCGTCCCCATCAAAAATAAAATCACGCTGCAGGGCGGCATTATCCGCAACGAAGAAACCGAAGCGGAAACGTTCGTCGCGGCGCTCAACGGCGAAACGCTATCGAAAACGCCGCAGCCAGTGCCCGGCGGACTGCTCGGGCTGATCAAGTGCAACGAAATCAACGGCGAAGGGCTCCTCGAAAAACTGGCAAGAGGGACCTGCGAAGCAATCTTCGAAAACAAAACGACCGGAGTAAACGCGATAACAGAACTCGCGAAGCCAGCCAGCGACATAGGAATCAACAAAAACAACCTGGTCAACCAAGAAGGAGTCGCACTGTCACTCCCTGTCAAGATCCGCCTCGAAAATCCACTGCTAGGTAGCGCATGCTACATAGGCTCGAGCGCGAACCCGGTCACATGGAACCTCACGACCGGAACGACAGCCCCACCTGCGCCGAACAAACCGATAACTGGCAAAGTGGGGCACATCGAACTAGAAGAAGAAGCGAGCTTTGTGGAAATAACGAACAACTCGTTGGTCGACAACGCTTATTCGGCGCCTCAAGCAACTGGTTGCGGCGGAATCTTCGCCTTCCTGATTGATCCGCTGATTGACTCCAAAATTGGGCTCCCGTCACGTGCCGGCTACAACACAACTATCCTCAACAACACCATTAAGGAGGCCTCCGCCGAAGCCGTGATCGCCAGCGAAAAATAGGGGAACGGCGCGATAAAGAGCACAGGGTCCGCGGCCATTCTCGGCGCGGACCCAGGCTCACACCGTCTGGAGTTCCCGATCTTGGGCACGTGCGCGGATACCTCCCTCCCGTCCAAGCCAATGCCCAGGAAGACCCGGCCCGGGTTTCCCTCCGAGACTCGGCTCACCGGGACACACGGGCGACCGCCGCCGGTTCCCTCTACCGGCGGCGGTAAGCCCGCACTGCGAACCTCGGTGATACGGGACTAGGCTCGTCAGTGACAACGTGAATAGCTGGCCTCGCTGCTACGCCGTGGTCCGAACCCCGCTCCGATTTCATACAGATGACAATGGTTGCGGCTCGTACGGCGGGGACGCGGGCAGGCAGTAGCGGCGTGCCCTGAATTCGGCGTGCCGCGGCGAGCGGAAACACGGTCGTATAAGTGTTTTCGATTGGTGCTTCAGCTCAACCCGGACACTTCGCGGGCCGAATCTTCAACATGCGTCGCGCGTCATGGCTATGTCCGACGGAGCTCGACCGCAGCCGCGTCGTCGAGGCCAACGCGCGCGTGCGCACGATCCGCCGCGCCGGCTCCTTCGGCGTAGCCGCGGCGCTCGTAGTCTCGGCGCCGTGGATCGGATGGTGGACGCTCGGGCTGTTCGCCGCCTCGACGCTGAACTTCGCGAACGTCGAGCGCCGAATGGGGACAAGCAGGCGCCCAGAGCGCGTCAGCGCCGGCGGAGTGCTGGTGACAATGCTCCTTCTAAGCATTGGGATAGCGCTCAGCGGCGGTCCGCGCAGCCCGATGCTGCCTTGGCTTGTGCTGCCCGCCGGGATGACTGCGGCCCGGTTCCGTCCGCAGGTCCTCAGCGCGGGGGTAGCGCTGACCGTTCTGCTGATCCTCGCCGTCACGTTTGGCACACACCCCGCATGGACGATGAAGGACCCTGTGCCGGTGATCGCCGTGCTCGCGCTTCTCGTGGGCGTTGTCGCGATCGTGCGCGCACTGGAGGCAGCGGAGCTACACCATCGCGGCGAGGCGATACTCGACCAGCTGACCGGGCTGCTGAACCGGCACGCGCTTCTGCCCCGCTTCAACGAGATCAGCCAGCAAGCAAGCTTGACGGGACAGCCGGTGTGCTTGATCCTCGTCGACCTGGACCGCTTCAAGGAAGTCAACGACAGGCACGGCCACGACACAGGAGACGCCGTGCTTCAGGACGTGGCTTATCAGATGCGAAAGGAGCTGCGGTCCTTCGAGCTGATCTACCGCCTTGGTGGCGAGGAGTTCCTGGTCCTGCTCCCAGGTGTTGCCCTTCCCGCCGGTGAAGCGCTCGCGAAGCGGCTGCGGCTCGCTATCCAGGACGCCCGGCCCGCCGGGATCCCGGTGACGGTGTCCCTGGGCGTGAGCGCCGCCCTCGGCGCACAGCTCGAGTACGACAGCTTGTTCCGCGCCGCGGACAGCGCGCTCTATGAAGCCAAGCACGCTGGACGGAACCGTGTCATCGCTGCCCCAGTGGTGGTGCAGCCAGCTGACGCGCAGGCACCCCACCCGATGCCCGTCGGGGTTTTCGCACGGGCGGCCGGCTGAAGTCCGGCGTCCGGGAACCCCGAGCTATGGCCAGATCGCCCACATCTGGAGAGGCTGTTCTGGCCGCGTAACGCCTGAAGCCGCCGCGAGCGTCTCAGCCGGCGGAGCCCTCACGCTTCGCCAGCAGGGAGAGAGGGTGATGCACGCCTCGAAGCCGTTAGTCTCGCCTGTTTCGCCGTTGACCTGACCAAAGGGCCGCTCCCTGCCCAGTCTCGCATGACGGGCTACCGCTGTTCCCTGCGGGTAGTTCTACCCGACGATGACCGATGGCGCGTCCTCTGCCTCGGCCGCGGGGATGAGGTGGTACTGGACGACGAAGCCGAGGCTGTCCGCGTAGCGGTCCACGGTTGACATCTTCGCGTCGACGGCCGTGCTCTCAAGACGCGCGATGAATGATTGCGAAGTGTCCATCGCCGCGGCGATCGCGGTCTGAGTCCGCTGCTGCTCCTCACGCTGGCCGGCGAGTGTGCGCAGTAGCTCGCGGCGCCGGCGAGCTGCATCAAGGAGCCGAGGGAACTCGGGGTTGCGCGCCGCGCGCTTGTCGATCATCTGCACTAGGAAGTCTTGTGTGGGCATCGGCCTCGCCTGCTGTCTTTACTCGTGGATATCTTGCATGGTATCTCTTAACGGAGATAGTTGCAAACGTGGTCGTCGGTCAGGAAGACCGACGGTGACGGGCGGCGCGCTTCTCATCTCCCCGCCGGCGCCAGTCGGCGAGGCGTCGCTTCGCCAGAGCGATCGTGTCCGGCGGGGTCTTCTGCGTCTTCTTGTTGAGCCCCTCCAGCGCGAGCAGGATCTGGCCACGGCTGCCTTCCGGCGCGAACAGGATGCGGTAGATCACCCGGTCGCCGTCGACCCTGACCTCCCAGATCTCGCCGCCGAGATGGCGGGCGGCGCGCAGCCCCTGGTCGCGGACGTCCTGCATTCCGGCGAACACGGCCGCCGCGTCGTCATCGGAGAGACCGTCGATGAACGCCTCGACGGGGCTCCGGCCCGCCGGGGTCCTGTAGTCACGCCAGCGTCGGCGAACCGGACGCGCCCCGCCTGCGCTGGTGCTCTGCTCCTCAGAGCGTCTCGGCGCGGTCATCGAGCGAGCCTACGCCGCGCCGGCAATTGCTCGCCCGGGGCCGGCTGATTGTCCGCCTGCGGAACCTGAGCCCGTCGCTGCCTGCGCCCAGGAGAGCCGCTTGATCGCGCCGTGCAGCTGGTGCGCATTCACGCGCGTGTAGCGCTGCGTGGAGTCCAGATGCTTGTGCCCGAGCAGCTCCTGGATCTGGCGCAGGTTCGCGCCCGCGCTGAGCAGCTCGGTCGCGAACACGTGGCGCAGCGTATGCGGCGTGACGTGCTTTCGCCGCGAGACGCCCGCGGCGTCGGTGTAGCGGCGGAACGTCAGCGTGAGGATCGTGGGGGAGAGGCGCTTGCCGTGCACGCCGACGAACAGCGCCCTCTCACCGGCGCCGTCGCGTGTGGCGGCGTACTCAACGAACAGCGGCACGAGGCCCGGGTGGATCGGCACGACACGTTGGCGACCGCCCTTGGCGTTGCGCACCCGAAGCACCCGCCGGTCAAGGTCGACATCGTCCCAGTCAAGGCCGAGCAGCTCCGAGCGTCGCAGCCCGCCATAGGCGAACACGGCGAGCAGCAGACGGTCGCGCTGCACCTTCCCGGCATGAACCCTGCTCCAAACGCCCTCGCGGGCGGGAACGTCAAGCAGACGCGAGAGCTCCTTGCGGTCCAGCACGTCCGGGAGCGCTTCGCGCTTCTTCGGCGTACGCAGCACCTGCGCTGGGTCACGCTCCAGGTGCTCGCTCTCCACGCAGAAGCGAAAGAAGCAGCGCAGCGCCGCGACCGTCCTTGCCTGGCTCGACGGCGCCGGACGATGCGTTGACTCATCGGCGAGGAAACGCCGCAGATCACTGGTATGCACCTCGACCAGGGCGCTGATGCCCTGGGCGCGCAGAAACCCAAGGCAGGCCCGCACATCGCGCTCATACGCCTTGCACGTCAGGTCCGCGAGACGCCGCTCCACACGGCAGAAAATGATGAAGTCAGACAGGGCGTTTTGCACGTGGCCTCCGTATTCGGTCCCTCGCCCCCGGTTCTGACCGGACACTCGATTAGACCCAGGAGGTCAGCATGTCGAGAGTCACGGAGGCCGGTATGGATGGAGGACTGGAGGGGGATGTCCAGCGCACGGAGCAGCGAGCCGTAGGCGAGCGCGAAGTGCGCTGGAGCGCCCGGCGCAAGGAGGGGGTCGTGATGCGCTTGTTGCGTGGCGAGTCCTTGGATCTGCTGGCGCGTGAGACGGGTCAGCCGGCTGGTCGGATCAGCGCGTGGCGTGAGGAGTTCCTCGCCGGCGGGCGTGAGGGGTTGAAGTCTCGCCCGGCGCCGGTTGAGGATCGTCGGCTGGCCGAGGCCCAGCGCAAGGTCGGCGAGCTGACGATGGATCTGGACATCCTGCGGGCGTTGAATGACGAGATGGACCGCCACCCTCAGTCGCCGAGGCGCTCAGCGTGAGCGAGCAGCTGCCCGCACCACTTGCCGTGGTGTGCCGGGTGGCTGGCGTGTCCCGTTCGGCGGCGTGTGAGGCACGCCGGCGGCGGGGTGCCTCGGAGCCGCTTCGGCGGCGTCCAGGCCCTGTTGGGGCGATGAGCGACCGAGAGCTGCTCGGCGAGATCCGCGACGTGCTGGAGAAGAGCCCGTTCGTGGGTGAGGGGCATCGCAAGGTGTGGGCGCGTTTGCGTCGTCGTGGCGTGCGCACGAGCCGTAAGCGGGTGCTACGCCTGACCAGGGAGGCCGGTCTGCTCGCACCGACCGCGAGGGTGCGCAAGCGCGCTGCCCGGCTGCATGACGGCACGATCACCGTGTCGATCCCGGACACGCTGTGGGCGACCGACGCGACAGAGGGATGGACCGAAGAGGGGCGCTGCGCGGTGTTCGTGATGATCGACCACGCCTCCGGCGAGGCGTGGGCCGATGCGGGGCTGCGGATGGACCGCTTCGCCGCCGCGGACCTGCTGCGGGAGGTCACCAGCGAGCGTTTCGGGTCGGTCGAGCAGGCAGTCGCCTCAGGGCTCGCGCTGCGCTATGACGGCGGGTCGTGCTTCCGCTCCGAGCACTACCAGGTCGAGATCGACCACCTCGGGATCGCCCGCTCACCGGCCTACCACTACGAGCCCGAGACCAACGGTTGCGCGGAGAAGCTCATCCAGACACTCAAGGAGCAGGTGCTGTGGATCGAGCGCTTCGACACCTTCGAGGAGCTCAGAGCCGCCGTCAGGACATTCACCGTCACCTACAACCACCAGTGGCTGCTCGAGCGCCACAGCTACCGCACACCCATCGAAGCACGCGAGCACCTACTCAGCCAGGCACTCGTGGCATGATCAGCTTGTTCACCAAAGTGTCCGGTGAACCGGGGCCGGGGCATCGGGCAGGCCCCGCACCCGGCTGGGATCCCATGTGACGACTCTCCTGCGGAGGGCGGCGATCGGCTTCGACGGGCGCGTCCACGCCGTCGAGCCATGCGAAGAGCTGGCTCGGCGGCAATCCGAGGCCCCGTGCCAACTTGACGACGTTGCTGATACGCGGCACACCGCTGCGCCGCTCCACCGACGACACATACGTTTGCGGTAGGCAGCCGGCTCTCGCCACCTGACTCTGGGAGAGACCGCGCGCCAGGCGCGCGGCTCTGACGGCCTGTCCAAACGTCATGTAACGACTCTGCCGAAGAACTCATCGCCGGACAAGTCGTGTTTCCAACTCAGGACAGATGGTCGACGACCCCGACCCCCGCCGTCCGGGACAGCTCACCATGCTCGGTGCAGCGGCCAACCGATCGGCATCACCAACCGCCACACTTGACGTGTCGCCCACGTCCCGGTCTGACTCAGAATGAGGCGGCAGGTTGGCGCACACCTGGCGCACATCTCGACGGGAAACGGCGGGAAAGGTGGGGTAGGGAGGGGGAGCCAGAAGGGGCACTTTCTCAAGCGTTTACTGCCTTTTCGTGCCCTTCGCCACCCTGCCGTTCCCACCCTAGACCGCCTCGACAAGGCGGAGGTCACTGGTTCGAGCCCAGTATCGCCCATCAGAGAAAAGGCCCGCAAAAGCGGGCCTTTTCTCGTTAGTGGGGAGGGCGCTGGAGTGCCCAAAGGGGTCCCTTTTCCCGCAGACTTCCCGCACGAAGGTCTGCGGATCGACTTCGCTGGAGGGAGGCCGGTGCCAGTGGCCGGCCAAGCGAGCAGCCTGGAAACCGCTGCCGTGACGGATGCCGGCTCGCCACTGGTGGCGGTCCAGTCCGGGTGCGATGCGTAACGCGGCGCCGAACGCCGACGAGTAGGATCGCGCCGATGGGGGAACGGGGGAGCGATGCCCTGCGGGCAGTTGGACCGCTGGCGCCGTGGGTGCCGGCTGGCTGGTACCCCGACCCAATCGGCGTCGGGGCGGCACGTTTTTGGGATGGGAAGCAGTGGACCGAGAGGTACCGGGACGCTCCAGGACCGCAGCCGCTACCGGCAGGGCCAAATAGTTCAGGCGAGGCCACGACCGAACCCGAAACTGCCGACACGTCGTCGCCCGCCACAGCGCCCGCCGCTGCGTTCGCTGCACCGCCAGATCCGCCCAACCAGAAGCCGAGCGCGTGGGACCGTTGGAAGAAACTGCCGAAATGGGCGCAGATCACAATCGGCGTGGTGGTGCTGCTGTTTGTCATCGGCATCGCGAGCGGCGGGAGCAAGAAGTCGACGACGACTCAGTCCACAACCTCCACACAGGTTGCGGTCCCTGTGGCCGGCGTGGAACTGACTCTCGCTACCGGCAACTACGCCACGACGGCGTCACGTACGACCCTGCACGGCACTACGTCGCCCGGAGCCACCGTGACGGTAAACGAACAGCCGGTCGCGGTTCACGGTAACCACTGGGCGAAGAGCGTCAGCCTTCACGAGGGCGACAACACGATGCGGGTGAGTGCGACGAAAACTGGGCACACCGCGGCTGCTCAAACAATCGTTATCACTCGGCACGAATCGCAAGCCGAACGCGAAGCCAAACAGCGTGCCCACGAAGCGGCGGAACAGGCGCAAAAACAGCACTACATCGAAAGCGCACAAACAGTCTCCTACGCCCAACTGAACAAGAATCCAGAAGAATATGTCGGCAAGGTCGTCAGCTTCCGCGGACAGATCTTCCAGATCCAGGAAGAAGCAGGCGAAGGCAACATGCTGCTGTCGGTGACCGAAGTCACCGAAGGCTTCTGGGACGACCACGTGTGGGTCAACTTCAGCCAGCACGTCAAAGCTGCTGAAAAAGACATCGTGACTGTCTACGGCGAAGTCACGGGGCAGAAGAGCTACAAGACGCAGATCGGCGGCGAAACGTACGTTCCCGAAATGACGGCCAAGTACGTCGTTGAATGACCCGGCAGTGCGCCCTCGCTGTCCGCCGCGGCACCCATACTCGCCACAATGACGACGCTCCCCAACTGGCTCGCCGGTCTCGGCCTCCTAGTGCCCGCCGTGACGGGCCTCTTCGGCTACGTCCTCGCAGGTCGTAACGAGCAGGCGCGCGACGAGCGCGCCGCTAAGCGCGAGGCGGTCGCGCGCCGGGCGTCTGTGAGGGAACGCCTGGAGGAGCAGAGCCACGCCTTCCAGCGCGAAACACTGCTGGAACTCCAGGATGCGCTCCAGCGTCAGGTGCGCGCCGTCGCAAAGGTCATCTTCCACGACCGGAGTACGTTGCGCGATCAGGGAAAGCTCACGCTGGTCGGCCCGGACCTGGACGCGGAGAACTACGAGATTGGCGTGACGGTGCAACGCTTGCAGGAGAGGCTCTTGGACGCGGCGCTGAGGGATGCCGTGGACAACTTTCGCCGACACGTCGTGCGCGTTGAGACCTCCTTCATAGCTGTGCAGGAGATGAGCGCCGAGGCCGGGATCAGCCACCTTGAAGGCCTCCAACAGGAGATTGGCGAGCACTACATGGCGCTCGGCGATCAGATTGGGACGGGGTTGCGCGCCGAGCTGGGCTGGCTCCCCGAGGCGCCGCCGCCGGTGTGAGTTGTCCTCGCGATCTCCGCTAGTCCGCCCGAGGGTGGCAGTATCGTGGCGCTCGTGATCTTCCTGGTCGGTTGATTCACATTCGCCGGCGGTCGGCCGTCCCTCGCGGGGCGGCTGTCGTCGTTCTAGGGTCCATCCGGACGGCCTGCGACTGTGAGCGGCGCGTATGTTCATCACCGACCTGCACGAGATCACCGATGCCGCTGCAAAAAGCTAAGCCGGGCGAACCGAGCGGCCTGGCTGATGCCAGGGCGAAGGACGCGAGGATCGCTCACCTTCGTGAACATCCCGAGGACGCCGCGCCTGGCGAGCTTGCTGAGCACCGAGCCGAGCTAACGCGCATTGGCGACCAGCAGCGGCAGCTCGCATGGGCGTTTCCTGTCTGCGGCCACGTGGCGGCAGAGGCAGACCGTCTTGATCGTGCGCTGTACGGCCGGCAACTACTCGTGCGGAGCCTGGTCCGTGTTCGACCCGTTGCCGCGCGGCAGCGTGGTGGTAGCGGTCGGCGCCGTCGTCCTGGTGGCACGAGGCGAACCCGCAGTAGATCGCCCGACGACGGCTCAGGCGAACCCGAGCCAGCCGGGCGGCATAGTGCCCGGCATCCACACCTAGCGAACGCGGTCGGCAAACCGGCAACCGCGTTGCCGATTCAGCGGGCGATGTCCAGCGCCGAGCAGCTCGCTGCGCTGTGGCGGCGAAGCGAGGCGGAGCAGACGGCCTTCTTCCGCGCTGTGCGAGAGCTGGTCGACGCGCGCGAGCACGACATCCGGGCCGAGGTCGTCGGATGACCCGGCTCGGCGAGCAGGCCCTCATCCTGGCCACGAACGGCTACCACGTGTTCCCGCTGGCGGCGCGAGCGAAGCGACCGATCACCGAGCGCGGGTTCAAGGCCGCGACCCGCGACGCTCAGCGCATCGCCGAATGGTGGCAGCGGTCGCCCGACGCGAACGTCGGGGTTGCCTGCGGCGAGTCCGGGATCGTCGTCTTCGACATCGACCCGCGGGCCGGCGGTAACCCGCAAGTGATCCTCGCCGAGCAGGACCGCGCCGGCGCTGCCGTCGTTGCGACAGGGGTTGCTCCCGAGCGCAGCGAGCACTACCCGCTCAGCCTCACCGGGTACCGCGGCCTACACGTCTACTTCCGCGGGGAGATGCCGAACACGCCGCGCCTGGCGATCGTCGGCTGCGAGATCAAGGGCGCCGGCGGTTACGTCGTCGCGCCCGGAAGCATCCATCCGTGCGGCGTGGAGTATGTCGGCGACCTGCCGTCCGTGTGTGAGCTGCCGCCCGTCCCGGACTGGCTCCTCGGACTTGTCCCGCAACGGCCGGAGCGCCCGGCACTGGTCCGCCGGGCGCCGCGGCTCGCGACCGACGACCCGCTCCGAGGGATTCCCGCCGAGGAGTACATCCCTGCGCTGACCGGGCGGGAGATCGGCCGCGACCGCAAGGTGCAGTGTCCATTCCACGCGGGCGGTCTGGAGCGCACGCCGAGCCTCCACGTCTACCCCGGCGACGGCGGCTGGTACTGCTGGCCGTGCGGCGCCGGCGGCGACATCTACAGCTTCGGCGAGCTGTTCTACGGCATCGAGGCGCGCGGCGCGAGCTTCCACGAACTTCGCAGGCGCCTCGCCGAGGAACTGCTCGGGGCGGCGGCATGACGCGCGATCGCGATCAGCTCTGGACGGTCGTCATCGAGGCCCATTCGATCGGTCGCTGGGCGGTGCCAGCTCGGACAGTGGAGCTTGAAGCTGCGTCGGCCTTCGCGGCGCGCAAGGCCGCTGTCATCGGTGCGCTCGCCGACCTCGGCGCGCCGCAGTCGTCGGAGTTCGTCCGCTCCTCGACGCAGTACGCCAGGGCGACCGAGGCCCGCGCCGAGGACTGGTCGTGAGCGACCGCGGCGAACAAGGGCGCCCGCTCGGCACAGAACCGTCGCTCGTCACGCGCGGGAGCGCCGTCAAGTCCCGGTCCATTCGCTGGCTGTGGGAAGGCCGGCTCGCGCTCGGCTACCTCACCGTGCAGACGGGCACTGAGGGACTCGGCAAGTCCGTCTTCGACGCCTGGATGATCGCCGGCCTGACGCGCGGCGAGCTTCCCGGCCAGCGCAAGGGACGCCCGGTCGACGTGCTGATCGTCGCAGGCGAGGACGGCATCGCAGACACCTGGAAGCCGCGCCTGGACCTCGCGGGCGCCGACCCTGAGCGATGGGCCACGCTCAACCTCGACGCGCTCGACGACGGATGGAACGTGCGCGACGGCATCGAGCAGATCGAGGCGGCGCTCGACGAAACCGGAGCGACGCTCCTCTTCATCGACTCAGCGCTCGACCACTTCCCGGCAGGGCGCGGCGGCGCCGGGATCAACGACCCGACATTCGTCCGGCAGGCGCTCGGCCCGCTCAGGCGGTTAGTGCGCGAACGGGAGATCGTGGGCCTGTTCTCGATGCACCCGCCGAAGGCGCGAAGCGGCGACTTCCGCGACCTCGTGCAAGCCTCGCAGGCCTTCGGGGCGCTCCCGCGCGTCGGCCTCCTGTTTGCCTACCATCCCGACGACGACGACGAGGACGAAGCGGATCGTCGCCGCGTTCTGATCCGCGGCAAGGGCAACATCGGGCGCAACCCCGGCGCGCTGGAGTTCCGCGTGGTCGGGCGCGACTACACGCACGACGACGGCCACACGACCGAGGTCGCGGTCGCCGAGAGCGTCAACCCGTCCGCGGTCACGATCGCCGACCTCGCCCCGAGCAAGATGCTCGGCGAGCGCAAAGTGACGAAAGCCGAGCAAGCCGCCGACCTCATGCGCGAGATCCTCGCCGATCACGAATGGCACGAGGCGACGCCGATCCGCACAGCGCTCGCTCGCGCCGGCCTCGACAGCGGCTCGGTGAGGATGCACGGCATAGGCCTCGCGGGCGTCGAAACGCGCAAGCGCCCGGGCGAGACTGACGGCCCTCACGAGTGGCGAATCCCGAAGAGTCCAAATAGGACGGACTCTTCGCCCT
>Ga0182030_10011127_pt1 | contig 18180 bp, 15 predicted proteins | sample 812S3MmetaG_FD_121299 | JGI IMG/M metagenome (GOLD analysis project Ga0182030, IMG submission 121299) | Permafrost microbial communities from Stordalen Mire, Sweden - 812S3M metaG (Illumina Assembly) | ecosystem: Environmental > Terrestrial > Soil > Wetlands > Permafrost | place: Sweden...
GTCGAAAATGAAGGAGAAGCCCGCCTCTATCCGCCGCTCGCGCCGTTCAATCCGCCAAAAAATCGCGCCGCCAACCATCAATCGCGGGCACGCGATGCGTTTTTCAGCAGCCTGCTAGAGCAGCCCAGTCGTCTGGAGACGAAATCGCCTTCGCCAATCGTCGTGAGCGATCGCCACGCGATTCCGACTCTGCCGCCGCCGCAAATCCGTCAGCTCGGACGATCTCGCTGTCGCTCGCGGCGACGGCGAAGGGATTCGATGGGGAAGCGACGCCCGCCGGGAAACTGCGCCCAATGGCCGCCGTCGGAAATTCTCCCGGTCCCGGGGTCAGGCCGCTGACGCGCGCGGATCCGCTTTCAGCAGCTTCAGGATTTCGCTCGCCGGCTCTGCTTTGCCGAACAGATACCCCTGTCCTTCGAGGCAGCCGGTTTCCTTCAGACAAGCGAGCTGTTGGGCGTCTTCTATGCCTTCGGCGAGCGTCGAAAGGCCGAAGCCGCTCGCCAGACCAAGAATCGCTCGAACGATCGCCAGACTTTCCGGGTCCTTGCAGACAAGGTCGACGAAGCTGCGGTCGATCTTGATTTTGTCGAGATGAAGCATTCGCAACTGCGCGATCGTCGCATAACCCGTGCCGAAATCATCGAGCGCGATTCGAACCCCCGCTTGCCGCAACGGCTCGATCGCGCGCCGCGCCTTGCTGAAATTGTCGACGAGCGCGCTCTCGGTCAGCTCGAGTTCAAGTCGATGCGGCGGCAGTTCCGTTTCGGCAAGGATGGATAGAATTCGCAGCCCCAACGTGTCGTCGCGCAATTGAATCGCGGAGAGGTTGACCGCGACCTTTATGTCTTTGGGCCAAGCGCCCGCGTCGCGGCAGGCCTGACGCAGCATCTGATCTCCGAGTTCGCCAATCAGTCCACATTCCTCGGCGATCGGGATGAACACCTCCGGCGCGACCTGCCCGAACTCGGCGCTGTCCCATCTCGCCAGCGCTTCGAAGCCGATGATGCGATTGTCTTCGAGCGAAACCAACGGCTGATAGTGCGGGACGATCGCCTTGGCCGCCAGCGCCGCGCGCAATCCCTTCTCCATCGCCATGCGGCGTTCCATATTCGCATCCATCTGCGGCTCGAAAAATCGGATCGTCGACACGCCTTCAGCCTTGGCCCGATAGAGGGCGCGATCGGCGCGGCGCATGAGTTCATCGCGTGTCGCGCCGTCGTCGGGCGCAATCGCAATCCCGATCCCGACCCCCAGTTTCAACGCCGCGCCGGCAATCTGGATCGGCTCGCTGAGGGCGACGACGATGCGCCGGGCTAGCCGCGTAGGATCGTCGAGCGAGGCGATGTCCGGCTGAATGATCGCGAACTCGTCGCCGCCGACCCTGGCCAGCAGCGCGTCGGCGCGGGTGATGTTCGACACGCGTTCGGCGAACACCGTCAGGGCCTTATCGCCGGCGGCGTGACCGTAGATGTCGTTGATCGGTTTGAAGCCGTCGAGATCCATCATCAGCACGGCCGTCCCGCGCGTTTCAGCGGCCGCGGACTCGAGAGCGTGATCGAGCTTCTCCGAGAAGAATCGGCGGTTTGGCAGGCCGGTGAGCGGATCGTGGCGCGCGAGATTGTGCGCGATCTGCTCCGCGGCGCGGCGCGCCCTGACCTCTCGCGAAAGATCCTGCATGCGGCGAAGGCTGAAAATGATCACCCCGATACTGACGAATACATAGAGACCGAAAACGTCGTCCAAACCCAAATAATCATACTGTCGCACGAATTGCGCCATCGCGAGAAACATCTCGCCGATGTCGAGGCCCGCGAATATGTCGAGCGCGATAAAGAAAATAACGACAGAGACAATGATAATCAGATCTCGCGAGGAACGCGTCTCGAAAGCGGATTTGAACGCGCCTGCGATCTTCGTTGTTGTTGGACGCCAGAGTGACGATCTCACCGTTATCTCCGGATTTCCATTACGGAAACAAATTCGACTCCCTCGTGGCGCAATCATAACTGCGATACGTTATCAAATACTTTTGGATATCTGCGCGAGGCCGAGAACCGATCCGCCACGCATCAACCCGCGATGCAACGCCAAGCGTTGGTCGCGCGTCTTGGATTCAGCGCCACACTTGCGACGCGGCGAGGCGCTTCGACATGTTCGCGTCGCCGGCGCATTCGGCGGTCGCCGCGGAGCGCGCGCCGATCGCAGGTCCGCGGACGCGGTTAATCGAGCGTGAACCGGTTTCGTTCAAATTCGGCGCCTGTGCGGTGCGGAGCGTGGGCGTAGGTTGGCGATGCGGGAGAACGGGCCGATCTTCGATGAGGCGTTGCCTCAGCGTGGGCGTGATGCCAATCCGATTCTTCCGCCGTTGCTTTGCGGCTGCGCGGCGGTGGCCCTCACCGCCGGATTTGGGGCGTGGGTTCTGTCGTCGCCGCCGGTCACGGCGCCGCAATCCGTCGTCGTCCGCTGGGCGGCCGATTCGCCGCCGCCGCGGCCTCGGGTCGCCAACCCGTACGGCGGTCTGATCGCTTTCGCCGCAGCGCCCTCGCCGCCGCTGCGGCAGGCTGAGTCCAACCCTTTCGGCGCGCTGGTCGATGTCCGGCCCGAGTCCGATGCGCCGTCGCCGGCGCCCGCCATGCCGTTGCAGGCGCGGCTCGGAGAAGCGGCGCCCGCCGTGGCCGCGTCGGTCGTCGTTCCGCCCGCCGCGCCCTTGCCGCCCGAGCGCGACGTCGCGCGTATCGACGACGCCGCGCCGCTGCCGCCGGCGCAGCCGGCTGAATCCGCCGCTTTCGTCCCGACCGCGCGCAGTGCGCCGCGGCCGCTCGAGCGCGCCGCCTCCGCCGCGCCGCGGGTCGGCGACGGCAACGCATTTCAGAAGTTGTTCGGCCTCGGCCGGTCCACTGCGCCCGCCGGTCCGTCGCTCGCCTACGCCTCGCCGGAGACCGCGGCTGTCCGCGAACAATCCAGTCCCCTCCGCGATTCGGCTTCGGGCTTTTCGGTCTTCTCCCGGTCTTCGCCGCCGGCCGGTTACGACGGCGCCACCGCCGTCTACGACATCTCGGCGCGCACGGTTTACCTGCCCGACGGAACGCGGCTGGAAGCCCATTCCGGCCTTGGCGAATATCTCGACGATCCCCGCCACGTCGATGTGCGTATGCGCGGCGCGACGCCGCCGCACGTCTACGATCTGCGGGCGCGCGAAGAGCTCTTTCACGGCGTGGCGGCGCTGCGGCTGGTGCCGGTCGGCGGCGACGGCTCGATCTACGGCCGCGCCGGCCTGCTCGCGCATACCTACATGCTCGGGCCGAACGGCGATTCGAACGGTTGCGTGTCGTTCAAGGATTACGACGCCTTCCTCAAGGCGTTCCAGGACGGCAAAGTCACCCGCCTGGCGGTGGTGGCGAAGCTGTAACCCCTTTCCCTCCGGGAGAGGGGAGCGGCGCCCCGCCCTCAATGCGCGTGCAGCGTCTCGCCGCGCTTCTCGGGGCTGAAGCGGATGATGACGACGAGCGCGACCGCGACGATTCCGGCGACCAGCGCCAGCGCATAGGAATAATCGCCGCCGTGCGCTTCGGCGAGCTTGGCCTGGAACGGGCCGTTGTAGGAGGCGAGAAAATTGCCGGCCTGATAGACGAAGGCCGGCAAGGTCGCGCGCACCGCGCCGGGCGACAGTTCGTTGAGATGGGCCGGCACCACGCCCCACGCGCCCTGCACCGCGATCTGCATGACGAAGGCGCCCGCCGCCAGCATCGCCGGCGTGGTCGAAAAGGCCCACAGCGGCAGGGCCGGCAGCGCGATCAGCGCGGCGATGGTGATCGCGTTGACGCGGCCGATCTTCTCCGAGATGTAGCCGAACGACAGGCCGCCGGCGATCGCGCCGAGATTGGCGACGATGGTGATCCAGCTCACCGTCGCCGGCGCGAGGTTCAACTGCTTCTGCAGGAAGGTCGGGTAGAGATCCTGGGTGCCGTGGCTGAACAGATTGAACGCCATCATCAGCACGACCGAATAGAGCACCAGGCCCCAGTTCGCCTGGATCGTCTCCCACAGGCCGGCTCGCTGCTCGACTTTCTGCGCCGCCTCGAACGCCGGCGATTCCGGCACCGCGGCGCGGATGAACAGGGTGACGAAGGCAGGCAGGACGCTGAGCAGGAACAGCGGGCGCCAGCCGAAGGTGAAGTCGCCGAACGTGCGGCCGTAGAGCAGGCCGTAGGCGATCGAAGCGAGCAGGAAGCCGCTCGGATAGCCGCACTGCAGCACGCCGGAGATCAGGCCGCGCGCCTGCGGCGGGATCGATTCCATCGCCAGCGACGAGCCGAGGCCCCATTCGCCGCCCATCGCCACGCCGAACAGCGCCCTGAGAATGAGGAAGATCGTCAGGTTGGGCGAAAAGGCGGCGGCGGCGCCGATCACCGAATAGCAGACGATGTCGAGCATCAGCGCCGGCTTGCGTCCCCATTTGTCGCCGATGCGACCAAACACGAAGGCGCCGATGAAGCGCATCGCCAGCGTCAGGAACAGCGCATAGGCGACCTCGGGCACGCCAACGCCGAATTCCTTGGCGATGTCCTTGATGACGAAGGTCAGCAGGAAGAAGTCGAAAGCGTCGAGCGTCCAGCCGAGATAGGCGGCGAGCACGGTGCGCTTCTGCGCTTTCGTCAGGTCCATCGGCGTTCTCCCGCGTATTCTTGTCTTCGGCGCGGCGCGGCGTCGCGTATCCGTCATACCAGCCGGTCGCGGGCGGCTTCGTCAATCCCTTCGTTAGGGTGACAGCGGCGGCGCGAGGCCTTATGAGCGCGGGGCGTCAGAGGGCGGGCGGGAGATGATCATCGCAATCGACGGACCGGCGGCGTCGGGCAAGGGCACGCTGGCGCGGCGGCTGGCGGCCCATTACGGCCTGCCGCATCTCGACACCGGGCTGCTCTACCGCGCCGTCGCGGCGAGCCTGATCGCCGCCGACCGCGACTTGCACGACGTCGACGCCGCGGTCGCCGCGGCGCGCGGCCTCGGTTTGACCGAGTTCGACGAGGAAAGCCTGCGCGGCCGCCAGATGGGCGAGGCGGCGTCGATCGTCGCGGCGATGCCCGAGGTGCGCGCCGCGCTGATCGAGGCGCAGCGCAATTTCGCCCGCCGGCCGGGCGGCGCGGTGCTCGATGGCCGCGACATCGGCACGGTGATCTGCCCCGAGGCCGACGCCAAGATCTTCGTCACCGCCAGCGCGGAAACGCGCGCGCAGCGGCGCGCGCTCGAGCTCGCCGGGCGCGGCGAGAAGGCCGACTACGCGGCGATCCTCGCCGAGATCGTCAAGCGCGACGCGCGCGATTCCGAGCGCGCCGACGCGCCGCTGAAGGCCGCCCCCGACGCCGTCCGCCTCGACACCACCAAGATGAGCGTCGAGGCGGCGTTCGCCGAGAGCCTTCGCGTCGTCGAAGCGCGCCGCCGCTAGCGCGCGTTGCATTGAAGTCGAATCATCTCCGACGTCATTGCGAGCAAAGCGAAGACTTAGGGATTGCGGCGGACGCTTAGTCTGGATTGCTTCCCCCCGGACTTGATCCGGGGGTTGCTCGCAATGACGGGCGAGAATGACGCAATCCAAAAGTAATATGCTTTAGCGCGCGCCGTTCACACCATCTCGGCGACGTGCGACATCCGCTCGCGCGTGGCTTTCAGCAGCGTGATCGCCTCGTCGATCTCGCGCCGCTGGCGCTCGAGATGGCCGAGCTGGTCGACGATCTGCGCCGGCCGCAACCGCTCCTCGAAATCGCTCCGGGCGGCGCCGTCGTCGGCGCCGATCAGGTCGGCGATCTCGGTGAGGGTGAAGCCAAGCTGCTTGCCCTTGAGGATCATCGCCAGCCGCGCGCGGTCGACGCCGCCGTAATAGCGCGCGTTGCCGGCGCGGCGCGGCCGCAGCAGGTTGCGATCCTCGTAGAAGCGCAGCGTCCTCAACGTCACGCCGTAGGCGCGCGCCATTTCGCCGATGGTCGACTCGCGCCCGGCGATCGTCCCTGCCGCAGCGTCAATCATGGTTTCCGTGGCGTTGACCACGTTCCGCAATGGCGAATTCGCCTTCATGGCCGATCCTTTCCGTCAGCGCCGAGAGACGACGAGCCGCCGTCGCCTGGATGCGGCGCAACGTAACGGATAGACGCAAAGGCGGCCCGAACGCAACCCTGGGTTGTTACACGCAGTAACGACAACCGTCACAAGGTTTGGGCGGCGAGGCGCCCCATTTCGGGCCGATCTTAACCATTTGTTCACCACGTCAGCGGAAAACTCGGCCAGCTGCGCCGCGTGGAGCCGGCGGCGCAGCGATTCCCCAGGGGGCGGCCACGGGCGAGACGATGGAAAGCGCGACGGCCTGGAAGGTCACGGGCGTAGGGCGCGAGACGCGCGTTTTTGCCGAAGAGGCCGCCCGTCGGGCCGGACTCGATCTTGGCGACTGGCTCGACGAAGTCATCGCCGAACGCGCCGCTGAACGCGGCGTCGATCCCGCCGATCTCAGGCGCGACGACCGACTCGACGCGATCGGCGAGCGAATCGCCGGCCTGGCGCGGCGCGAGGACCGATTCGAAGACGAGCGCCGGGCGCGTCCGCGCCTCGAGCCGCGCTGGTCGCGCGAGGCGCCCCGGCCGCGCGAATCGCGCCGCAACGACGATCTGCTGGAGGATGCGATCGCCCGCCTCGAAGGCCGCGCCGAACGCGCCGAAGCGTTGCAGGCGGCGGCCGAACGGCTGGCGACGGTCGAACAGCGGGTCGAACGGGCTTTGGAGCCGCGGGTGCGCGACCTCGACGCGCGCCTCGACGCGCTCGCCCGCCGCGTCGAACACGAGCCCGAGCGGCGGCGCGAGCCGCCAAAAGCGGTCGAACGGCCGCGTCTCGATCAACCGGCGGCCGAACGGCCGCGCTTCGATTCGCTACCGGCCGAACGGCCGCGCTTCGATCCAAAAGAAGCCGCGGCGCAGATCGCGCGCCGGCGCGGCGAGCTCGACGCGCGCGCGGCGGGCGTGGAAGCCGCGCCCCGTCCGCGCGCCGTCGCCGCCGAAGCCGCCGCGCCTTCCGGCTTCGAGCCCCTGCGCGAAGAGATCGCCGCGCTCACCGCGCGGCTGGAAAAGATGCGCCGCGAGCAGGCCGAACAGTCGCCGCCCGCCGCTTCCGACGTGCAGGCGGTGCGCGAAGAGCTGGCGGCGATGTCGCGCAGCCTCGCCAATCTCGCCCCCCGCAACGCGGTCGTCGCGCTCGAGGGCGCGATGCGCGATTTGAGCGAGCGTGTCGCCGCGCTCGGCGACGGCGGCGCGCGCGACGCGCTGAGCGCGCTGATCGTCGAAGCGCGCGAGGCGCTGCGCGCCCATGATCCCCACGCCGCGGTCGCCGGGCTCGAGCGCGAACTGCGCACGCTCGGCGCCAAGGTCGACGCGATCGCCCAGGGCGTCGTCGATCCCGCCGCTTTCCAGCGCATCCGCGCCCAGACCGAAGAAGTGCGCAACCTGCTCGCCGCGGCCGCGTCGCGGCCGGTGCCGGTCGAGCGGCTCGAACGGCAGATCGGCGAACTCGCCGACCGGGTCGACCGGCTCGCCGCCAGCCCGGCGCCGCAGGCCGAATCGGCGCGGCTCGGGGCGCTGATCGCCGATGCGCGGGCGCAGATCGAGCGCTCGATCCCCGCCGCCGCCCTGACCGCGATCGAGCGGCGGCTCGAAGAGCTCGCCCAGCGCATGGACGCGGCGTTGCGGCGTCCGCCGCCGCCCGCGCCGATCGACCCGCGCGTGTTCGAAGATCTTGCGCGCCGCATCGACAGCCTGCACGGCGCGGTCGAGCGCCAGCCCGACCCCGCCAGGTTGGAGGCCGTGCTGCGCGAAATCGCGCAGAAGCTCGATCGCCCCGCCGCCATCGGCGGTTCGCTCGAGCCGTTGACCGGCATGCTGCGCGACCTCGGCCAGCGGCTCGACCAGCGCGTCGGGCCGCCGCTCGACATCGCGCCGCTCGAACAGGCGTTGCGCGCGCTCGGCGAACGGCCGATCGAAATCGACACCGCGCCGATCGAAGCGATGATGCGCGACCTCGGCGCCAAGCTCGTTCCGGCCGCCGCGCCCGACATGCGGCCGTTCGAGGTCATGCTGCGCGAGATCAGCCAGAAGCTCGACCGCGGCGCGCCGCCCGGCGATCTTGCGGCGATGATCCGCGAGCTCGGCCAGCATATCGACGAGCGTGTCGGCCAAAAGCTCGACACGCGAGCGCTCGAAGAGGCGCTGATGGCGCTGCGCGACCGGCTCGAAAGCGGGCCGGCGGAGCACTTCGACGTCAAGTTCATCGAGGAGGTCGCCGACCTGCTCGCCGAACGGCTCGATCGGCGCGTCGACGCCGGCGCCGGCGTCGACGCCGAAGCGTTGGCCAGCCAGATCGCCCTCATTCACGACCGCCTCGACGCCTTGCACGGCGCCGGTCCCGGCGCCGCGCTCGAACAGCGCATCGCCGACCTGGTCGACGAGCTCGATGCGACGCGTCGCGCGATGCAGGCGCCGAGCGCGCCGGTCGCCGACGGCTTCGCCGAATTGCGCGCCGAGCAGGGGGATTCCGACAAGCGGACCCAGTCGCGCCTCGCCAATGTGCAGGACATTCTCGAGCGCATGGTCAGCCGGCTCGGCCGGCTCGAGGACGAGATCGCCCGCGTCGACGAAGCGCGCGCCGCCGCGCCCGTCGCCCTGGCCGCTCCCGCTGCGGCCGCCCCGCCCCCGCCCGGCGCGCCGCCGCGTTTCCCCGACGAGCCGTTCCGCGCCGTCGGCGCCGCGTCGCGCGATCTGCCGGAGCGCGCGCCGCCGGTCGCCCCGCCGCGCGCGCTCGACGGCGCCGATTTCCTGCTCGAACCCGGCTCGACCCTGCTGCGGCCGCGCGCCGTCGAGGCGAACGAGCTTGCGCCGCCGAAGAGCGCGATCAACGCCCATATCGCCGCCGCCCGCCGCGCCGCCCAGGCGGCGCTCACCGAACAGACCGGCAAACCCGCCGCGCCGGCGGCGGCGGAGGAGGAGGGCGAGAGCCGCATCGCCGCGATCGGCGGTCGGGCGATGGCCTTCGCCGCCGCGCGCCGCAGGCCGCTGCTGCTCGGCCTGGCGCTGATCGCCGCGATGGCGATGCTGGCGGTGATCGAACTGCGCGGCGGCCATGCGCCGCTGTTGCAGAAGTCGGAGCTCACGCCGCCGGCGGCGAATGTCGCTGCGCCGCTGGCCGCCGCGCCGACGCCGAAAGTCACCTCCGCCGATCTCGACACGACGCCGACCGGCGCGATTTCCCCGTCGGCTTCGCCCGCCAAGGCGCCGCCCGCCGATCTGGCGGCGGGTATTCCCGCCGGCCTGCCGCAAGCCTTGCACGACGGCGCCGCCGCCGGCGACGCGGGCGCCGCGTTCGAGCTCGCCCTGCGGCTGCTCGACGGTCGCGGCGTCGCGCGCGATCCCCACGCCGCCGCGCAATGGTTCGAGCAGGCGGCGAACCGCGGCCTGCCGATCGCCGAATACCGCCTCGCCGCGCTCTACGAGAAGGGCGTCGGCGTGACCCGCGATCTGCCGGCGGCGATGGGCTGGTACGTCAAGGCCGCGACCGCCGGCAACGCGCGGGCGATGCACAACCTCGCCGTCATGCACGCCGAAGGCTCGATCGGCGGCAAGCCGGATTACGCCACCGCGGCGGAATGGTTCCGCAAGGCCGGACAGTTCGGCGTGCGCGACAGCCAGTTCAACCTCGGCATCCTTTACGCGCGCGGGCTCGGCGTGCCGCAGGACATCGGCCAGTCGTGGCTGTGGTTCTCGCTCGCCGCCCAGCAGGGCGATTCCGACGCCGGCCACAAGCGCGACGACGTCGCCGCCAAGATGGACAAGCCGGCGCTCGACGCCGCCGGCCAGGCGCTCGCCGCGTTCAAGGTTTCGACGCCGGCCCCCGCCGCCAACGAAGCGCCGGCGCCCGCCGGCGGCTGGGACGGCAAGGCCGCGCCGCAAGCCAACGCCAAGCCGGCGACCGCGCTGTGATCTTCCCCCTCTCCCGCTTGCGGGAGAGGGTTGGGGTGAGGGCAGGTCAGCGACTCCCCCTCATCCGTCGCCGCTTGGCGACGACCCCTTCTCCCGCGAAGCGGGAGAAGGGGATCAGCCGGCGATCTTGGAAAAATCCGCCACCGTGTGCACGGCGTCGCGCAGCTCGCCGAGCAGGCGTAGGCGGTTGAGGCGCAGTTCGGGATCGTCGGCGTTGACGGTGACCTTGAGGAAGAATTCGTCGACCGGCGGACGCAACGCGGCAAGCGCGCGCATCGCGCCTTCGAAGTCTTCGCTGGCGACGCGCTCCGCCGCCTCGGCGCGCGCGCCGGCGAGCGCGGCGGCGAGCGCCTTCTCTTCCGGCAGCGCGAGCGCGCTCGCGTCGTGCGGCGTGGCGAAGGCGCCGGCGCCGTCCTTCTTTTCCTCGGCGCGCAGGATGTTGGCGGCGCGACGATAGCCGGCGAACAGATTCTTGCCGTCGTCGCTGTCGAGCAGTCGCCCGAGCGCCTCGACGCGGCGGACGATTAACAGTAGGTCGCCTTCTAGCAGCACGCCAAACGTTGCTTCGACGATATCGGCCCGGGCACCAGAGTCCTTCAAATAGACTTTCAGGCGGTCGCCGAAGAAAGCCAGAAGGCTATTGAGCCTGTCGCCGAAGGTGGATGGTTCGTTCCAGCGCTTGTCGCGAGAGTGAATCCAATTTTCCATCCGATTGAGCAGGTTATTGAGCCGGCTGTTTAGAGGCAGGCGGATGGAATTCTCGATCACAATCCTGATCACCCCGAGCGCCGCCCGCCGCAGTGCATACGGGTCCTTGCTGCCCGTCGGCTTCTCGTCGATCGCCCAGAAGCCGACGAGCGTGTCGAGCTTGTCGGCGAGCGCGACGGCGACGGAGATCGGCGAAGTCGGGATGCGGTCGTTCGGGCCTTGCGGCTTGTAGTGCTCCTCGATCGCGTCGGCGACGCTCGGCTCTTCGCCCTGGGCGCTCGCGTAATAGCGGCCCATCAGGCCTTGCAACTCGGGGAACTCGCCGACCATCTCGGTGACGAGATCGGCCTTGGCGAGCCGCGCCGCGCGCTCGGCGAGACCGGCGTCGGCGCCGACGATCGGCGCCAGTTCGCGCGCCAGCGCGGCGATGCGCGCAACCCGCTCGCCCTGCGTGCCGAGCTTCTCGTGAAAGACGATGGCCAGCGCCTTCAGCTTCTCCAGCCGCTGGTCGAGCGGCTTGTCCGCCTTGTCGGCGTAATCGTGCAGCGGCGCGAGGTCGGTGCGCCAGAAGTGGCGCGCGTCGGCGAGCCGCGCCCGCACGACGCGCCCGTTGCCCGCCGCGATCGCCGCGCCGCCGTCGCTCGCGACGAGGTTGGAGACGAGGATGAACTTGTTGGCGAGGCGTCCCGCGCCTCCCTCTCCGGCGTCATGGCCGGGCTTGACCCGGCCATCCAAGTCGTGACCGTTGGCGTTGTCGCGAGAAGCCCGGGGCGCCTCAGCCTGGATGGCCGGGTCAAGCCCGGCCATGACGGCGGATGGGTAGCGCAGCACAAAGCACTTCTGGTTGGCGCGGATGGTGGCGCGGATCACTTCGGGCGGAATGTCGAGGAACGCGGGCTCGAATTCGCCCATCAACGTGACCGGCCATTCGACCAGCCCGGCGACTTCGTCGAGCAGGCCCTCGTCCTCGATCAGCTCGAGGCCGTGGGCGAGCGCCAGGCTCTGCGCGTCGGCGAGGATGATTTGTTTGCGCCGGTCGCGGTCGAGCACGACCTTGGCCTTGGCGAGCGCGGCGACGTAATCGTCGAAGCGGCGCACACGAATTGCGGCCGGCGCGAGGAAGCGATGGCCGTAGGTCACGTCGCCCGCGGCGACGCCGCCGATCGTGAAGCGCACGATCTCCGCCGTCTCATGCGCGCCGGCGAATGTGCACAGGATCGCATGCAGCGGCCGGACCCAGCGCAGCGCGTCGGGCTCGGCCGAGGCGGCGCCCCAGCGCATCGCCTTCGGCCACGGAAACGCGCGCAGGATCGGCGGCAGGATTTCCGCCAGCAGCTCGCGCGCCGCGCGGCCTTCCTTCGCGATTTTGGCGACGTAGAACGAACCCTTCTTGGCGTCGGTCTCGATTGTCGCGTCCTCGATGCGGGCGAGCCCCGCGCTCTTGAGGAAGCCCTGGATCGCGCCGTCGGGCGCGCCGACGCGCGGGCCCTTGCGCTCCTCGACCCGGCGCGGCTGCGCTTCCGGCAGGCCGACGATGTGCAACGTCAGCCGCCGCGGCGTGGCGAACGCCTGCGCGCCCTCGTAAGGCAGGCCCGCGTCGACCAGCGCGCTGGTCACCAGCCGCTTCAAATCCTCCGCCGCCTGCCGCTGCATGCGGGCGGGGATTTCTTCGCTGAAGAGTTCAAGCAGCAGGTCGGGCATTCGCGTTCTTCTCTAACCAAACATCTGACGACAGCGCCCACTCGCCCGGCCCCTCACCCAACCTCTCCCCGTAAACGGGGAGAGGGGAAGAAGGGGCTCGCGACTCCTCTCCCCGCTCGCGGGGAGAGGCAGGGTGAGGGGCTTGGGGATCGGCCGCCCGCTTCGCCGAGCGGCGTCCCGCGTCGCGCCGGTCACGCCGCCGCTCCTCCGCCCGCGGTCTTCAGCCACGCGGCGCCGCAGGCCTTGGCGAGGTCGCGCACGCGCAGGATGTAGCGCTGCCGCTCGGTGACGGCGATCACGCCGCGCGCGTCGAGCAGATTGAAGGCATGGCTCGCCTTGATGCACTGGTCGTAGGCCGGCAGCGCCATCAGATGCCGCTCTTCAGTTTCGCCCTTGGCGAGCAGCGCGCGGCACTCGGCCTCGGCGTCGTCGAAGTGGCGCAGCAATGCGGCGGTGTTGGCGTGCTCGAAATTGAAACGCGAATATTCCTGCTCGGCCTGCAGGAACACGTCGCCGTAGGAGACCTTGTCGGCGCCGTCGCGGCCGTTGAAGTTGAGGTCGTAGACGTTGTCGACCCCCTGTACGTACATCGCCAGCCGTTCGAGCCCGTAGGTCAGCTCGCCCGACACCGGCGCGCATTCGAAGCCGGCGACCTGCTGAAAGTAGGTGAACTGCGACACTTCCATGCCGTCGCACCAGCATTCCCACCCCAAGCCCCAGGCCCCGAGCGTCGGGCTCTCCCAGTCGTCCTCGACGAAGCGCACGTCGTGCAGCTTAAGATCGACGCCGATCGCGGAAAGCGAGTCGAGATAGAGCTGCTGCAGATCGTCGGGCGAAGGCTTGAGGATCACCTGGTACTGGTAATAGTGCTGCAGCCGGTTGGGGTTCTCGCCGTAGCGGCCGTCCTTGGGCCGGCGCGACGGCTGGACATAGGCGGCCTTCCACGGCTTCGGCCCGAGCGAGCGCAGCGTCGTCGCCGGATGGAAGGTGCCGGCGCCGACCTCCATGTCGTAGGGCTGGAGAATGACGCAGCCCTGCCGCGCCCAGAAATCCTGCAGCGTCAGGATCAGGCCCTGGAAGGAGCGCGCCGGGTCGAGCGCGGGATCGGTCGGCATTACAGGGTTCCGTCTCAATTTTCGCGCGGACCCTAGTGAGGCGGGCAGGCGCGGTCAACGCGAATGGGCGCCTCCCTCTCCCGGAGGGAGAGGGGCAGGGGTGAGGGGATTGCCGCGTCAGGCGAATGGAAGTCGCAACGTCGCCCGGATCCGTTCAAGGACGGAGTCGAGATCGCCGCAGACCTCTTCATTGCTGAAGCGGAAGACTTGCACCCCAAGGCGCTGAAGGACTTCGCTGCGCCCCCGGTCGTATTCGGCGAACCAATCGTGCTGCTTGCCGTGGATCTCGACCGCGAGCTTCGCGGCGTGACAATAGAAGTCGACGACATAGCGATCGAACGGGACCTGCCGCTTGAACTTGGCGCCGTGAAAGCGCGAGCCGCGCAGCCGCTCCCACAGAATCTCTTCGGCGCGAGTCGATTGGCGGCGCAGGCTTCGCGCGAATTCGATGCGCTCCGAGGTCATTGCCTCGCCTTCAGCCGCGGCGCCCTCACCCCTGCCCCTCTTCCGAACGGGAGAGGGGTTTTTGCCCCTGCTCCAACTTCGCCATCAGCGCCGCCGGATCGCCAGAGATCGCCACCTGCTTGAGGCGGCTCTTGGCCCCGGCGACGAGCCGCGCGCGCGACGCCGGCGCGCCGGCCTTGTCGGCGATCAGTCGGATGAGCGCGTCGTTGGCCTTGCCGTTCTCGGGTACGGCGCGCACGCGCACCAGCAGCACGCGCGTTCCGTCGGCGAGCGTCGCCGCGCCGTCGATCGCGTCGCGGCCGCCCTTCGGCGTCAGCCGGCAGGCGACGACCACGCCGTCGGGCGTGGCGCGCCATGGCGCCGCGCTCATCGCTCGTCGTCCTTGTCGCCGAGCGGGTGCAGGTCGCGCACCATCGCCTTGGCGCGTTCGTCGAGCACGTGGGTGTAGATCTGCGTCGTCGAGATGTCGGAATGGCCGAGCAGGTCCTGCACGATCCTCAGGTCTGCGCCGTTCTGCAGCAGGTGGCTGGCGAAGGCGTGGCGCAGCACGTGCGGGCTGACGCGCTCGGCGCCGATCCCCGCCGCCGCGGCGACCGTCTTCAGGTCGCGCGCGAACGCCTGCCGCGTCAAATGGCCGCTCTCGCTGTCGGCGGGAAACAGCCACGGACCCGCCGCCGCGCCCGGCGCGACCTCGGCCAGCCGCTCGCGATAGGCGCGCATCGCCGCCTTCGCCGGCGCTGAGATCGGCGCCAGCCGTTCCTTGTCGCCCTTGCCGCGCACGACGATCAGCGATTCCTTGGTCCGCGCCGCCGATTTCGGCAGCGCGACCAACTCCGAGACGCGGAGTCCCGAGCCGTAGGCGAGCTCGATCAGGCAGGCGAGCCGCAAGGCGGCGAGGCGCTGGCGGGCCGGGCGCTCGGGCGCGTCGAGGCCCTCGCGCGCGGTGTCGATCAGCTTCGTCACCTCGGCGACGGTCAGCGTCTTGGGCAGCGGCCGGCCGCGGCGCGGGCCTTCGATCGTCAAGCTCGGATCGTCGTCGCGCCGCCGCTCGACATAGAGATGCTTGTGGAACTGGCGCACGCAGGAGAGCCGCCGCGCCAGCGAAGCGGGCGCGAGGCCGGCGGCGGTGCGCGCGACGAGGAAGGCGGAGATGTCGGCGCCGGTCGCGGCGAGCGGGTCGCGCTTGCGCTTGGCGAGGAAGCCAACGTAGTCGTCGAGGTCGCGGCGATAGGCGTCGAGCGTGTTGCGGCTCGCCCCGCGCTCCGCCGCCATCGCGTCGAGAAACGACTGGACGAGGCTGGCGGCGGGGGAAGGGCGGGGCGTCATCAGGTCGCCCCACCCTTCGTCATGGCCGGGCTTGACCCGGCCATCGAGGCGGCGACGCGAGGCTGCTTGTTTTTAGAGCGTTCTGCATTTGGTTTTACGCGGGCCTCATCCTGAGGCGCCCTCGCGTTAGCGAGGGCCTCGAAGGATGCTCCAAGGGTCGCGTCAACGCGCGTTCTGGGGCCTCGTCGACGCCCTGCGCGATCCGCAGCGCTCGACTTCCAACGCTGGGCCTCAGACGACGGCGAGGATGGCGGGGACAAGGCCAGCCATGACGACGGGGTTGGAGCGCGCGGTCGCGTAAGCCGGCCGCAGAGGGCGCCGTCGACCTCTTGGAAGCAGGACTTCCGATCGTCGAGGCCTGTCAAGGACGGCCCTTCGGGCCGCCGCGAAGCGGCCGAGGTTCTTGACAGGCCTCGACGATCGGAAAGAGAGGCTCTCCAAGAGGTCGACGGGGCGAAGTGTCGCGACCTTCGTGACGGGGCGAACCTTCGCGTACTCTCCAGCGGCGCGAAGCGCGGCGGCCTCGGCGCTTCATCTGAGCGCCCCTGCGACCTCGCGTTCATGGGTTCGCTTTGGGCAGCGTCACGATCTGGGTCATCTCGCGCGGCTGCACTTTGACGTTGGCGACCAGCGCCAGCATGCCGAGATAGACGAGGCCGACCAGCGCGCCGACGGTGACGATGAAGCGGATCAGGCTTGGCAAGGGTCCAGTCCATGCTCGCTCGTTGCGCCGGCCGGCCGCGACGCGATCACGGAACCTCTATCACGTTTCACGCCCTCACTCCTCGTCGAACAGCGACGGCGCCGCCGCCTCGCGCGGCGGTTCGGCGAGGCCGAGATGGCGGAACGCGTGCGGGGTCAGCAGCCGGCCGCGCGGCGTGCGCTGCACCAGCCCCTGCTGGATCAGATAGGGCTCGATGATCTCCTCGATCGCGTCGCGCGGCTCGGACAAAGCCGCCGCGATCGTCTCGACCCCGACCGGCCCGCCGCCGAAGCTGAGCGCGATCGTTTCGAGATAGCGCCGGTCCATCTGGTCGAGGCCGGCCTGGTCGACGTCGAGCAGCTTCAGCGCCCGGTCGGCGATCGTCCTGGTCACGGTCTTGGCCTTTTCGACCACGGCGAAATCGCGCACGCGGCGCAGCAGGCGGCCGGCGATGCGCGGCGTGCCGCGCGAGCGGCGCGCGATCTCGTTGGCGCCTTCCTCGGCGAGCGTCAGGCCGATCACCCGCGCGCCGCGCCGCACGATCCCCTCGAGCTCGGGGATGGAATAGAAATTGAGCCGGATGGGAATGCCGAAGCGGTCGCGTAAGGGCGTCGTCAGCAGGCCGGCGCGGGTCGTTGCGCCGATCAGGGTGAATCTCGCCAGGTCGATCTTGACCGAGCGCGCCGCCGGCCCCGCGCCGATGATCAGGTCGAGCTGGAAGTCCTCCATCGCCGGATAGAGAATTTCCTCGACCGCCGGGTTGAGGCGATGGATCTCGTCGATGAACAGCACGTCGCGCGGCTCGAGATTGGTGAGCTGGGCGGCGAGGTCGCCCGCCTTGGCGATCACCGGACCGGAAGTGGCGCGGAAGTTGACGCCGAGCTCGCGCGCGACGATCTGCGCCAGCGTCGTCTTGCCGAGGCCGGGCGGGCCGACGAACAGCACGTGGTCGAGCGCCTCGCCGCGCGTCTTGGCCGATTCGATGAACACCTTGAGATTGGCGCGCGCCCCCTCCTGACCGGCGAAGTCGGCGAGCGTCTGCGGGCGCAGCGCCGGATCGTCTTCAGGGCGCTTTTCGGCGGTGACGAGGCGGGTGGGCGGGGCGGTCATTTCACCCACCTCCCGAGGGCGCCGGCGGGGCGGGCGCAGGCGCGAGCGCGCCCTGCGTCGTCAGGCCGATCAGGCTCGCCGCCATCGCGCAGGCAAGGCCGGCGACGGCGCCGCAGGCGATCAGGCCGTCGCGCAGCGTCCCGTCGAATCCGCGCGGAAACCACGGTTCGATCCACGTCCTGAACTCGGCGCTGACGTCGGCGCCGACGCTCGCTTCGAAAGCGGCGCCGATCGAGGCGAACCACAAGAAGACGCAATAGGTGATCGCGCCGCCGATGATCGCCGCGGCGAGCGCGCGCGGCGCGCCGGCCGGCGCCGCCGCGTCCCACAGCCCATAGACGAAGCCCGCCGCCGCCGCCGGCCCGATTCCGACGACATAGGCGAAGACCAGCGCCAGTCCATGCCCGAACACGGCCGCAAATCCCCCGACGCTTCCCGCCGCCTCCGCCCCATGCGGCGCCGCCAGCAGAACGACGATCGGCGCGAACAGCACGCCGCCGATCGCCGGGCCGAACGCAGCGAACAGCAGCGTGAAGCCGATCAGCGGCAGAAAGAAGCGGCGGGGCCGTTCGCTCATGGCGCGCTCTTGGCGAGATAGACGACGCCCGGCAGATCGGCGAAATGCGCGTCGCAGGTCAAGAGATCGGCGCCGGATTCGAGCGCCGTCGCGTAGATGATCGCGTCGGCCATCGCGAGCGCATGCGCGCTGGCGACCTCGGCCGCTTTGAGCGCCAGCGTCGTATCCAACGGCGTCACCACGCACTCGTTCGAAAACGCGATCGCGCTGCCCGCGGCTTCCTCGGAGACCCGACGGGTGAGCCAGCGCGCCAGCTCGTATTGCACGATCGTCGGTACGATCCAGGCCTCCTGCACAGGAATCTCCGGGTCGACCTTGCGTCCGACTTCCGAGTCACGCAGCCACTCGATCCATGCAGATGTGTCGACGACGCGCATCAGTAGCGATCGTTTCGGTCGCGATAATCGTCAACGTCGGCGCCGCGTGCGATTCCAACCAACTCTTCGCGGGTCGGAACCGGAATCATCA
>Ga0182030_10011130_pt1 | contig 18179 bp, 18 predicted proteins | sample 812S3MmetaG_FD_121299 | JGI IMG/M metagenome (GOLD analysis project Ga0182030, IMG submission 121299) | Permafrost microbial communities from Stordalen Mire, Sweden - 812S3M metaG (Illumina Assembly) | ecosystem: Environmental > Terrestrial > Soil > Wetlands > Permafrost | place: Sweden...
AAAGTCATCGTCGGCTTTGGTCTTGACGGGCTATGACATATTTAGTGATGGGTCTATCTTAATATTGCACCCGTTCGTACCTTTGCTTTGGGTTGAGCGACAATGGGACCTTTGGTAAAGTAATTACTAATGCCCTTATCCATGGACTCCTTTTTGGCCTTCTCATCCTCACGTTTTCGCTTGACTAGAGAAATATCAGCTCTAAAACTAGTCAACCAGCTTGCATCAACTTACCAGCCTTGCCAGACCTCCCCTTGACCGGAAGATCTTCTTCGCTTTCTGTATCGTAACCAGGTCTGCGGTCCCATTCCTCTCGACCATCATCCGCGTACCCTTCACCATTGTCGTCTATCACGAAGTCGTCCTGATTCAAACGCTCACGAACAACCTTCTTGTAGCCATCTTCATCGACTTCCTCGTACAAGTCCTCTTCTTGATGAACTTGATAGGTATCGAGGCGCTTTTTCCCTGATTCGCGAAGAGCACGTAATTCAGCGAACTTTGATCGGGCATTGGCAGCTTTTGACATCTTGGATAGAATGATGAGATGTGGTTTACAACATTCTTTGAAGGAGTATCAATTGGAAAGGAAATGCGGACTTATTGCCATGAAACTTTGGAGGCGAGGCGAGAGCACGGAAAGAGCGGCGCGTGGGAAGTACTACTAGTACGCGCTCAACCGTGAATCCCTGCAAGTGCATCTTTAGCGCCATCTAACTTTATCAAGCATCGGCGATAAATTTGTCCGACCCGACCTCGGATCAAAAAAGTTCTTGAAGAACATCAAAGAGTGAAAGTTTCAATTCTACCGTCGACATCTCTACTCTGTCTGGTCTTACAAAACTGCAATGCTCGTCTGTCATGCTTGTATGAGGCGATCTTTACAAGCTTTCGTTGGGAAGTCCGCTGTATTGTCTTCATACCCGCATTCAAAATCACCCATTAGATCTCGAATCCCCATAAATCAAAGGGACCGCCTTTCTCAGAGGCCATTTTCATCGTTTCATTCAAGAGGAAGCTCGGCAGTCCCACAGGAACTCCTGCGAGGAACTGAGGATCCATCTGCAAATCGCCGACAACAATGGTTAGAATCAAGGGGCATTCGACCGGCTCACAAACCCGTCAAAGGGACCGCAGATACTGATTATGTGGTACGGAAGCACCTCACATATCTGAAGGATCCTTTAAAACTGGCAGACTTCGTCTTGAGAGCTTTAAGGAATGATGAATTTGAAAATACCATTATGGTTGTGCGAGCTGCCAGTAAAAATATACAATGTATCGTCAGCTGGAATCATTTGATTGACTGGCAATTGAGCAAAGGGAGGATGAATGCAGCCATTAAACTATATAATGAGGTATTTCAAAGACAGCAATTCTCTATGTGATAAACTCTGACAAATATGAAGATGAAAAAACGAGCGCAGGTTCCTGACGCTCATACCTATACTATTCTCTTCAGAGGTTGTGCCGAACACCGCGAATCCAACCAAGCGCTTGAAAAAGTCATGTCGATATATCATTCAATGCTCGCCGATAAGTCTCCAATAAAACCAAATACGATACATATGAATGCTGTGTTAAAAATGTGCGCACAAGCTCGAGATATGAATGCTCTCTTCTCAGTGGTTGCAACACTACCCCCTAAAGGCGTACGGTCACCGAATACCGTAACTTATACGACTATCATCAACGCAATTAAGATGAACGTTTTCGTCGATATGAGGGGATCCCTCACTCCCATGCAGCAGAGGTCAAATTGCCAGAAAGCAATTCTGGAAGCACGTCGCATTTGGGGAGATGTGACAAAGCGTTGGCATCAAGGTGATTTATGGATTGATGAGGAGCTTGTCTGTGCAATGGGCCGTATGTTACTTCTTGGCGAAAGACATGACTATGATGATGTGTTGTCCCTGATTGAAATGTCGATGAACATTCCTCGCCAGATTCCACCGATAGGCACTCCAGCCCGTGCGATGATTGACCCCGGAAGCCAGGGACAAGAGAAATCGTATCAGAATAAGCTCAAGGAGGTTACTCTGGTCGACTGTGACTCTAGCCCTACCAGCAAAGCTGTCGTCCTTTCGGGGCAATCCATCATTCTGGACCAAATAAAAGGCCCTTCGACGTCTGTCAGCGCCTATGCCAAACCCGGGCGAAATGCATTATCACTCGTCCTGCAAACATTACTAGAGCTACGTCTTAAACACCCTGCCACCAAATATTGGGACATGTTTACCAAAGACTTCGGAGTCATTCCGGACCAAGATAATTTCCATGCTTATTTGCGCATCCTTCGAGTCGCTAGAGCTAGCACAGAAACGGTCGAATTGCTTCAAAAAATGCCCAGAAACTCTATGGTGCATAAGACATTCCGTATTGCCATGTCTACCTGCCAACGGGATAAAGAAAATCAACATGCCTTCAGCAACTCTGGGAAAATTCTCGATATTATGCAGATGACGTTAGAGGTGCCGGACATACCTGCCCTTCTAACATATCTTTCTACGGCAGTCTCTGCAAAGGCCTCTAATAACAAATCATCCTCGAACGCTCCAGAATCGCCCTCGAAACTAGCCAGAGGAAAACAGATTCTTCGAGCCCTTGATCGATTAAACCCTTCATTGATCAATGTTAAATCTCTTCTCGCATACGGTAACTCCTCTGGATCAAGGCCAGAATCGCGACGTGAGAAAGATGAGTTAACGGCCGCGGTTCTGGAATTGAACCAGAAAATGATTAGCGCGTTTGATCTCTTAATGAATCACGACCTTGTCCCTCGCGAAATGTATCAGAACCTCACCGCACAACGCAGTAAACTAGCAGCCTTCGTTACAAAGCGTAGGCATGCAAGATCCAAATCGGCCCCAAGTGCTGAAGAAGAGTTTGAGCCCGAGAATCTATACAAGATTCTCAGCAGAACCAAATATCCCGAGCTGCAAAGTGTCCTGCGGCAGGCAGAAAACTTGGATTCTGAAAAGAGGTTAGGATTTTATCAGTCAGTTTCTGATAAAGTGGGCGAATATATTACTGCTTCTGAAGACGAAAGGGAGAAGGATCATCTGCAAAGATACGCGGAGCACATCAGAACAAAGATGGAGGAAGCCTCGAGGGGAAAGAAACACGAAGGAGACAATGCATCGTCGCCAAATGCTGGGACGTCTTAGGAAAGAGCATTGAAATGGCTACCCACATTTTACCTTCTTATAGAAAATCCGTTGTCTGAATTTATAGAACATACCACCATAAGGTTTCCCTGCTGTACGTTATGCCGTATGTCAAGTTCTCAACTGCATTTACAAACACAATACTCAGTGTCAATGAGGCGAAATAATGGGATGGCAATTAATTTCTATCGACTGGGTTGTTTTCTCAGAGGAAAAATGAGGGTTGATATCTAATGGTACAAACTGCCAAGTGTCAGTCCCCCCGCGATCCATCATGTAATGTGATACTGCTGCTAATTATGCTGAGCATGATTTTGTGATAATTCTTTCGGTCTCCTTCCCGGCCCATTAGCCTATCTTCATTCCAACTGGCCGATTCCAATCGCAATTCTGTCGTCACTTATCTATAAATAGAGCTGTCTCTAACGTCCTCCTCATTTCCCTCGTCACCATCTCTACCAACGTCACGCTCATTTGGCCAAAATCGCTCAAGCTTTTCTCCAAATGATGAACTTGCATCAGTGTCTGCTGCACTAAGTTGAGAAGAAGGCCTCAGGAAATGAGTGTAGGGCGTGAGTACTCGTCTTTTTGGAGACTGATTGACCGCTTTATCGGCGCTCAGTGTGAGGGAGTCTAGAGAAGCTGGTGTCGTTGGCGATGCTCCGTGAAGTGATGGTGTGAGGCTCTGTGGCATTATTCCAAGCGCCTGAAAAATATTAATTAAGGCCCCAACCTTTTTATTTTCTCGCTTTGATGACTGGCAGCTACCATCTGAAAGGACGTTAAGCTCTCCAATCTCGGTCATATTCGAACCATCATCCAAAATATCGAAAACTTCGTCCGCCGCGAACTTTGGGATTGCCATCATCTCGTCAAATTGCTGCACTGCATCTAATGTAGTCGGTGCGACGCGGAACAGTGCAGAGGATTCCCCTCCGTCGGTTCGAAGTGGAGGCGAGCGGGAGGCCTTCGATTCGTTCTCGGCACAAATGTATGGTATATTCGCTCTGCAGTTTATTTTATCATATTTCTCGCGTAACTCGCTGTCATTTTCTGCGAGCGAAATATGAGGGACAGTGGACGGCTGTATAGCGGAAGTGGACGAGGAAATTTCAAGATCTGTTTCTTTACTGCTTTCCGTAACGAGACTTACGTTGCGCGACCTGCACAAGGATCCTGCTTGAGTAATGTCTGGGGCGTTGCCATTCTGTAAGATATCCTTACCGGTGTCTATGTCATTACACAGGGCAGAAACAATGCCGTCTGTCTCTTTCAGGACAGTATCGAGATCCGCTATATCGTTGACATCGGTATGGCCTACGGTCCTCATCTGCCTCATGTACTCTTTAAAGTTTTCTGGCTTCTTGGCATTTATGAAAGCTCTACCCAGATCTATCCACGTTTTTGATGGGGATGCCTTCACCAAATTCGTGTCATTAATGTTACATAACAAGATGTCGGCAGAGTCGCGTCTGATAGCCTCTTCGTCTAGTGCCAAAGAAGATCCTGAAAATTCGCTTCCTAGGGAGCTGAGGTCGTTCCCCGGGTTGCTCCCATTGTTGAGATCAACGTCATCATCGGAATCTTGCTCGGAGGCTCGATTATCCCGACTCACTAAAATACTAGGGGCCGGCATTACTTGCGGGGACTGGAGGAACAAGTTGTTCTTCCTATCATAGTCAACTGGGGATGATTCTCGAGAGAGTCGTGTTGAACCCGACTGCTGTGGAGCTGTTTCTACGGAAGCTGTCCGGGCATATGTCTCATCCAGACAGGTGCACGTGTCACTAGTCCAGTCGCTGATGGGAAGTTCTTCGTTGATCGGTTCAAGCGTCAAAGTAGGATAGGTGCAAGAATCTTCCTCAAAAGGTGGACTCACATTGCCAGCCAGTCGTAGATCCGCCGCGTCCGGACTAGCGATGGGCTGGCCCACGGAGTCAAAATCAACCAACGGCAGATCGAGATCAAACGGAGCCAATGACTCCTGTGATAACCTAATGGTCTTGCGCATTATGTCATGCGTCGCTGTTTCAATCTGCTCGGTGCGCTGATATTGCTCATTGCTTGGGACGAGAAGTATTTGGCCAATAGGGTCAACCCGAGGTTTCCGTTTGCAAATGGGTTGCGAGGATTCTGCTCCAAAAATCTCACTAGCGGTCCTTACGTCTATTGAATCCAGTAGTACCTGCTCCGCTGGCGACCCCAAGAGACTATTTCGAGGCGAAGGAATCTCTCTGGGTCGTCTGTATGGCCTGGCCTTTCATTATTGTCAGTCCTTTTTTTTTAACCAAGTTGGAAAATTGTCAAATACCTCTTTTAGAGCGTCATTTCTGTTTACGATAGAGTCCCTATACGCAGAAGCTCGGAGTCAGTATTGCCTTTCTTAATATTTAGAATGAGTCTATGTCTCGGAAATACGGAGCCAAACCAGGCTGAATAGGAAATCTGTTCAGAGAAGCTGAACTCACCAGGCATCCATCTCATTTTTTTCAAAGCCATGTGTGCGAAGTACCTCCAGCCAGTCTTCCAAGCGTTCTTCTGAAGACGACAGCAAGTAGCGATTTTTTACCATAGTCGCAAGTGTTCGGTTAGTCTGATTCAAGTTCTCGTGGCGTTCATTAAGCCTCATCAATCGATTTGGAAATCCAGGATCGATATCAATTTGAAAACAATCGACTTGAGCTAGCTCCACTTGCGGCACGTTGGAGTCCACTGGACATCTGGTGAAGGTCGCATTCGTTTCGTAATTAGTGCTTTCCCCTACCCTATCTAGCTCAATATCAGAGGCGATTGAGAAATAGTCTTGCCAAAGATTGCTTGGGCTTTGCTGGATATCCTCTCCAATTGTGGCGTGATTTATTTCTTGTCGAGGTTCATCCTCGGACCCCAAGAAAAAATAAACATGATGAAGGTTCGTCGCGCTTGCTAGAGACTGCGGAAAGGCATCCAATTTGGAGGTTGCAGTGTCGCGGGTTTGTTGAAGCATATTCAGGTATGGGTCGGGGGTTTTTGGTACGTAATCATCCGAAAAAATGAAGTCTTCGACCAGTAGCTTCAAGTACGAGTCCGGTGTTTTTGACCTGCCATTCTCTGCCGTATCACTTGAAGTCTTTCCTGCAAGTGCTGAGACGACTGACTGTTCAAGTTCATTATTCCCACTTTTCGGAGCATGAAATCCATTACCCTGCTTTAGACTATCTGGGGACGAAGAGGCCGGCCTCTCTATTTTGACTCGCCAGCAAGCTTAGGATTATCAGCCTTGAAGTCCTAATAATGTTTGTCCTACACTTACAACCGATGACTTGCTTACCGGAATTTCCTACAATCTTTAAGTCGTCAGAAGGGAGGTCATTGCAAACTTCATGCATTCTCCTGGCCCGTTGCTTCACGACACCGTTGCTTAAGCTGCTTTCTGAGATATTGAGGCACTCTTCTTGACTCATGAGGTAAAACAAGTCCTCTTCGTCGAGGGAGGTGGAGTCGAAAGTGCGATTCCGCCTCTTTTTAAATGTGGAACCGAGCATATCACCAAGGCTCTTCCTTCGCTTTGGTTTGAAGGGAATTGGTGAAATGGATTCACCTGTTCCATAAGGTTAGCACCAGATACATTGCAGTCGTTCGGAGACTTCTCTGGACATTTGTATTTGGATCTCTTGAATACAGAGGTAGAATGAGATCTTTCGATTTCAAACACGTTCCTCATAGGATTTTCCATATATGAATATCGAGAAAGCGTAGCAGCAAAAAGCTGTTTCACGGAGCTTCTATGACCTCGCGCTTTGGGGCTACCATTTTCATCGGATAAGGGAGGCGTGCTTCCCATTTTGAAAGCTCTCAAGGGTGATTTAATGGCTGATCTAATTGTTTGAAAGGTCGATCGAAGCTTTCCTTTGAACGTGGGGTGCGATGGTGAGTGAGAGATGCAGAAGGATGTGGGAGTATGATCATTGTGATGACTTGTTGAGGTCGGTGTAAATGGGCGGTTGTCGTAGACATCTTTTACTTCGATGGAGGTAGTCAATGCTGGATCCATGTTGACTGCGGTTCCTATAGAAGCCTTTAGAGCAAGTCATTAGAGGCAGTAAAGAAGTGCATCTATGTTTTGAGACCACATTAACACGAAGACCCAGTGTGAATTCCACCCTTGAGACCATGGCTATGTTGCAGCGGGATAGGAGAGAGGAATGGTGGTCTCACTATCATATACCCAAAATTACACCATCTCTGTATTGGAAGAGCAGAAATGAATACGAGTGAAATGAACCGGTGATTATGTGAAGGAAGAAGAGAAAAAACTTAGAAAAGTATAAACATATTCTTTGCTCATAGGCAAAGTAGTCGGGGTAGGCACCACACACCGCGCGCAGCATCGAGCCTTCTCGCTTATCTAAGGGGGAACCTGCACGGGCCACTGCAAGATTATCCTCCGACCCTCTTGACCTCGCGTCGCCCATTAGTCTTGTACAAAAAAATACACACTCATTCAATCACATTTCGCAAAACCAGCCAAACAGAATACTCGAATTAGTGGAAATCCACAGTCGTATACTGCATGCTATTTATGTACAAGCAGACTAGAACCCTTTTTACTAACGATTCCTTTAAAACTAACACAACAGCTGGCCATGGCGCCTGGTAAAACCGCCGTCGACTTCAACGCGATCATCAACGCCGGTAAGAACATATTCTACGCGCATTCATGTCGCATAATTATCAATTACTGACATCTGGACAGATCGACAACGTCGTAAGAATGAGGCTCTTGCCAAGGAAATCTTCAGCAAAAGGAGGTCAAGTGCGCCAGGAGCTGGGGTCAGCGTTCGCAAGCCGGGGACAGGGCCATCACTTGCCAGCAGAATCGGCGTTGCTAAGGTATGGTAAAATTTCGCTTCAATATTATATGAGCTCGTTCTTATTATTCGCAGCGAACAACTTCCGCAGCAACCAAACCCTTGCAGAAGGTCGCAAAGTCGAACGCCCAGCCCGGAGCTGGCAATGTCGATGCTGAGTGGACTCACGATCTTCATTCCTTGAACAACCCATCAGCTTCTCGTGTATCTCAGCTCCCTCATCGCGCTCCAAAATTATCTCGTGCGAATCGGAATGACCGTTTATATTCTGCTCTCAATGGCTCCGTGTCATCCCCAGCTCTTCATGATCAATTCAACATTGTTTCGACTCCCAAATCCACAACAGGAATATCAATTCGAGGGATTGCCGGACCGTATATCGTCATGGCAAAGAACTTCGCGTTTGGTACGACTGCTGCTGATATTGAGAGCGCAATGACCCCCGTGGGCGGAGTAGCGCTGAGCTGCCGTCTCATCGCTGAGAGGCCCAATGTCATCGCTGAGATCATTTTCGAATCAAAGGAAGGAGCCGATAATGTGGTAGATACTTTCAACAACCAAAATGTAAGTTTGATGAATCTGTTGTGGATTTCACATATTTACCTGCCATGTCCAGGCCGACGGCAATCTTCTGCATGTCTACCACAAAATTGGAGGTCCGGCGCCAAAGTTACCTGCAACTCAATCCGCACCTGTTGCTTCCACGGCACGCGCTGTTCCTCCGCTCGGCCCGAGAGCAGACTCTACCACCGAACGATCCGATACTCGATCAGGATACGGTGCCAGTTCCGATAGATATCAAGAACGTCGACGAGAATACAACTCAAGGGACGAAGTAATGGATGGCTCGTACGGCTTTGACGATCGAATGGACACCGATGATCGCGATGGCAATTCTTACGACAAGGGTCGAGGGCGAGGTTTATACAGCGACAACCTGGTCGGCAATCGAGGACGGGGTCGTGGCAATAGTAGAGATAGAGGCCGTGGTTACAGATGATACCTTTTCTGGGGGTTCCTTACTATATTTCACCATTCATTTGGGTGAGCAGTAAAGGATGTCCAAGATAACGGCCACGCATGAGAGATGCTATACATTGGGGTCTGACTGAGATCAGGGCAAACAGCAAGGGCGTCAACGTACGAACAAACATTTCATCTGCTCGGACATTCGCACTCTAAAGCTCTTCCCGCCTTTCGGCCATTGCCGTGATAGTGAGGATAACGCGTAATTTCATACTATTGTCTCCGTTGACGAGTCTAGCTTTTCGTGCTACATCACATACCTTATGATTTTGGTTCATTGATAAAACGCTAAATTCAGCGCTGAGATTTTCTAAGATTTGCAACTTATACACTTCTTCCCCAATTAATTCTGATGTTCATAACTATGAGCGTCTCCAGCAATTCAAAATTACAGAACAAGTCAGCGTCAATTTCACTTAGCCGCTGACTATTGAATTAGAGTAGTAATGTCTTATCCTCAATCCCTTCCTACGATTCACAAAGCCTACAAAGGGTTACCTCCCAAATTCTTTGAATCCAAGAATCAGTCTTGTAGACATATTTCAAACGCCAGTGCACCAATTTCGAGTAGATGTAGATGCTCCGCCGCACCACTACTACCCCCATACCATTCATACATTTATCAACTCAATCTTCTCTTCCTTCCAAGGCCCCATTTGACAATTGTCAACTATCTCCTTCTCCATTCTTGTTCTCGTGACCGTCTTCCGCTCCCATGACTGATTGACTGTCCAAACACCTGCCACCGCGGCCCCAATCAAAATTCCCAGCGACATCATAGCCATCAACAGCGACCCAATGAGCGACCCTACCCCGGCGTCTCTCAGATGTAACTCCTCTCCTAAAGGCCGCCCCCCAATCTCTTCCACTGTTCCATATTCAAATGTTCAGTATTTCACAAAAGCCTTACCCTCCATATCTTCGTGCGCAGGCTGATGAAATAGTGGGAAAACCGGCCTATGCACCCTCTGTTGAATTAGGAGCATCATCTTGGCTTGTTCTTCGGGTGAGAGTCCTGGAAGTGTGGAGGCTATTCTCCCGTGTCCGCGGACGAGGGATCGCATATTATTTTCATCGAGAGGCATAATGACAGGAGAATGGTCGTGCCGTGGTGGACAACTCAATAGGCTGGGCAACGAAGAATCGAGCCCCTGAATCTATACTTTCATAGATCTCAAAGAAAAGCTTATCGTACCGAGGATGACGAGCACCAAGAAAAACGAAGGAACGGCTTTAAAAAAAAGTTGCCTAAAATTAACCGCCAGTATGTCGATGAAACTGTGGTAATTCAACCATCGCGCGGGGTCAAGGTGGAATTCGGGATGGCCCTTCCTGAACTGGTGATTAGAATAATTATGACGATGGTTGTACTAGAAACGATAGCAGGAGGGGAAAGTCAAATCTTGCATGCTCAGCACTCCTTCAATTTTCATGCAATATCTGAAAATTACACGAATAACCTTGAATCCCAACTGGCAACTCGGAGCCTCACGGTCATTTCTTCCTGAGCCATTATCCTGGCGGAGAGACTTAGTAAAGTGAATTTGGCCTCCCTTGCCTCTACGGCAAACCTTTGGAACGTTTCCTTCTTTCCTTAACGCCTCCAAGTTAACATAGCATACGGCTTACTGCCATTTCATATCTCATCTTGCCCAAAGTGCTATCAAGCGAATGCAAATGCCAATCTTTATATGCAATGTTCCTAAATAGCATCTTGGCATTCGGAGGCGTCGTTGGATGCCCGTTCTGGGTAGATAGCATAAAAGCAAGCAGTGCTCAATGCCATTGACTTTGTCCCATAAATCCCTCTTCAAGGGTGCGATCCTCAAGATTACGAATGAAATCCCGATTGTTTCTTGGCCCCCCTTGTGCACCTTGTGCAGCTCTGCTTCCTCTTCTTCGTGCACTACCTGGATTTCCATCGGGAGCTCCGTCAGGCGGCGGTGGATAATATGCTGGGCTTGGCTGCAAGCGGATGGGCTGGCTTGGGTCTAGATGACTTGCCACTCTTTGAATAGCGACAGGTATACCTCCTTGCTGTACCTCCATTGTAGACGCCCTTTGTCGTCCAGATCGCATGGTTGCTTGCGCGTAGAGACTCTGTTGCTGTTGAGGGCCAGGTCCATACTGTGCAGGGGCCATTTGGGCTGGAGCCTGTGGGATCATTCCCATCTGGTTGTAAGGTCCGGCTTGTTGAGAAGGGTATGGAGGCGGTGCAGCCTGATGGTTTGTGTTTGGCGCGTACATGTTAGTGTTGTTGTAAATAGGTGGTGCTTGGGGCTGGGCGGCTTGTGGGTATTGTCCCAATGATAAGCCTGTTCCATACGGTGTCGAAGCTGCAGAATGCGCCTGCGCAGTATGGACTTGAGCTTGAGCAGCCTGTGCTCGCTGCTTGCTCAGAGCCTCAGCTTGTTGCTGCTGCTGGGTGCCAGGAGCTGGTGATCGGTTGATGGAACTTGATTTCAAGTTCATTGGAGGGACGAAAGGCCCCGTATATTTCTGCTGTGTGATGAATGGATGTAGCTTAGCCTGTTGAGGCGACCAACGCTCAAGAGGGTTGATGTTAAGTAAACCTCGCACAAAATCAATGAATGCCACCCGATTGTTCATTTCTGGGGGATAGTTAGCAATAAGCTCATTCAAATTCTGAATACAAACTGACCTCGATCGATCTCACTCTGCTTCATGTTTTTCCTTGGCATTGCATATGATCGAATTATCTCCGGAAGAGTGGTGGCCTGGAAGTATTTCTTGCTTGGCTGCTCTTTGGTGCCATGCTCACGAGAATACTGCTCCATGCTCTTGAGATGATACGTTCGTCTTCCGTAGTCGTCCACATCGTGTCTCTTTTCGAAGAATTCCCCTGATTGCTTTCCCATCTCTAACATCCAATTTGGAGGATTTCCGAGCATCTCCACTATCCTAGAAACCTGATTATATTCTGACGAGCCCGGAAACAGCGGGAGACCCAGGAACAATTCCACAACAATACAACCTAATGACCACATATCGATCGCTGAGGAGTATGGAAGGCCCAGCAAGACTTCTGGGGATCTGTAGAATCTGGACTGAATGTATGTATACACAGTCTGCCGTTCATCGCATGCGGACCCGAAATCGATAATCTTGATTATTGGACTCTCGAGGTTTTTGAGTAGGATGTTCTCCGGCTTCAGATCGCAGTGTATTAATCGAGCTTTGTTCAGCAAGCTCAGTCCGTTCAAAAGTTGTTGCGCGAATACCCTAACAAGAGTCGTGCTTAATCCTCTGAACTGGTTCTGCTTGATCAACTCGTAAAGGTTTACGCTCAACAATTCGAAAACAAGACACAGATGCTGCCTATGGATAAAAGTATCTTTCAATCGGAGGAGATGGTGGTCATCGTTTTTGTCAAGCTTTGTGTTCAACTATGAATCGTTAATGGTGGGGTTCTCTCAAATTTCTCGATAAGAGCTCCTTACTAAGTCGAGTACCGAAACCTCCATCATGCTTTGGTTGAAGTAGGCCGTCCGATTCTTGACGACCTTCACGGCTACCACTTCCTGCGTTTTCAAATTTTGACACTTGACAACCTGACCGAAAGTACCTTGACCGAGTACATCCAGAATGAGGTACCGGTTTCTAGAGAGCGTGTTAGCATTCACCATCATAGAGATTTTAGACATGTTAACCTCGAAACATACTTGTGACCAGTCTCCTCGGACCCGAGAATGTCATTCACATAAAGTATATAGTCACTATCTTCGTTGTCGAAACCGTCGTTCTTCACACCTTTGCTCGGCTTTGTAAGTACTCTGCGTGGATTCCGTGAAGACTCGTATTTAAAGCTTGGATTGCAAATGCGATATGTAGAAGGAAGGTGACTTGTAAGAGCTTGGAGCGGCTTTTCCAGAGAATTAGTACGCATTATAGGTAGTCATAAAGAGCTCACTCACGCTTATGAATCCCCCTTCAGGGTTTGCTCTTCGAAATGCTGGCTGTGCATTCACTTTAGGATGGAGGTCGGCCATCGATCGCACTTTGGAGAACTCTGGAACTGGTCCTCTTCCTGGTGCGCCCTGTGCTGCCTGGGTTCCCTGTCTGCGTGGAGATTTTGCATCATGGCCGAAGACTGCATTCAACTGAGCAGTCGCAGAGTTAGGATATGAACCGTTGTTTGAGTCATAAGGTGTAATGGGAGGAAGTTGCTGTGCTTGTTGACGACTGGCGTAATAAGAGTTGGGGGATGAGTAGGCCCCAGGCCTTGTTGGTGATTGACGTTGTGCAGCGCTCTGTGAGCTATACTGACTCTGACCTTGTTGTGAGGCTGCATACGGAGAACTAGGCGATAACGTCTCCATGGGCGAGTAGCGTTGAGCTGCTGCTGATGGCTCTTGGGGGGAATGATGTGTAGATACTCGAGAACCAGAAAGATGCTGTTGATGATGAGGTCGCATCGGATACTTCATGCCACTGTATGGATCTCCTGCATCTGCCATAGCCACATCCCCATTTCCATCCCGCATCTGTGGCGTCGCTGTCGGAGAGGCTGCAAGAGGCTGCGAGTGCGCACCCACGCCGCCTTGATATTGTTCGTATGTGAAGCCTGCTGGAGGTTGAGTTGCTATATTACCGTTGTAATCGCGCGATAATGGTGGTTGGTTGGTCGGGGGGTTGCCGTTGTATCTTCTTGAAGAGCCAGCAGAGTCAGGATAATTACCCCATTGATCCATCTTGAGTCTGGTGGTTTGAGGGAATGTTCGAGTGAGGTGCTGCGAGGCCTTTCCCAGTAGGGCTGTTGTTCTGCAGAGCTAAGGGAAAAGGGCGAGCTGTCGCACCGGTGTCGATTCACCTCGTCACCAATGACTCGAGGACGCGTCACAAAGATACAAAGATCCTCTAAGAAGAGGCAGCGTCTGGCCTTAGGAATATTGTTGGGTGTCAACGATGCATTGTTGAATTTATGAGTGGAGTTGACGTAGAGATGCAGTTCTCGTGGAGCAGCACCTTAGGTCCCAGGCTTAGCGCGATGGATCAATCAGTGCCGCGAAATTTTTGGGAGGGGAGGGGGACTTGGCGAAAGCAAGCAATTACAGACAGTGTTCCTAGGAGGCCGTACACTCACTCACGCAGATCGGGAGAGGGAAAAGAGAAGGAAAAGGGGGGAGGGAAAGTAACGGGGTTTGATTGAGGACGAAGAGGAGAGAGACAGAAAGTCGAAGAAAGGGAGCATTTGGAAATAATTGGAAATAAAAATAAGTTGAGCTAGCCGCAGTACGGAGGGAGTACTGCTACCTTACTACTACTATTACTACTACTAGTACTTTGCCTGACAATGCATCTGGCAGGATTCATCATGGGTTTTCCTCCCTGGCGCATAAGCCTTCAGTTGATTCGCGGTTCATACCCAGGCAGGAACAGTTCAGCTCAGGAAAATTGCGGGAGACACACGGCCCAGGTAATTGTATACTATCTCATCTGAAGGTCGGAATCTTTTGAAAAGCGATCACCCAGCTAGGAGCTTCACTCTGCAATAATCCCAGGTCGATTTAGTGCGGCCCCCCCCCCCCCCCAACCGGGGCCATCAACAAGAAACCACCACGGCGACAATGTACTCGTATGTTGTAGCGGTCCAGGAAGGGCATCTTACCTGCTTTATTGTTCTATTTTAAATTCTATTTTAAACAGCTACTTTGTTCTCATCCCTCGCTTTCCCCAGCAGTATCTACGGTGGTAGCGGCCTCACGAATAGTGATCTCAAATAAATATGACCCTCTATCCTCGCTGCTCACTACGTGGCTGTCAGTCAACCTTCAGGCGGGAGCAGATATCTCTCCGTAACCATAGGCGCGGAGACGCAAATGGAAGACGCAAAGATGACCTTCCCACGCACCAGAAGCAAGTAAAGACATTATATATAAACTATCTTGACTTTTCTATATAGAAAACGACACTACATGATTACATAAAATAAAAGCAGAAGCTACAATCCAACCTTGAGGTACCTTACCTACCTAGGTACTAAAATGCTACGAGCACGTGAACTCAAAATTTACATCCCTGTCAATTTTCGTGAGATTCAAAATCGCCATCATTCTCGAACGGGACGGGAGCAATGACGCAGACCGAGCAATTCGACGAATATTCATAATTCACTCCACGCCTGATTCTTCACCTCGGTCTCTACCTTCCTCACCAATAATCCTCTTTACTCCTACAAAAGGGTTTCTATCTTTCCTGAAGGTTCATTTTAGGGCCTCGCGATTCACATTCACGCACCTCTGCGACTAGCAATTTATGCTACCTAACAGTCTACAAGTTTCCCCTCTTCTTTATTCGCAGGGTCGATGAACAGCTTCGATGCCCCCCTCACCTTCATACAAACCTATCTTTAGGTTCATCATTCAAGATGCATCCTCCCACTAAGCCTGTCGAATTTGAAGCATGCCCTCCTCTTCAACATGTCAAATTGCACCGACAAGGAATCGACACTATCGCAGAGGCTGCTGCGGCTGCTGCTGACGAGGCCTTGCCAGATGATGCTGGGGATCAAGATGCGATCGCCGTGGATGAAGCTGCTGCGTTGAAGGATTTGACCGAGAATGTTCGCAATCAAGATGATCTAGAAAGAGATATTACAAACCAAGCAAATCAGGTCATGATCGAACAAGAGGATGAGCGGGATCAGAAACGGATCGATAAAGTCAATAGCATTATTGACAAGCTCGAGGGCCAGAGACGAACGCAACGCCGGCGGCTCAACACCCTCACCAATAACCCTTTAATGCGCACGCGGTGTGAGACTGAAATTGAACGCATTGAGGGAGAGATTGCAGCACTCAAGAAAGATATTATGGATATAAAGGAGCGGGTAGATGAGCGCCATCAGTATGATGGAATCGAACATAACGAGCACGATGCTGCCTCTGGTAATAAGAGACTGCCAAATGAGAGCCAGCGAGACTTCCTCATTCGAACAGGCAAGATCACCCCCTTCTCACGGATGCCAGCCCGGGGCTCGGAAGGCTTGAACGGAGATCTGACGGAAATGCTTATGGATGCAGAGGAAGAAGCCGAGGTTGATGAGCCACAAAATACTGAAGAGGCCGAGCCTATGTCTCATCAGAATCTACGGCTCCCGGGTTTTGCAAATGCGTCAGACAGTGGAGTTACCACTCCCGAGAGCGAATTTTCTCTGCGGCCTCGCAAGAAGAGAAGAATTGATGGCGTCACTTCGTCATCATGGGCTCAGCACACTGATACCGATGAGGACGCGTTTAGTCCAAAACCTTCTGATGAAGATTTGGGGCTGATCGATGATGATGAATTCGATGAAGACAACCTGATGACTTCACGTACTTTCAAGAAAAGATCATCCGCTAAATCTCAGGTGGAGGAGAAGGTGGATCTCGCTGGAATTGATGATGGGAATGAACAGATGTACCAAAAACGACTCAAAGCTTGGGTCGATAATCGAAGAGCAGCAAGATCTCGCAAGCTCCATCACGATAAAGCCACTGAGGATGAGATTGAAGCTGCGAATAACTACGAAGAGGAATGGTTTAAGCCATGTCCAGACGCCCCAGATCATCAATTTGACAACGACATCAAGCTTCCCGGCGATATTTTCCCGGCTTTGTTTGACTATCAAAAGACAGGTGTGCAATGGCTCGGAGAATTGTACTCCCAACAGGTTGGTGGTATCATTGGAGATGAAATGGGTCTAGGCAAGACGATTCAGATCATTTCGTTCTTAGCTGGCCTCCACTACAGTAAGAAGCTTACAAAGCCTATCATTGTGGTCGCTCCTGCTACAGTCCTCAGACAGTGGGTAAACGAATTCCATCGATGGTGGCCTCCTCTGCGTGTCTCAATCCTGCACAGTTCAGGCAGTGGTATGTTTAATGTCGGGAGCGAAGGCCGAGTGGAAGAGATCGAAGAGATATACGGCCGCTCGAATGCCAAGCCTCCAAAGGCGAATAAGGCAGCTAAGAGGATTGTTGACCGTGTCGTCAACCATGGTCATGTGCTTGTTACGACCTATGCTGGCCTTCAAACTTATGCTGATGTTCTCATCCCGGTAGATTGGGACTACGCCGTACTTGATGAGGGACACAAGATACGAAATCCAAACACCGCGATCACTATTTACTGCAAGGAGTTGCGGACTGCAAATCGAGTAATTCTTTCCGGTACTCCCATGCAAAACAATCTAATCGAACTATGGTCTTTGTTTGATTTTGTCTTCCCAATGCGCCTTGGAACTCTAGTCAACTTCCGGCAAGCCTTCGAGGTACCCATCAAGCTCGGTGGCTATGCCAACGCTACCAATCTGCAGGTTCTGACAGCTACAAAGTGCGCAGAAACTTTGAAGGCTGCGATCAGTCCGTACCTGTTGCAGAGACTAAAAGTCGATGTTGCTTCGGATTTACCGAAGAAGAGTGAGCAAGTCTTATTCTGCAAGCTGACGAAACCTCAACGTGAGGCTTATGAGGTCTTCCTGGCTTCTGACGAAATGACGTCCATCATGAACCGAACACGCCAGTCTCTCTATGGTATCGATATGTTACGAAAAATTTGCAATCACCCAGACCTTCTTGATCCTCGGTTGAAAGGCAAACCTGGTTACAGATGGGGAAATCCGAACAAATCTGGTAAGATGCAAGTGGTCAAAGCCTTATTGGAAATGTGGAAGCGATTTGGTCACAAGACCTTACTATTTAGCCAGGGAGTACAAATGCTTAACATTATCGAATACTTCGTTAAAGGACTCAACGGTTTCAATTACCTTCGAATGGATGGAGGTACCAACATCAAAGATAGGCAAAATCTGGTCGACAGATTCAACAACGAACCTGATCTTCACTTGTTCCTCCTCACAACCAAGGTCGGTGGCCTCGGCGTTAACCTGACAGGTGCGAATCGAGTCATTATATTTGATCCGGATTGGAATCCTTCCACTGATGTACAAGCCCGTGAGCGTGCTTGGCGTCTCGGTCAAAAAAAAGAGGTTACCATCTATCGTTTGATGACAGCCGGTACAATCGAAGAGAAGATCTATCACCGGCAAATTTTCAAGCAGTTCTTGACGAACAAGATCTTAAAAGACCCCAAACAACGCCAAACATTTCAAATGAAGGACTTGTATGATTTGTTC
>Ga0182030_10011132_pt1 | contig 18178 bp, 17 predicted proteins | sample 812S3MmetaG_FD_121299 | JGI IMG/M metagenome (GOLD analysis project Ga0182030, IMG submission 121299) | Permafrost microbial communities from Stordalen Mire, Sweden - 812S3M metaG (Illumina Assembly) | ecosystem: Environmental > Terrestrial > Soil > Wetlands > Permafrost | place: Sweden...
CAAGCAATGGCACCAGAAATTGCTACTACTAAAGAAGAAGATATTCCTGTAACTCCTTCTTTAGATAGTTTGCATAGTGCTAGTAGCTTGAAAGAAGCAGATGAAGATGCTGATGAACGTAGATTTGAACGAGCAGTAAATATCCTTGATAAAAAGATGATGAGTGGAGATATTCATCAAGAAGAATATGATGCTGCTTATGAAGCATTAAAGAAACAAATGTTTCCTAATGAGATAGATCCTAATAAGCATTTGTATGCTGCTAAATCAACTAAATGCATAAAGTGTGATAAAGAACTTCCAGTAGAAAAAATGGTTAGTAATGAACATGGTGCTGGTTATTTGTGTAAAGAACATGCTGCTGAATGGAATAAGGATGCTTCTCAAGATGACCTACTCTCTATTAAAGCTGAAGCAGAACAATTGTTGAAAGATGTCAATAGCATGGGAAAGACCTCTTACCAGTTTATTAAAAAGGGTCTAGAGAAACATGCCAATGATTCAGCTTTTGAAGGTAATGGCTGGGTTCGAGTATGGGTTCAGGAAGATGAAGTGGCATCAAGTTCTAAATATCCAGAAATTTTAAAAATGCCAGATGAGGCTGCTCGTATTCAAGCATTAAAAGAGCTTGCACGAGAGATTGCTCATGAGGCATTAAGTTTGGCAGATAGTAGTGCAGCCAAGGTTGGAGTGCAGAATTATATAGAATCTTTGTCACCTTCTGATCATGATAGGATTGATTGGGTTGCATTGGCAAGTCCAGTAAATGAAGAGGAAGAAGATGCTAAATTTGAACAAGGTATGGCTGATAAATATGGCCCTGATGCAGCGATTCCCCCACAGGCGAAATCTTCTTTAGAACCTAAAGTAGAGAAGAAAGCTGATGTTATGGATACTAAATGTGAGGAATGTGGCAAGCCTCTAGGTCCTGAAGCATTTTTGTCTAAATGGCCAGTATGTGGTGATTGCACAAGAAAGAGACATAAGAAAGTAACAGGATCTGGAGCTGAGGATGTAATGCGTGGTCAAGCAGGTGATCGTGGCATTGGAAAAATCTGGGTTAAGGATAATTATGATGGGTCCACTGTTACCATGTCCTCACATTTTGGTAGCAAGGAAGAGTTTGATAAATGGGCAGCTTCCAAAGTTGCAGGATCTACGACTAGAGAGATAGTTCGCTCTGAGTTTCCTCTAGCTGCACCTAAGAAAGCATCTGATTTTGAGAAAGGAATCTCTCAGAATAAGACAGCAGATGAACCAGTAGTAGAGCCTAAAACAGTTTTAAAGGATGTTAAAATAACTCCTGATTATGTAGAAAAAGAGAAAGCTTCACCAGCTACAGATGAGCAAGCTCAAATTATTTCTAAAATTAAAGCCATTGAAACTAATCTTGATACTCTTGATAGAGCTAAAGAAGAAATGAAAGCTAAGCTTAAGGCTGAATTGCAAAAGATTGATGATGCTGCAGAACGTTCTACTATGGAAAGGGAATATCAAGAACAGGTGGAAAAATTAGGTATTTTAATTAAAGCTACTCAAAATCAATTAATTAAATCTGGTAATGAGTTTTATTCTTATCAAAACCAAGAAGTTAAAGTTGTTCCTGATATTAGTAAAAAAGAATGGCTGGAGAAATTTAAAAAGCGTTTTGAGGGTGCTGAAAAGTTTATAAATGATGTAAAGCATGGTATGATGGCTCTAGCTAAGTCTGTTATGACTCCTACCATTACTAGATGGCCTGAAAAACGGTCAGAATTGATCAAGGAAGCCTCTATTTCGGAACAATTAGCTCAGATGAATGCTGAGATGCTTGAGGCTCTTAAACTGCTAAGTCAGCCTTTATAATTAAAAGATAAGGAAAAGAATGCTATGAGAGCACCAAAGCCTAAGCCACAATTTTGCAAGAATAATCATGATACTCTAATAACAGGAAGAGATAAAGAAGGACGTTGTGTTGTATGTAGAAAAGAGTGGTATGCTAGACGTGCTCGTGAAGTCCTTACTGGGGAACGAATAGTTAAAAATACAAAGCAATTTTGTCCAAGAAATCATGATACTTTTATTTGTGGCAGAGATAAACAAGGAAAATGCAGGATCTGCTCCAGAATTTTATCAGAGAATTGGAATAGAGAGAATCCAGAGGCAAAGGCTGAGTATAGTGCCGAATATAGAGCTACACACAAAGAAGAAATTAAAATTGGACAAAAAGAATGGCGTGATGAGCATAAAGATGTTGTAAAACATTATAGTTTACAGTATAGTTATAAGATTACTTTAGCACAGTACAGTGAGTTATTATTGAGACAAAATAATTTATGTCTTGGTTGTTTAAGGCCCCAATCTGAATTTGAAAAGGCATTTTGTGTAGATCACGATCATAGTTGCTGTCCTGGTGAAAAATCTTGTGGTAAATGTATTAGAGGATTGTTATGTGGCCCCTGTAATCGTGTGTTAGGTCAAGCAAATGACAACATTGGGATATTAAGACGTTTAGCTGATTATGTAGAAGTATTTACAAAGGTTTCATTAAATAGGAAAGTTGGTATAATTGATCAATGGAATGAAGAGTTACTTAAAGCTTTGAAAGAGCTTTCTAGCCCACTGTAATTTAGGAGTAGTAATGGATACACTATTAGAGTTGCTTACAAACGCTAAAGTTCTTTCTATTCTGACTCCCACTGGGTTAGTAGCAGGTGCTTTAGGTTACATTATATATAAGCTCTTTCAGAAGTACGATGCTTTGCAAGAATTAAGAGTGGCAGACATCAAGAAATTTAATGAGGAATACCAACAGCTCACAAAAGATATAAACCAGACCTTAGATGCGCTTTTAAGAATTGTTGGGAGTAGAAATGGAGGAAGTAAATGAGTGCTGACCGTATTAAACGAATCGATCACGATGTCCGAGAGATCCATGCTCAAGTTAAAAAGAGTAGTTTAATTCTTCGTCAGAGAATGGCTGATTTACGCGAAGAAATGACTGAGATGGACTCTTTAGGTGGAGCGAGTGATGGCGAAAATGAGGAGTGCCTATAGGAAAAAGTGTAAGCACATTTTTAACGAGATCTATTCCCTGGTTATGGGAACAGAAAATTCGTTAGGATACTTTTGTCATTTGTATAAATGTTCCATATGTCGTGATTTAAAACTCGTATCGAGTGAAAAATAAATTTATGTGTTAAATGGTCTGACAAATAAGGGGTAATAATGCAAATTATCACCTGTCCTGATTGTTGTCATTTGAAAGTGTTTCACCATGCTGTTAATGCTGCTAACATATGTTCAAAAGAATCTTTAAACGGTTGCCATGTTGTCGAGAAGAATAAAGAATGTGGGTGTAGCCAAAATTATTAAAGGATAAGAAATGTCTAGATTCGATACTATGCTGGAGAAGGAATTACCAGCCAAGCTTGCAAATATAGCAGAATTGGCCATGAATCCCAGTTATTGGTCTTTATCAGAATTGGGTATTGACCTATACGATAATCAGGTAGAAATAGTTAATAATATCATGGATCTCAGCATTCCATACGTTGGAGTGCTTGCTTCTCGTGGTTCTGGGAAGACTTATTCTGTGGCTATTGCCATTGTAAAACTTTGCTTGGATAATCCAGGATTTCGTGTTGGTATTTTTGGCCCCAAAGCTGACACCTCAAAACGTTTAGTAAAAGAAGATATTATTGGTCGTATTCTTTCTCCTACCTCAAAGGTTTATAATCAGATCGATTGGAATCGTACTTCAAATTCTTTCATTCAATTTAAAAATGGATCAAATGTAAAGGCATTATCAGCCTCTCCAACAGCTACTCAGGAATCTGAGCACTTTCATGTTCTAGTACTCGATGAAGCCCATAGAACTAGTGACTTTGTAGTTAAAGAAAAATTGGTCCCAATGCTTGGTAGTTTTTCTGTTGCTAAAACTATTAAGATTGGGATTTCTCTTTATAAAAACAACTTTTGGCATAGCTGTAATGATAATGGGACACGTTATAAAGTATTACGTAAAGGCTGGGCTGAATGCGATATTTATTGGCTGCAGGGATCTATTCGCTATCAGGGTAAGGATTATCCAAAGCGCATTGTAGATCTGATGCCTAAATCTGTTAAAGAAAAAATCTTTCCTCTTCAGTTTGATGAAAAGGGTATGGATTTGTGGTTTGACAGTGTAGAAGGCTATTCTGAGATTGAATGGAATACTCAGTATGAGATGATATGGATGGAAGATATTAATCTCGTCCTATCAGGTGATCAGCAGAAGAAACTTGCCTCTGGACTTTTCGATATTCTCAAAGCGGGTCGTCCTGAACGAACAGAAAAATATTATTTTGGTCTAGATACAGCATCTGGAACTTTGATGCCTGGACAGAAAGATTTGGACTGGACTGTTTTAACGATTTTGAGAAAGAATGGTGATAATACTAAAGATATAGTAGCTAAGTATATGTGGCAGGGTGAAACTACTGCACAAATGCAGGAGATTAGAGATTTAGTTCATCCTATAGATGGAACATTTCAATGCATTATGGGATTGGCCGACTTCTCAAACTTTGCCATTGGTCTTATCGATATCTTTAAGAAAGAAGGTATACCTATAGCTGGTGTTAGCTTTGGTGCAAAAGAACCTATTACAAATAAGAATTATAAAAACGCTATGGTAGATCAATTCGTTTTTGAACTTGACAATGGGAGAGTACAGTATCCAAATCTTGAGAAAGTCAAGAAAAATAAATGCTTTAAAGAAGGATATGAACAATGGGGTCTTTTGGAAAGACACCGTAGTAGCGCAGGTATTAATGATAAAATTTTCGTAGATGCTTCTGCTGGGCATGACGATCATGTTTCCGCAGACATACTTGCCGTCTGGTGTGCTGATCAAGAGCAGTCTTATGCTGGTAAGGTTGTACGCACCATGCATAGTGTTACTATGGGTATAGCAGGTCCAGTAAATGTAAGTGGATCTTCAGTTCCGTTGCCAGGACAGCCAGGGGACCCCAATGCTGGGCGATTTCTTAAAGATAGATTAACTTAAATTCAGAAGTAAATAACCATGCTAAAATACACGTTGGATTTGCTAAGATATTAGGGTATACTTGTATTAGAGAGAATATGAAAAGACGTAAACCGCAACCCCGTTGTAAATGTGGTCATGCAAAAACCTCTCATTGGTATCTTGGGAAAACTCATCCTTGCAAATATGGGGATAGTTTATGCTTAGGTGTGTATCATGTTTGTACTGATTTTAAACAGGATAATCTGAAGACTTTGGAAAGACTCTCTGAATATTATGAAACCAATCTCAACACTTGATGAAGCTCGTAAATATCTTATTTATGTTACTGAGGCTTTGTACTCAGTGTCTAAGTTGCATTCTTTGGATAAGCAAGAACGGATGGTTTTAGAAAAATATTCTGAGGATCTTTTTCAGTATGCTGATGGACTTGAACAAGTGAAAAATATTATTGCAGCAAAAGAACAGAAGAAGCAAAATGATTTAGAGTAATATTAGGAGATTAACATGTCACGACCCAAGGGTTCAAAAAATAAAGGTATATCAAAGAAAGGAACAATGTCACCAGAAGGATTTTCTGGTGGTATTCAAGATCCAAATTCAGGAGCGAATGCATTTTCTGTCGGTTTAGGAAAGACAGCTTCCTTGGATAAAACAGCGGGAAGTGAATATTCTGTTACACAGACGCAATCATTTTTCTATAGCCCAGAATTAACCTCAGACTCGTGGGTACTACCAAAATCTCGTCAGGAAATTTTGAAGTGGATTCGTATTTTCTTTAACTTGGAACCTTATATTCAGCAGATCACAATGATGCATTCATTGTATCCATTTTCAAAATTTGATTTGGTCGTAGCTGATCCTACTATTAAGAAATTCTACGAAGAGATGTCTTCAAATGGGGAGTTCAATTTATTCGAATTTATCCTTCAAGCTTCCCTATCCAGAGAAAAATTTGGTGAGGCTATTTGTTTCGGTAACTTAACCCAAGATGAGACTCCTGCTAAGAATGGTAAGAAAATGTTTCGTTGGCATAACTTCATTCTTTTAGAGCCTGAGCTTGTTGAAATTAAGACAGATATGATGTCTGGTAAGAAGACTTTTGAAATGGTTCCTACTGAGGAAATTAAAGCTCTTGTTTCTTCCACTCGTCCAGAAGATGTAGAACGTGTTGAGCAGCTTAAAGAAACCTCCCCAGAGCTTGTAAATGCTGTTTTGGAGCATAGAAACATTAAGCTTGATGAAAGCTGCGTGTCACAGGTTGCTCGTGTAACTGATCCTTCTGCTACTCGTGGTACATCAAGAATTCAATCATGCTTTAAAGCTCTTATTTTGCAGGACTGGATTCGTCTTGCTCAATCCGCTTACGCTAAGAACTATGTATTCCCAAAAGAGTTGTGGACTATTGGAGATTTAGCCAGTAATACAATGCCCTCTAAAGATGACTTGAATAACTGGAGACAGCTTATTAATCAGTCAATCCAAAGCCCCCCATTTACCATTATCGCCCCTCCAATCGTTCACTATGAGGCTTTAAGCGTCATGGGTAAGCAGTTCCCATTGAACAATGAGTATGACTACATTCAGGATCAGCTTCTTGTAGGTTTGGGTGTAAATAAAAATATTATTTTGGGCGAAGGTCCAAACTTTGGTAATAGTAAGACAATGGCTCTTCAAGCATTAGTCATGCAGTATAAAGCAGTTCGTGATAAATTTGAAGACTGGATGATAAATAAATTTTTCAGACCTATTGCTGAGAAAAATGAGTTTTATACTGTTGATCCTGATTCTGGTGAGAAGCAGCTTATTCTTCCACAGATCGCTTGGTATAAGTCCCTGGATATTGATGCCCAGGAACGTGAACAGGAACAATTTGCAGAGTTCCATAAAGAAGGTCTTATTTCTACAAAGACTTTATTCAGCAAGTATCCTAACCTTGACTTTGAAACAGAACGTAAGCAGTTAGAAGAGGAACGAGGTACGATTTTTGACAAAGGTGGTAAAGATGGTCGCTTGCCAGCTCAGATTTCTAAGCCCAGCGGTGGGGGTGGTATGGGAGGAGGGGATATTGGGGGAGATCTAGGTGGAGATGAGGGTGCTGAAGGTGGAGCACCAACTGAGCCAGTAGAACCAATGGAACCAGGAGCAGAAGGAGAAGGTACACTTCCAGAAGGTCAGGAAGGTACTTCCGAAGTCGGTGGTGAAGGTAATGTAGGTGGAGCGAGTGATTTAGGGGCTCCTGAGATTTGATAATGAATACAAGTTGCAATTCTAGTACTTATACTTGGCATTTGGATTGTTCAAATAATAGTTCAAATTCTGTTGTGGCAGTTGGATCTTTCACAAATTCTAATAATTTTACTGCTTTGACCACATTCATGATTAAACGTTGCCGAAAATGTAATCATGCCCATACTGAAAGTGAGACTATGGGTTGTTATGATATTTTTAATAATTCCATAGCATTTGTTCCATGCCAGTGCAAAGAGTATGTACCTACCGATAATTTAGAATATTTAGAATACCTATCTAAGAAAAAGGAAGCCTTATGAAAAAAACTCTTATTACCCTCCTAGCTATGCTGTTGTTTGTTCCTGTTTCTTGTGCAAAAAGTGTTCCAGATCGAATGGAAGCATCAACAGTTTTACTTCATATGAAAATTAGTAGGATTAAGGATAATAAGATAGGTTGGGGATCTTGTAGCGGAGTTTATATTAAAAAGAATATTATTTTATCCGCTGCTCATTGTGTTGCTTTTCCAGAAGAGGAAGGCATAGCATTAAAAGAGATTTGGATAAAAAATAATGATCAGCAATCAGAGAAAGCTATAGTTGTTAAAGTAGATGTAGCTGCTGATTTACTTCTGCTCTATACTCCTTTAGAAGGGACACCTGTAAAGTTTGCTCGAAGAGCTGTTCGTGGAGAAGAATGCTGGGTCATTGGTAATCCTCTAGGTCTTAGAGATATTGTGACGAAGGGTATTGTAAGTCAGATTAAGGTTGCATTCAAAGGTGAAAAAGCTACCTTCATCATAGTAGACGCAACAGCCTTGCCAGGAAACAGTGGTGGTGTGATTGCTGATAGCAGGGGGCATCTCATTGGGATTTTAACGAGAGGTACTTCACTATTTGGTTCCTTTGGTGCCTCTGGTCTGGGAATTGGTGTTGATCTAAGAACTATCAGAGAATTTTTAAAATAAGAGGTTAAAATGTCATTATCTAAGCGTGGTTCCCCGAATAAAATTAAAATAATTAAAAATGCTGGATTTACAATTGATCCAAATTTTTTGAGTGAGCTTATCCTTAAGCAAGTTCCATCTAAGAAGTTAACAATGGATCAACTTCATTCAGCTTTAAAGAGTATTGGAGTAGTTAACTATTCCTCAGATGATATGAATCTGCTTGTAGATCGTCTTCAATCTATTGGTTTTTTCATACTAAAATAACCTAGTAAATAAGAATAAAAAGCATCTAAAAAGTATAATATTTCTGCGTTATTATAGGAGTACTACGCTCCTAGATCAAATTTTGCATTTAAAGGCTAGATAAGGAGAAGTTTATGCATCAGGATAGCAATGAAAGAGGCGAAAAGAAAGAGTTAAATTATATTAATGAGGATGGAGATCTCAATATTCCAGTCATGTTCGAAGCGATCATGGTGAAATATATGGGAAGAGTACTAGATTTAGTTCGCATTTCTGATATCTCTGATCGAAATTTGGTACAACTTTCCCGTACAATTAAAGATGATTGCTACGAGAAGATCAAATTTGCAAAAGCAATTCTAGAGAAACATGGTGTAGATGAAAAATAAGAATGCCTATTAGGAAGATTAGGAATCCAAAATCATTCGACTTATGTAGAACTTGTAATCACTATTATTTGAGTCATACAGATATAGGGCATGAACCAAGTTTCTGTCATAATATTACAAGAAGCTGCAGATGCAAAGAATTTCTTCCAAAGGACAATCTCGAATTTCTTGAGTACAAATATGGAAAACTGGATTTCAAATTTAGCTATTAAGGCTCTTCATATTTGCCGACTCACTAAGGAATCTGCAGGGAATCACAGACAAGATCGGACTGGGCCAGTCCTCGAAAATTTGTTGAATAATGGCTACACTCAGGTTACATGGAATTCCAATGGTTCTCATCACGGAGAGTGCCGAGATTTAAATCGTCAACGATGGGATTTGCAAGATTTTTTGGCTACAACTGAGTACGATGCTCCATTATTTTGTCGCTCACATCCAGGAGATGCTTCCTGCACTTTGACTGTTAGTGGGCAAGGTCTTCCACCAGTAGAAGTTGATTCATATGGTGAGACAGATGAGGCAATTGGAACCTCTCGTCCTGTTCAGACCCCACCAGCACCTAAAGTAATACAAAAAGTTTTAGCTCCAAAACCTGCACCAAAAGTAGTTGAGAAACCTGTAGCTCCTGAGAAGAAAGTTGTCTATGTTCCGAAAGATGTTCATAAACAGATGAAAGACCCCTTTGAGAAGCAAGATCTTAATAAGCAAGAGCCTATTCAGCCTACCGATTTAGAGCGTGAAGATTGGCTTAAAACACTAGATAAAGAGAATATTGAAGAGCCTATTCCAGAGTATAAACCTACGGATGAAGATGTTGAGGAATGGCAAAAAGATTTGGAACGAGAAACTAGTAAGACTAAAGTTAAACCTTGGATTTACGGAATTTTTAAAGGATAATTTATCATGAGTTTGATTAAGCTCGGTTCCCATTTACGCATTTTAAAAACAGCTGCTGTTGCTGAAGATTTACTTGTTGAGAAACCCATGGAAGAAGTCGCTCCAAAAACAAAGATTTTAGAGCCAAAGAATTCAGATTTCCTCTACTATCGCGCTCGTGCAATTTCAGCTGGTGATCAGGGGCCACTTGGCAAAGATGGTAGCCGTGGTTTCAATTTTAATGGGAATATGGATTATTTCCCTCGTAAAGAATTAGAAGCTTCTTATGAGAGCTTCGTTGGACGTAACATTTTCTTAGACCATAATTCAGAAAGTTCTTTATATTCCATTGGTAAGATCATTGATGCAGTGCCAGTAGATGATAAAGAAAGTGGCGAATTTTATATTGAGTTAGTAGGTAAGATTGACCGTACACTTCATCCTGAGATCTGTCGCAAGATCGAAACAGGTGAGCTTAATAGCACCAGCATGGGCTGTTCCGTAGATGAGTCTATTTGTTCTGTTTGTGGTAATGTGCTTCATTCAGATGCTGATGAAAAATGTGATCATATGGGTATGAATCTTGGTAAGCAATTTGAAGCTGAAATTGACTTCCCAGAATATAATATTAAACAAGGGGATATGGTTCCTTGTTTCTCCATTAATAAGGGTATTGTATTCAATGAAGATTCAATTGTAGGCGTTCCAGCAGATCCTTCAGCCGTTATCAAAACCGTTTTGTCTAACATGAAGAGTCGTATGTCAAAGAAAGCTTCTTTATCCAAAGAAGAGCAACTTGATTTATCTACACAGATGGAAAAATTATTTGCAAAACTAGATGATAGTACTAAGATCCAACTAAAAGCTGATTTTTGTGGCATTTGCCCACCAGTTGAAAAGGAGTCGTCCATGGCTGATAAGAGCGTTGTCCCTAATGAAGAACAAAAAAAGATTTTAAATAAAATTTCGGCTTTAGAAATGGAGCAGCTTGAATCATATGTAAATATGAAAAGCAAGAAAGCCAATGAGGTAGCTAATAAAGAAGTCGTAGCTGCTTCAGTCGAGAAAGAAGAAACATTCCTTTCTAAAATTGTTGCTAAGGTGAAAGATTCCTTCGCTGCTCAACTATTGGAAAAGAAAATTGAGACCGTAGCTAAAGAGGAACTTAAGAAAGAAGATAAATCCGATGATTATTGGAAGAATTATGAAGAGAAAGAGAAGTGCTTTAAGTGCAAAGAGAAAATGAAAAATTGTCATTGTGAATCTTCTCTAAAGTCTTCCATTTCAGCCAAATTTAATGAAGATAAAAATAATGTATTAGCCTCCACATGGGAAGTATATGCTGGAGATAAACTAGTTCTAGATGCTTCTCTTAAAGATATTTGGGGTTCACAATTTGAAACACTATCATTTGCTGATCAGAAATGGGCAACCAGTGAAGCATATGGAAAAGAAGCTATTGCTCGTTATCAGAAAGAAGGGCTTGAGAAATTAGCTGATTTGTGGGATGTAAGTGGTAAGCTTTCCAAAACAGCTGAAGGTCCAGAACTTGGTCCTGATGGTAGTTATGCAAAGCCTACAACTGGCCTTTCTAATAAGAAACATGATTATCCTACACAGCCTAAATTCACAGATTCTAAACCAGGAGCAAATTCAAAAGGTCCAGCAGCTCCAGCCCATGCCGATGTTAAGGTTGATTATACTGTTTCAAAGCCAGAAGGTACTTATAAAGCTGCCCCTGCTGCTCCAAAGGCAAAAGAAGTTAAAACTGATTATGCAGAACCAAAGGCAGAAGCAGAGGGTAAAGAAGTTAAAACTACTCCTAAGAATCCAGAAGAGAAGAAAATGGAGAAATCAGAGAAAGAGGTTGAGACTTCTTATGTAGCTAAGGGTACTGAAGCAATGGAAGCTGAAGAGAAAGGTGAGAAGAAAGAAGATAAAAAGGCTTCTCTTATTAGTTGGGGTTCCCTTACATCTAAAGCACAAAATTTTATTAAAACAGCAGCAAAGAGTTATATTGCCAGTGGAATGAAAAATGCTGAAGCTGTTGCAAAAGCACACAGCGAATTTACAGCCCAGGAGACAGATATGAAAAAGCAAGCAGCCGATAAACCAGTTGAATCAGTTGAAGGATCTACTCTTCCAGAAGGTACAAAAGAGATGGGCGATAAGCCAGAGGAATCAGTTAAAGGTACCACACTTCCTGGTGGTGCTGCCCCCTCCTCAGCTCCTGAGACAAGTGCTCAAGGTGATGTTGAACATAAGACCACAGATTTAACTAAGAAGCCTGATGAGGCTGTAAAGGGTACAACCACTCCTGCAGATCATATTCCTAATACTCAAAAGAGTGACGAATCCGTAGACGGAACTACTTTTCCATCAGATAAAAAAGAAGTTGGTGATAAAGCTGATTCTGCAGTAAAAGAAGCTTCCAAATCTGAAAGCTCTGCTCCAATTGAAGCAGTTCAGGATAAACCAGCCCTTTCCAAAGCAACAGCTGGTGATACTCCAGAAAGCGCACGAGAAGGCGGGGATCTAAAGAAAGATCCTAAAGATATTGAATCCGTTAATAAAAAGGCTGCAACTGAAATGCCTATGCCAGAAGATAAACCAGCTATTGAAGAGAAGCCAGAAGTTCCAGGTGAGGATAAAAAACCTCTAGATCTTCCAATGGGTGGTCCTAAAGTTGATGAACCAGTTGCAGAAGTGTCTGCTTTTGATACTGCTGAGAATGTTGATATTGGTGGTGGTTATACAGCCAACAAGGATAAAGAATCTAAAGAAATTATTGTTATGAAAGATGGCCAAGAAGTAAAACGTCTCCCAGATGGCTTTGGTAAAGATATGGCAGTTGTTCTACCTCTTATGAAGGCTGTTCTTGGTCTTCCTCCTGAAGAAGCTAAGCCAGAAGTTCCAGGCATGGCTGCTCCAGTAGAGGAACATAAAGAAGAGCCAAAACCAGCAGAGGAACATCCAGGAGCTTCTGAAGCCCATGAAGATGAATTGGGAATTAAGGAATCAGCTCTTAAAGTTAGGGAAGCAGCCGTTCTAGCAAAAGAAGCAGAGATTAAATCTGCTGAATTAGCTAAGAAATTTGCTTCTGTTCTACAGGCTCGTTCAGAACGCTGCAAGAAAGTTGTAGCTGCTTTAGTTGCAAAAGATGCTCTTCAGATGGACAAAGAAGTTTATGAGAGTGAGATGAAACAAGGCACTTACCTATTAGATGCTCAGAAGAAAGCTTTTGAACATGCAATCAAAGCAAAACAGGCAGAGCTATTAGCTATGGATGACAATGCACTTCTAGCCACAGAGAAAGTAGTTGCAGATCTCAAGGCTCCTTCTTCCGTTAATGTTAAGAGAGCAAATCATATTTTTGTTTCCCCATCATTTGGTGAAGAGCTTTCTGAAGACGCGCAGTTAGCTAAGATTTTCAGTACTTTTGGCACTAAAAACAGACCTCAATAATGGGTAGACCTAAAGCACAATTCTGTAAGCATGGACATGACACAAATATTTGTGGAAGAGATTCTACTAATGCTTGTAATGACTGTAAACGAGATTGGACTTTAGATAATCCTGAATATGCTAAAGAATATCATGAAAAAAATAGAGATGTTCAATTAGAGAAACAGAAAAAATATCGAGAAGAGAATAAAGATATTCTAGCTATTAAGCAGAAAGAATTTTGGGATGCACATAGAGATTTAAAAAGGCAAAAAGATAAAGAGTATTACGAGAAAAATAAAATAAGACTTTTAGCTCTTATGAGAGAATGGGCTAAAACCCATAGAGATATTACAAGGGCTTTAAAAATAAAATCTCAGACAAATCGTAATCTTCGTGTAGTAGCTTGGACAGATTGGGATAGAATTAAAGAGATTTATGCTAATTGCCCAGAAGGAATGGAAGTTGATCATATCATTCCTCTTCAAGGTAAAAATGTGTCAGGACTTCATGTTAGTTGGAATTTGCAATATTTAATGCCAGCAGTAAATAGATCAAAAGGTAATAAAATAGATTTGTTATAAAAACATGCATGTAACAAATTATTCTACATGTGGGAATGCTAGAGTAATCAAGTTTGAGTTATATAGATTCGTTTAAAAGCTTAAAATCAAAGATTTCCCACAAATAAGTGGGCCTTTAAAAAAGTAGCCTACCAAGATCAGATAAGAATAGACCATATTAAAAAGTAGTATTCACAAAATAAAAATTAAGGAGTCACACAATGGCTAAACAGTTCGAATGGCCATTTAAAATCTCTTCTCAATATCTGGAAACACTTTAGAGATCTAAAGTCAATCAGAGGGAACCTGAAAAGGACCCGCAGAGACTAACCGAAGAGACACTGTAAAAAGTGATGTGATAGTCCGACCAACTTAGTGATAAGTTGACCTACCAGAAATGCGTAGGCGTTCTCATAAAAAGAGAATAGTAACAATAAAAACAGATTCGACAGATTAAGGAAGTAAATCGTTCCGTCGCATACCCTGTAGCCTCTGGAAATATCGTCGGTGGAAATTTGCTACAACTAAACGCAGCTGGTCAGGTTTTGCCTTGGGTTCACACCCAGACAGCAGGACAGCCCTTTGGTCTAGCAATCGAATCCAACGTATTCTTCCCCCTTCAGCCAGCAAATGGTGAAGTAGCAGGTCAGGGTTTTGACTACACCAACTTCAATCGTGGTGGACTTGAATCCGTTTACAACAACGGTGGAGATTTCGTCCTTTATGATGATGGTCGTGGTTATCCATACGCTCGTGGTTCAGTAACCTATGCAATCAATGCACCAGTCTATGCTTCTGCAGTAACAGACGGTCTTATTGATTCCGCAGCAACAAGTGGAGTCATCGTTGGTTATGTAGTTTCTTTCGATGTTGCTACTGATCCAACGTCCTTGGAAATCAAATCGATTATCTAATTAATTAGGTATAGATTCTAGTTGTAAACAAGATTGGTCGTAAGACTGACTTGTATTTAAAGGAGAAATTTTATGAACGACAAGCTAAACGTAGAAGCCTCCATGGAAGTTCTTTCAAGCGCACAGGTTGAGGAAAAGCTCACCCGCTTGATGAATTCCCCAGGTGGACTTCAGAAAATTGCACAGCAGATGCTCTCGCCCCTAAAGAGAGAATTGCTTTATGAAGGCCGCATTCGCCAACTCTTTCAGACCTATAAACTAGCTCTCGGAGAAGAAGCAGTGTTCGACGCTGATGTTGATGTACCAGCCGCAAGCATCTCAGTCGAAGGTCTTCCAGCACAGCTCGAAGTTCTAGCAGATCGTATTCGTGTTGAAACGTCACCTATTTCAACCCGTCCCATGATTCGTTGGAATGAATCAAACTTCCGCAAATATGACGTTCTAAACAGGACACAGGAACGTGCAAAAGCATCAATCATGCTACAGGAAGATACTCGTGGTTACAACCTGATCAATTTCGCCTCTGGCCTAACGAATCAGACACCCGCAGCATCTCTTGCTGGTACGACTGCTGCAACAAACAACCCATCAGTTATTCCTAACGGAGCAACTGGTCTGTCCATGTACACCTTGGCTACCGCAATCGTAACCCTCAGCTCAAAGCTGTTGGTTGCCAGCAAGCTATACATCAACCCACTAACACGCAGAGACTTGCTGTTGTTCAACAATGCTCCCAGTGGTAATGGTGGACTTGGTATCTTCGCTCCTAACTTCCAGGACACAGCTCTTAAGGCTGGTCGCGTAGGTGGAATCATGGGCGTTGACGTTCTAGAGTCTGTCGTTGTTCCTTCTGCAGCCTGTTTCGTCTTGGCTCCAGCCGATTACCTCGGCGTGTTGGCAATTCGTACAGATCTGTCAGTTGAAACTATGAAGGACGTAAATAAAATGGCAGACGTTTTTGCTATCTGGGAGGATTTGGGGTTTCTTATTCGATACGCAAAAGGAATTGTTAAGATTACACTTCCATAAGCTATTGGCCCTAGTCTTCAAAAGCTGTTGATATATAGGGAGGATCAGAAATGGTCCTCCTTAGTATATCAATAAAAGACTTGTAAAGTAGATGTTTTTATGTTATACTTAAATATATGGAAAAGATAAGCGGTATTTATTTGATTGTGCATAATGAAGATGGCAGAGTTTATGTTGGCTCTGCTATTAATCTCTATAAACGTGAGCATGAGCATAGATTTGATTTAATTAATAATTGTCATGATAACCAGCGGTTACAGAATGCCTGGAACAAGTATGGCGAAGCAGCTTTTAAATTTGAAGTTTTAGAAATAGTTCAAGATCCTGCTAATCTATTAGTTAAAGAGCAATGGTGGATGGATAAGTTACAAAGTTATGATAGAGATAAAGGATTTAATATTCGTAAGGTGGCTGAAAGTAATTTTGGACTAAAGCATACACCTGAAACTAAAGAAAAAATTAGTCAGGGAAATATAGGTAAAAATAGTTGGATGACAGGTGAGAATAACCCATTCTTTGGTAAGAAACATACAGAAGAATCGCTTGAGAAAATGAGGACTCCTAGATCTGAGGAAGTTCGAGTAAGTATGGGACAGGCAGCTATTGTTGTTACTGATTCAGCTTCTGGTTCAGTACATCTAGCTCTTTCTGCTCCTAGCCGATCATTAACAGTAAGTTCTACATACATTGCAACACTAAGCTAAATCTAAATTGGAGGGATCTGAAAATGGTCCCTCTGAATGTGGATTTAACAGATTTTGTAGTATAGTAGTTGAAGTGTCCTGTAAGGCTACAAAGATAGTAGTAAGATGTGTGCAATAAAGTCCTTATAGGACCTCTGCACGAATTTCGTATTCACACCTAAACGCCTCGAATTGACTTAAAAACGAGTTAAGTTAGATAAGAATATGTAAAAATATGCTTCAAATAAGGAGATTTACAATGGCAACTGAAAATTGGATTCTAAAAGCAAATAATATTATGGAGAAGGTTGTATCCGATTACAAAGCTCCAGTTATTACAAGCGTTCCAGAAGTTTTTGTTCGACTAGGCAATGCTCATTTATTGTCAGCATCCACATATGCTGTTCTAGGTGAGACAGCAGTAACAAACTCGGGAAGTACTGTTCTTAATGGGGATCTTGGTATTGCTCCTGGTAGTACAATCACTGGTTTCCCTCCAGGAACTTATACTGGTGTTCTTCATCAGGGTGACGCAGCTGCACTGCAAGCTCATGCTGATGCAACAGCAGCAGCAATTGCCTTGAAAGCACTTACTCCTACCACAGATATTTCGTCAACAGATCTTGGTGGAGTAACGCTTACACCAGGCAACTATAATGCTTCTGCAGCAGGTACATGGTCTGCTGGACCATTGACTCTTAATGGTGCAGGACAATATGTATTTACTTTTGGGACTGCTCTCACTATGCCAGCCAATGCAACCGTTGTATTAGAAAATGGTGCTACAGCTGACAATGTATTCTTTGTCACTGGTTCAGCATTTACCTTTGGTGCAAACTGTACTGTTAATGGAACAATCCTAGCTGGTACATCAATTACGTTTGCCTCTGATAGTATTCTTAATGGTAGAGCATTAACATATGGTCCTTCTGGTACAACTGTAACATTCCCTAGTGCTGCCACTGTGAATGTTCCAGCTAATGCATCGTCTTCATTTAGTTATCAGGTCACTGCTATTAACTCACCAACAGCATTCTATGCAACGTATTTGCCATGGGATCTGGTTATTAATACTGCTACTGGATTGATTACTGGTACTATTTTCCCTAATAGTGTTGGTGAATTCCGTATTCCATTACAAGCTTGTAATGATGCTGGTTGTGGAACAATGATACTAACAATCCTAATCTAAGTACTGATTAGTATTAAGAATCTACATTAGATGGATCTGGAAAAATGGTCCATCTAAATGTAGGTTTTGTTTGCTTGGCTAAGTTTTTACTAACGAGTTTTAGGAGAGTTAAATGGCTATAATTATTAGGACTGTACAAAATGTCTCTACTTCTCATATAAATATTACTTTGCCAGTACCTGGGTATGATAGTACAAAATTACCTGTTGTTCTTGCTTTTGGGGCTACAGTAGATTTATTTACTGTTATGTCTGGGGATCAGTTAGAAGCCATTCAGACAACATTAAATGGATACGTCTATGCAGGAAGTCTAGCTGTTATAGCTACTGTTGATACTGCAACGTTTAGTCCTGTTGGCGGCGGTGGTGTTTCCACTCTAAATACTTTATCTGGTGCAGTTACCTTAGCTGCTGGTACAAATGTTACCCTTTCTCAATTAGGTCAAGCAATTACAATTAATGCAACAGGAGGTGGTAGTGGTCTTACTCAGCTCACTGGTGATGTTACTGCTGGTCCAGGTACAGGATCACAAGTAGCAACTGTGGCTAGTGTTGATGGTTCGAGTGCTGCTAACGTCCATTCAGCAGAATTAGCTGCTAATGCAGCAACATCTACCAATACTCCCTCAACAATCGTTAAACGTGACGCAGGTG
>Ga0182030_10011134_pt1 | contig 18174 bp, 16 predicted proteins | sample 812S3MmetaG_FD_121299 | JGI IMG/M metagenome (GOLD analysis project Ga0182030, IMG submission 121299) | Permafrost microbial communities from Stordalen Mire, Sweden - 812S3M metaG (Illumina Assembly) | ecosystem: Environmental > Terrestrial > Soil > Wetlands > Permafrost | place: Sweden...
GGCCACCCTGAATGACGATTGCTCGTTTGTCTTGCTTGGGGACGGTGACGATGATTCTTAACTCACCGTGGCCGTCGCGAATCAAGTCGCGCAACAAACCCGACAGGTGAGTTACAAATTGATCAAGCTGAGTCAACATTAGGCGCTCTCCATTTTGAGATCTTTGCAGCAGAGACGCCTTGCAGCTCCGCATAAAGTCATCTTGCATTCGTTGGGAGGAGGCGTCAATCAGCTTGCTACGACGCTGCCGCGCAACTTCGACTCGATTCTGACATCGTCGGAGAGGCAGTTCAGAGGATGCGACGGAAGGGAAAACCCGATCACACGTCCGTTCCATATGTGAACGGCAAAACTGAACTGTCGGAGCGGATTTGTGGAGGACCGATGAACCCTGGAGTGCATCCACTCGCGACGCGTGGTTAATTAAGGGATTCATGGGTTGCGAGTCAACCCAGTAACCAAGGGTGCCGGTGCAATCGGCATTACCCAAGTTCGAGGCGCGTTAGGAATCAGAACACGATATTGTAGTGCGGCACGCGAGTTGGCCGTTGCGACCGTGAGTCAGGTTCATGCGGTCGGCATGGGTATAGTGGGTGACCCTATAGGCAAGTCTCTACTAGAGTCACCCAACGCTACTGGGGTGTTGTTTTTCTGTCGTTGTAAATGCCCCACCTCAATCTCTCACTTTTTTCAGTTACTGGGTAGCAAATGGGTCTGTTATCTCGCTTAGTCGATATGTTCTAGCTCTTGCGCCCGAGTGCGGGTTGAAGCGGAAACAATGCTTGTGTGCTGCAACCCAAATGGGCTCCCGAGCCGGTGTCTTGTGTACATCGTAAACAGGGGAAATGTGCGTCCAGACCTAGCGCATGACCCCACCCTTGCCCCTGTGGAAAAGCTGTGGAAAGTCTATGAAAAAAACATGAAAATGAGAAAATGGAGGCGTTGCTTGACCTAGCCAGGCAAGCGTTATTCGCTTACCTAATCAGGCCTTGACGTCGGGATTTGGACATGGGCGACGGGATCGCAGATCCAGAAAGCCGCTTTTGTTTCGCCGCAAGAGCCACCTCCCAGCGCTGGCGCCTGTTGGAATGCGGATTCTTGTGTTGCTAATTGGGCCTTTACGCTGCTTCCTCGTGGTGCTCTACCAGCCAGTTCGGAACAACGCGAATCGCTGATTCCTTGTCAATCCAACTCAAGGGAGAACACGATAGGAACGAGATGGGAGTGATTTGCACTAGGCCGGACTCCCGGATAAGTCTTCTAACTTCAGGAACGCGGTTGCTGCAGACCCCGCCTTAGCCTCGTCTCGTGCGTGGTCGCTGCATGCCTCTGGTGGAGTGCAATTCTCATTTCGCATCGCTCAAGTTTCCATTTGAATTGCGTCTAGCCACCAGGTTGGTAGTATCGACTCACTGCGTTCTACGAACTCCGTTAAATTGGAATCTAGAACAAACGTGGTTGCGAAATCCGTGTTCGAGCGGACCGCACGCCCGGTCATTTGGACGAGGGTAGATGCAGTCTGCAAATCGTACCATTTAGGTTCGATGGCATGCCGAGATCTCGAGTATTCGTCCCATCGAGGGTACGGAATCTTGCAAACAATCTGGAAGCGAGCAAGTTCGTCCGCAAAGTCCACCCCTTCCGTTATCGAAGGGCTGACTAGCACGGACGGTTTGTCGGTTTTGCAATGTTGCGTAATTGCTTCTTCGCGTTCGATTTGAGCGTTCCCATGAGTGATAACGCGACCACCATGCTTAGTCGCGAGATACTGGGTGACGGCCCTATTTATATCGTAGGAATGCGTGTGTATGACACCCTTCGAATGTCGGAACCTGCTGACGATCCGATCGATCTCAGCACAGAGATGCGGGATTGTCTGCTCTTTCGCGCTCTTAGTCATATGGCCCACCGGCCTGGCAATGACAGGGCGATTACATACGGGGAAGTCTGAACGGGCGGAAAAGGTTGTTACTTTCCCCGAGATGCCGAGTGTACGCTGAAAGACCCCGAAGTCGAATATCGTTGCGCTCTGAAGGAGCACGAATCTGCCGTGCGCTAGCAGGTCACGTGCTTGTGTAGCAACGGATAGCGGCTTGACGTTTAGCACGCCTTCCGCATCCTTCCACCCTATCCATTGGCTGCTATCGTTCAGATCGATAAATTTGGCAACGCGAGTGGCTATGAAATCTAATTCTCGGAGTGCAGCAGAATCTCGACAGCGGCTCTTCTCTCGTTGGAGAGCTGGGAAGAGACTTCGGCCGAGCCAGTCTTTGAGCGATTCGTTAGTGAACGGTCTCGACAGAGGTGTCGTGTCGACACCGGCGGCTAAGAGGAAATTTGGTGTGATTCGAAATCCCACCAGGGAAAGGAGAACCTTCTCTAGATTGTGGCTTTCATCAACGATAAGCACTTGCCGCGGAGGGAGGTGGCGGGCAGTCATGAAATAGGCATAGTTGGTCACGCTAACAGGAGACTCGAGGAAACAGCTTCTCGCATGCTCGTATTTATTGGAAGTCCTTGTCCCATAGTGTTTCCTACCTCGAAGGCTCGCCAAACCAAATGCCCGGAAACCGTCTGTCATTTGTTGCACGAGATTGTTATACGGAGTAAGAATGTATGCCCCGCGTTCGCTGCTCGTGAGGGTGGCTGCATAGCGCGCCATCGTAAGTGCTAGTGCAGACTTGCCAGCACCTGTAGGCACTTCACTAATGAGTACTGGGATGCTTTCGCGGAACATGCGTGCAATGGCCTCGAGCGCTGCCAATTGCCCGGGCCGCGGAGAAGCATGTGGGAAGAGTTCATGCAGACAGCGTAATTCGTCCATTAAGTTTTTTCTCTTTTTGACAATCAACATTCGAGTGAAGTGGTTTGTGCCTGCATCCCAGTTGCATCTCACTGGGACGCAGGCAAGGATCAGAAGCAGCGTGATGTATATGCCGCGTCTACTGTGCGTGTTATGCAGCCAACCACCGGAGGGACAGGTTCTCGTCGGCGCACTCGGGATTCACAAGCCACCAAGGAACTTCTTGGATGCCGGAAGTATTCGACCAGCTCAGCTTAGGTCCACTCCGAGGACGACTTGGTGGCACCACTACCATGTCGCCGTAAGCGTGAATACAGATGCCCGCGGAGCGTGATCCTAGCGAGCGTAGTCGCCGCCCGGCATGACGGAAGAGGAGGAATTGAGTCGCGTTGAGAGCAGAGCCGGACCGAAATTGCAGGGTGTTGTGCCAAGCTTCCCAGTCGCCGTCGCACAGTTCGCAAAGCGAGTGTCTGCCGATTGCGGGGTTGTACTCGAGAACCATTACCTCGTCATCCGTTGCCATGGCCCACGAGACGGCGGATCCAGCTCCGAAAGAGCGCAGATGCACTATATCTGAGGTCGGATATTCAGAACGCGGTCTAGCGGCGGAGGCAAACCGGCTCACACCGCGGAGAGGCATTAACTTCAGACCCCGCGACGCCGCGAACTCGATATCCATAGGCAGGTCGTTGTGAAAGTAGTGAGCTACCGGCTTCGGAAGGCCACGATGCAGGTTGGTCAAAAATCCCTCGACTGATTTCATCTTTGTGTTCTCCAAAATAGTTCAGCCGCAGCTAACGCCCTGAAGGCGTGCTGCGGCTGAGAGTTGATTTGAGTTAACGTTGAATGTTGGTGCTGCGATGTTACGAGTCGTGCATGAGCGGACAATTGCTCATGAAGCCATGACGATTAATCTCACCTCACTTCATCTTCGGCCGAATGGCATCGGAACTGAAGCAGCTGCGAACCCAATTGAGATGCCTCCTGAGGTCCAGGGTCAAAACGCGACCGAACCAACCGGGGAATCGAAGACACCTGGACAACGTAGTGATGATGCTGTCGAGATGCAGAAGCAATTGCAACGTCAGCGGTTTTGAATACTCGCCTGATGTCCTCGATCGGCTGTGGATTTTCTCGTCCGGGTTCATCGTGGCAGCTAAAGTCTGACGTGTGCATATATATAGGATCAATAGGACCACTTTGGGCGAGCATTGTTCTCAAGAGAGGCGGTCCCCTGCTACTGACAGTGGGGAAATTCATAAAACGACTCCTGTTTGTTGATCTGAATTAAGCATGAAAAGATCGATTCTGCTGGAAGGGGTTTCGGTGATCGGTAGGGCTCTCAGCAAGGTCGTCGCGTGCGTAAGGCTTTCGAGGGCGCGAGGATGAATGTCTCCGAATTGTGTTTTATGTCTTTCTTCTTCCCTGCACACCGCAGCGCATTGGCGGCCACGCCTCTGGCTTCTGCGAAGACAGCTTCCGGCATATGGTCATGGAGTGCTTCCATGGAGCGCTTGAGACCAAGTACGTCCTGACCAAGGAAATGAAAGAAGACTCGGTTCAGTAAACGGGAGACGAGGACTGGACCTTGAACAAGCCCGTACGGCTGCATTTGCCGACAGGCTGGATGTCGTCGGCAGTCGGCCCGGTACATTCATCCGCGTACCGCACGAAGCAATGTTTGCGCGGCTCCAGTTCTTGGTCAAGTTCGTCGAGCAAGAGGTTTGATAGAACCTACGCTCTTTTGAGATTCAGTCGTCTCAGCTTATGGCCTATGCCAAATTGATCACATCGACGCTTTTTCCAAGGCTCTCTCTTGCCAGTTCGACGATGCGCGAGTGGTGAGTGAACAAAATCGGTTGAACCTTCGGAGCAATTGTAGCAAGTGCCTTGAGACCAGCCGTTGCCCGTCTGTCGTCGAAGCTAGTCAAAAGGTCATCGCCGATAAAAGGCATCGGCTCTGCGTTACCGGCATACTCTTCGAGGTAAGCGAGACGTAAAGCCAAATAGAGTTGGTCACGGGTCCCTTCGCTCATTCCGTCAACGGGAATCGATTCGTTGGTATTTCTCCTGCCAAGAAGATGAGCCGTGTCGTTTTCATCAAACTGATGCTCGATGCCAGTGAACCGCAACGCGGTCAACAATGAGAAGAACTCGCCCGCGCGTTTGAGTAAGGGCTGCTCCTGTTGTGAGCGGTACTGCTCGACGACCTGTGCCAGTAATATTTGGGCGAATCGCTTAACCGCCCATGCCCGAGCGTTCTGGACCATCTCCGCCTCGGCGATCTTCTGTTTTTGGACAGCATCTTCGGCACCGATCCCTTTTTGAAGTTGATCGAGCTCGTCCTGGACTTTCTTCATTTGTGCGTAAGCCTTGCTGATATCTTCGCTGAGTGCGGCCTCCTGGGTCTCGAGGTTGAGGATCTCGATGCTTGCGGATTCCTCGTCGAATTTTTCGAGGGCTGCGCGCATTTCTTCCTCGGACTGTCCATGACCAAGGGAAGATACCGTGTTGCGCCGCTCCCGCAGTCTCTGCAAGACGGCCTCCCGGGCCTCCAACGCAGCGATCTGCTCCCCGCGCGCCGCAGTTTCCGGAAGCTTTGCGCACAAAGCTTCCAGGTTTCCTGCCGCCGATGTGTACTCTCCTTCTGCCTGGCTGACCTTGCCCTCCAGTACAGTAATGTCTTGAGCAGTCTGTTCCGCCTTAGCGGCTTCCTTCTTGGCAGAGACCAGCCGCTGCGCTAAGCCCTTGATTGCCACTTCCGCTTCGGTGCCGAGGCCCTCTGCGCCCAGTTCTTCGACCAACGTAAAGACCTGGTCCGAATAAGCATCAATGTCCCTGTTCATTCCGTCCACGCGCCGATTCGCGGTTTGGTACAGCTTTAGAGTGCCGGGCACCTTTCCCCAGACTTCAATCGCAGCGGAAGCTCCATCGACCGTAGTTTCAGGGGGGAGATGCATTGAGGCCAGCAGCGTGCTCCAGTTGGCGCTCCACACCTCCTTTTGGGTCAACAATTCGGCTTCTTCACCTTCAAGGACACCGAAACGGTCGCGGGCATCATTGAAGCGAGTCACGAGGTCGGCGGAATTGTTCCACGCTTTAATACGGATCTCCACTTCACCTTCAACGGCTGAAACCAGCAACCCCGTGGCCAATTCTTTAGCTTCAGCAATTCCCAGGGACTCGCCAAGTGAGATGAGGGATGGGCGTACGGTCGAAACTGCTTCATCGATCTGGGCAAGCCTCTTCTTCTCTCCGATCAGTTTGGCGCGGCGAATGAGGAGGTTCTGCACTTCCGTGAGCCATTCAGACATTCTGTTGGGTCGCAGAGGCTGAATTCCGCAAAGAGACCAGATAACCATCCATTTTGCCGAAAAGCCTTCGAGCTCCAGTTTCTTTCGGCCAAACTCGTCTTCAATTCGCTGCAGTGTTATTCTTTCCTCGTTAAGCCGGTTCAGAGCTGCTGCATATGTCGCTAACGCTCCGGCATTCTGCACTGCATCGTCGGACAGCCGGTCTGCTCGGTTGAGGCCTTCCTCGAACCCTACGAGGTGCACCATAGTATCTGCTTGAGAAAGGTGTGGTGTTTCCTCTAGGAGAACTGCCCGTAACGGGTGCCAGTGGCTATCACGACTTCCACGAACTGCCAGAATATTCTCCTCAGATGCTTCGAGCGGGGCGTTATCTTGCCTGTCCAATTCGTCCTGCAATCGCTCAACTGTACTTTGAGCCGCGGACAAACGACTTTCGAGGACCTTGTACTCGCCCTCGAGCGTTTTCAACTCTTCGTCATGATCCGAAATTGTTTCCCTTGTGGGAAGGGGCAATAGCGCTAAACCATCCAGATCAGGCACGGGCGGCGTGAGTTGTGCGCCCTTTTCACTGACGTCGGTCGCTTCGGTCACAATCGCGAGGTCCAACCGGTCACGTTCTGGCAGTTGGCCCAAAGTGGGCATGAGGCGGGCAAGCTTCTCACGGAACGGCTTTGGATCAGAAGCGGCTCCTTGGTTTGCCTGTTGCTTCTCAAGTCTGCCAACCGTCAGCTTTTCTTGACCGATGGCAGCACGCTTGGACGAGAGATTGTTCGCAACCGCTCTTCCAGCTATCACCTGCGCACGCACCTCCGCAATTAGTAATTCAGTTGGCATATGCTCTTCGAGGGCAGCTTTGGACGGCAACCCTAGACTGGTTGCATTGCGGTGCAATTCCTCAATATAGCCGTCCCTCTCCCTCTCTATCCCAGGGAGATCCAACTTGTGCTTTAAATACTCACCAAGCTTCTGAATCAACAGGTCGACTGTCGAGGAATGGGCAAGAAGCTTTTGGTCGAACTCGAAACCAGATAGCCTTTTCCTTGCTCTCTCCAACTCATTTTCTAAGCCGTCCAACTTCTGTTTTGCCGTCTGACTCGCATTAAGAGCACGCCGCAGCTCAACAACTGCGCTCCCATTGACTGGTGGCAGGCCATCCCATTCATTGAGCGCGGCTTCATCTTCGAGATTCGACCGCAAAAGCGGCATGAGTCCTTTCTGTCTCTCCAGTTGTCCTTTGAGCTTGATGCAGACCGTCCGGTCCGACTTGGCCTTTTCCCATGCTTGCGTGGAGGTTTCGACCAATTTGATCCGCTCTTTCAGATCGCTCGCCCTGAAACCAAGTTCACGCACGAGCTTCGCAGCAGTCTCGAAGCGGTCATGGGCTTGGTAGAAACTGCGGCTCTGAGCCTTTGCAGGCGTAAAGATCGATGCTGCTTCAGATTCAAGCCGTTTCTGAAAATTGAGCAAACCTTTGAGGCCAGATGCCGCGGCAAATAGGCTGGCGCCAGCCTCTCCTTCACTCTTCAGCATCTCCTCTCCGCCGGCACGCAACTCGTCCTTGCTTAATCCCCAAGAACGCTTGAACGCTTCCTCGCCGATAGCCCCGAGGTACGGCGCCAACGCATCATCGGCGAGTACCGTTCCAGTAAGATCGGAAAGAGTCCGTTTGTTGCCTTTGCGCCGGTTGAACGATATGGACTCTCCAGCTCGGTTTTCAAGCGTCGCACCGACCAACAGTGCCTGAGGATGTTTGAAGTCGTAATTCGTGAACTTGCCGAACCCGTACAAAAGGTCGACGATCGCGTTTAGCGCGGTTGTCTTTCCTGCCTCGTTCTCCCCGTAGACGACGTGGAGACTCGCACTCGGGCCGAAATTTAGCGGAACGTCCGTGAAATGCCCATAACGTACCAGACTCAATTGCCTGATTTTCATTTGGACTTTTCCTCTTTGGCGAAGTCGGAAGAGAGCAGTAACTCACGGGCATCTTTCGCGAGCTGTTCCATCCCATCATCGGAAAATAGATCTTCAGGCACTTGCATCGGCGAAAACTTTTGCCTTATCGGATCAATCGCTGCGCGAAAGACGTCCTTCGAAGTGGTTAACCCCATCAGCATGGCCTTGAGATCAAGAGCCACCGATGAGGTAGCCTGGACGCTCCCTAGCGCCAGTGGTTCTGACGTCTCCACCTCCAGGGATTCCAGCCAGACCGACTCACTGCAGTGACTTGCCGCGGCAAGAACCTCTTCCTTCAACCATCCGGGGGTGGATCGAATCGTTCTGTGAAGATCAGTCTCGCCGGAGACGTTAATGCGAAACACGACGGGAGGGCCGCCAACTGCGTCTATGTCTTCTTTGATTCGATTGCGGAGCTGTTCGATCGCAGCCGTTTCGTTGTCTATGCCGGTGAAGTCGACAGGGATTCGCGCCCAGCGCACTTGGTCAACCAGTAATCTGGTCATGCTTGCCACTTCTCCATCCTGTACATTCACGATGAGTGCGCCTTTCCGTCCGCATTCGCGGATATTGCGCCCCTGGAGATTCCCAGGAAAAACAACATGGGGATGGGTGTTTAGTACCTCGTATTCATGAACGTGCCCAAGAGCCCAGTATTGATAACCGCGCTGCACGAGATCCTCGACGGAGCACGGGGCGTAGTTTTGGTGCGCCTTACGGCCGCCACAGTTGGTGTGCAGCACGCCGATATTGAACCGGCCAGGAAGCGCCTGAGGAAAACTCAGGGTCAGGTTGTCGCTGACTGCGCGGTCGCTGAAACTCTGGCCATGGAGAGCGACTTTAAGTTCCGGAATCTCAAATGTCTGGGGCTTCCTTGAAGAGAAGGTCTCTACTTCGGATGGCAAGGTAACGGCTTTGGTGATTCCGCTTTCTGCGTCGTGATTGCCTCGGGAAAGGTACACACCGATTTCGTTCGCGATTGACCTGCGTATGTTCTGGTCGTGCGGCCATTGCGAAATGTGGAAAAAGCCTAATAGAGATTTGTGCAAGAAATAATAAACGGCTATTTATCATAAACTTGGAGCATTCTTATGTAAGGCCGTTGATTCACCGATAATCTCATGTATACTACGTGAGGAAGGTGAGGAACGTGAATTGATCATTTCGATGAGCTCGGTATCTGGAAGGCGGGAGCATAATCTTGCCGGATCTCCAAATGGAATGCGTGCATTTTCCGCACTTCGAGAGAAGACAGCACAGGAACCGCTCGCGGCCGAGATTTTGTTCTTGGACTTCAATGATGTGCAGATTGCTACGGCGAGCTTCCTCCGAGAGAGCGTGATTAATTTTAGGGATGCGGTGCGTCGACAGCATTCGAACTTCTATCCCGTTGTCGCAAATGCAAATGAACGAGTCTTCGAAGAGTTGAAGCTGCTCATCGAGGCGAAAGGTGGGGCGATCATGACCTGTTTTCTAGGTGAGGTGGGGAAACCAGTCAAATCAGTTTTGTTAGGTGAATTGGACCCAAAACAAAGACTGACCTTCGATCTGGTGAGCAAGTTCGGCCAAGTCGAAGCAAGTTCGCTCGCCCGGCAGTCAAGCGAGGAAGTGAAGCCCACTGCTTGGAACAACCGCCTTACTGCACTCGCGGGAATGGGTCTCATTATTGAAGAGAGCCAGGGCAGAGCAAAGCGCTACAAGCGGTTGTTCGAGGAGGAGATCGATGGGTGACGACTTCCTACGCAGATGCGCTCCGAGATTTCGCAAGGGACTCGACAAGCGGCGCGTCGAGCTTGGCACGCCGGGGCTTTTCTCGTCCCCCATCGAAGTGCAACCACGAGCATACGCCGCCTCGACACTTGGCAGCGAGCCGTTGTCGGTGGGTGAGATTGTATCCGTCAGTTGCAACGACGGGCATGTCCTTGCTCTACGGGGACTCTGTCCCGTTGCGCGATTTACAAACCCACCGACGGAACTGATTGATGGTTTGCATGCTTCGTTTGGCGAGGCATTTGGGAAAGTCCAGGTGGTACATGGAACATCCTCAATTGTGGAGATAGCGGTATGCTAATTGATCTTGCACGCCTGAGCACGTCGAAACCCGCGGTTCCGCTCCAACGGCTGTGGCACGATGCTGGCCGGCTTACGCCATCCCTAGGCTGTGCTAAGTGTCCGGATAGACGCGTTTGCGGTGGACTGAGCGTTGCCGCTCCCATTTTTGATTGCATGCACCTTTGTTGCGGCAACCCTGGAGAATGCGACAGTGTGTGTCGCAGCAAACCCGAAGATTTCGCCTGCCGTGTACGGGAGATTGGCGGTTTTGGCCTTGACAATGTGCCCCGTGCACCGACGCTGGCCCCGCCCGAATTGCCGGAAATTATCCCCACTGTGTTTCACGGAGACAAACGACAGTCCCGGTTCGATGGTCCAGGCGCAGTGTGTATTCCTCTGTTCAAGGTGATTGATGTGAGAGGAGCGGAAGCGAAGTTCCTCGCAGCTCGAACCGAGTTCACGCACATAGCTTTCGAGTTCGGAACCGGAGCGGGCTGGAAGGGCAGGATTGATTGGTACGCCGAACAGCTGACGAGACTTCGTGCTGCCGTCGCGCGCCCGCTTCAGTTGGTTGTGCGCGGTGGGATTGCCATTCTGCCGCGCTTGGCCAACACATTTGATCAAGTCACTCTCCTGGAGACTTCGACGTTTGTCAAGACGGTTCGTCGTAAGGCTGCATTTTTGGACCGGTCCAGTCGCCTTCGCTGGAGACATGCGCCGACTCAGCCTAATGAGACGCTCGACAATCTTTTTGAGCATAACTGGACGGTAGTTTCTGAAGGCTTAGCAAAATTCCGCAAAGTAGCTCGAAAGGCGGCGTAGCCATCGATCAAGCCGCCAGGCTCACGTTTGAAGTCGTGGACGATTTGGCTTTTGCCAACGTTTACGCACCTGACCAGCTTGCCAAAATAAAGCCGGGGGCAATCCTGCCATTGAGTCTGGGACCGTTTGTGGAATTCCTAATGCAAATGGAAGCCGAGACTTTACCCCGGGCGGCAATTGATTGGCTGAATATTAGCCGTTCTAGTGATTTCGTGACGGCATGGCTACAGGGGCGTCCACAGTGGCTTAGCCACGACTCGCACCTTGGCTTTATTCGGACTCGTGGTTACTCGGACTCTTGGTACCTGGAATGCTCCTCGTTCTTGATGAAGGCCGGGCAAGCCGCGCGAGCCATATCGAGGCTTCCCGGACCTGTCCCGGGCCAAATGGCTGCTGCGATCCAAGAACTCGAAGGAAACATCCACGAGCATTCAGAAGCGATATCTACAGGCGTACTCGTATTTCGAGCGACGAACGGTGTCTTCGAGTTTGTGGTGGCCGACCATGGAATCGGTCTGCTCAGAAGCCTTCAATCGTCTCCAATGTATGCGGATCTCGACGACCACGGCATTGCGCTCAGAATCGCGCTGACAGACGGTGTTACTCGGTACAATGATCCACTACGTGGGCACGGCTTTAGGCCAATTTTCCAAGGGCTAACTGACCTATATGGCTATCTTCGATTTCGTACGGGTGATCACGCCATCGTGATGGACGGGACAAATCCCGCGTTAGCGACTGCGCAGGTTTCTCAAAAGACGCGCATGGGAGGATTCCTCGCGAGCGTTAGGTGTGGAAACGGCGTCGGCAGAGGCTCAAACTGGCAATCCTCTCTTTATGGAGGAAATGCGAAATGAACATTCTGTAACGTGACAGTCACCCAAAATGGCGAAAAGTCCATTTGGTCCAAAACCGAATGGAAGCGAGCATAGGTCCGTTCCATGGGTGAGTAAAACTCAAATTCTTGCAACAGAGGTTCGTTAACCATTCAGGAATGATTCTCAAAGAAACGGCGCGGAATCGAAAGAGGCAGACAGCAGTATGCGCATCAGCAGGATCATCATCAAGAATTTCCGCAACTTCAAATCCCTGGATGTGAAGTTGGGTGTGCGGACAGTCAGGCAATAGTCATCATGCAGGTAAGCGTGGTGCCGTCCGTCGACTTCGCCAAAGTGCTTGTGGCTTGCGCTCCGCCCTCGCTGCACAACTCAAGCAATGCCGCACCGGTGGGCTGGGCGAAGTCCGAGTAGCTGTCGTTAGTGATGATTTGCGTGAGGAAGTTCAACAGATCCTGCCATTGGCTCGAATTTTCTACCCCGTTCAGCCCCGACGCAAGGGTCTTGAGATCGTCGCACAGGTTCATAAATCCCTGACTTGCGCGCAGGAAATACGAGACGAGATCTGGTGCGGGAAACTGCTGAAGTAGTGTCATGCCTGCGGCCGGGTTACCGACATGGCGGCGGTCGGGTGGGATGGTTGATCCTACTTGATCGATGCACGCAACGTTATAGGCTGCCCACAGACGATAGCTCATCTGATCGGCGAAGTTGACATCGGGAGCGAGAGATTCGGTCGAACTCAGGAAAGCGCCCCAGTTATCCTGATCTTGCTGCTGCGGAGGAGCGGGGGGAGTGCTTCCGTGGTAAGGGCTGGAATTTAGCTTTTGATACGCCGAACTTTTAAAGGTCAGCAGGAGGTCAAGCGTCCCGGATGGCTTGCCGGCGACGAACTGGATCATCCCCGTCTGCGCATCGTTCACTACCTGACTGCCAGGGAGAAAGCCGACAACGTTGGCCAGCGCGTTGGCAAATCTAGAACTAGCCATTTCGGACAGCTCGATGCAGAGATCGACGACAGCTGACGAGAGTTTCCCGCTCGCTTCCTGGGTTGCGGTGGCTGCAAAGAAAATACGAAACTTCTGCATAGCGGCCTTGGTCGTTGTGGTGACTTCGTTGCCTAGGTCACGGTGGATGCGAATAGTTCCATCCTTTCCGAGCTCAGTGTAACCATTTGAGAAATAGTCGGAAACGCTGCTAAAAGAGAAGAAGTTAAAGAATTGGAATTGCAGGGTGCAGCCCTTCTTCAAGCTATCGGATACACCCGAGCCCGGCTGCAGCGTAAAGCCCTTGAGCGCCAATGCTTGTGTGACACTGCCGCCCACAAGTGCTGTCCAACTCTGTTCTGCCAGAGCGGCATTGGTCAGGTCGACGTCAAAAACAAAGAGAGCTGTGTGTCCCTTTTGCCTTGAGAGCGCTACCGATAGTCCAACCGTGCCGGTGACGTCCGAGGCCCAACTTTTCAGCTTAGAATTGAGCGTCGTCTGCAGCGGAGTCACCTGCTGCACGGCAGCGCTAGCAATCTGACCTGCGAGTGTGGCGTTGCCCGTGACATTTTGAGCCACCGCTTGTAGTTGATTCTGGTCGACGGTGACTGAAGCAGCCGTAGTCGTTACGCCGACTGAGATACCTACGGTGGCACCCCAGTCGTTTTCAGACGAGCGAACCAGGTAGAGGACCGCTGCAGTGTCGCCGATTTTGCTGACGATGATAGCGAAATGGTCCGTATGCGTATAGGAGATACTGCCCTTTACGCCAGCGTTGGCTTCAAGGGACGGCGCCTTCAGTTGAACCGTGTTTTGCAGAGCCTGCTGTACCGCCGTTGTATCGGGGGCAGCGACTTTGTAGTCACCCAGACCATAGGTGACGTCGAGTTCGCAATTGATGGAGCCATCAAAAGCTACCTTAGCGAAAGCACCCGGCTGCATACTGGTGGCACAGGCGGGATGGAGGGGAAATACCAATTGCTCGAAGGCCTTCTTGATGGCATCAGGCGTAGGCAAAGCCGCATCAACGGGCTGGCAAAAGCTAAACGTGGTGGACACTGATCCGCTTGCTTTGCCCGCAATTCCAATGCCACTGACAGTGCAACTGCCGGAGGCGGTCGCCTGGATGCTGAAGTCGAGATCGAGGTTGATGTAAACGACGCCTGCGGCAGGGCCGGCGGAAACGTTCGTGGTGCTGGCGGCGTCGATGTTCATGGCCACAGCAAATGTCTCGCTAACGGTGTCGACGGAGATGGTGCACTTGGCCGTGGGCGTGAGCGAGAAGTTGATCCCCGCAGGGAGGTTCCAAGTCGGCGCGGTCGTAAGTGAGATCGATGCCGAAGGTTTGTCCGCCGCGGTCTGCTGGATGGTTTTCGTGCTGTCCGCGACCCAGGTGTCAAACATCTGGAAGATGGCGGTCTGATTGGTTTGCAACAGAGCACTGAGAGCACTGGTGGAGGAAAGGTCTTTAATAACGTCGATAGAGAGGGTTGGCGCGGAATTGCTCATGGCGGCAGTTTCCTTGTGAGTGGAGGGACGCGGAAAGTATAAATGACGAGTTGGTTACATTTGAGTAATAACTTTGGCACAGAGTATTTTTATCCGGCCAATCGCACGCGGGCAGGGCGATGGTGCGCACAGTCGTGCCTATCTCCGCTCGTTGAGCGAAGACGGTGTTCTCGCGATTCTGACGGGTTTCCCCCAACTATCTGCTCGGCTATTCAGGGCTCCCGACAATCCGCCAACCCCCATCGCTTCCACCTCACCATCTTTTGCCGACGTTGGGCGATACCTGCCCACGAACTCACTAACGGCACGGCTTCATGAGTGTCTAGAGGTTTTTGGTCCGATAGATGGCTCTTTAAGCCGTGAGGCGTACCTGAAGTGGATCCCGAGAGCTGCCCGCTTTTCGTTTTATACCGCAGAGGGAAGTGAGTCGACTAATTAGCCCTGGCCGGAAAGCGGCGGTGGTTGGGCAGCCCATGCAAAAACGGAATGTATTTATTTCTTGCACGCGGTAGTGAGTGCGATATGATAACCGAGCTACCGGGCTCACAATTCAGTGGATGGTCTACGCCTGTGTCCTCCTTGCTTAGAGAATCCGGGGTTACGGGAATTATTGCGGCGCTCGTGGTGTTTGCAGTCTTCGAGTATGCACAACACGCGGGGATACCATTTTCGGCGAATGCGGCATTTGCCCTCGCCGTTCTCTTGTTTCTCATTGCCATGGTCCTCCGGAGAGTTTTGTCATGGTTCATGCAAAAGCGAACAGCGCCGACACCGGCAAACAGAAAGTAACAGCCGCAGTCACTGCTCTATGTGTTCTTCTGCTGCCTATTGCGGCACTTCTCGCCGGATGCGCGCGCGTTCCGCGACGAGGAATTATTCCACCTCCGCCCGTTACCTTCGCCTGCACTGCAAGCCCGACGTCTCTCTTTGCAGGCGATCCGATTACGATTACTGCAGCTCCGGAGAACTTCAACCCGACGAAGACCAAGACCTATTCATGGAAGACAACGGGTGGAGTAATCGCGGGGCCGGATCGGTCGACGATCAACATAGATACAAGCCATCTTGCGGCGGGGGCCTACACTGTGACCGGGACGATCTCCATCGGACCACGTCCAGGAGAATCGGCTACCTGCTCAACCAGCTTTACCGTGAAGCAGTTCGAGCCGCCGACTATCTCCTGCAGCGCGAACCCGACCTTTGTAAACCCAGGGGACTCCGCGACGATCACCGCCTTGGGAATGAGTCCACAGAATCGCCATCTGAAGTACTCATATAGTTCAAGTGCAGGAAGCATTCAGGGATCGGGAAATACGGCCACGCTCACTACTACTGGAGCGCCCCCAGGTACGATAACCATCATGTGCAACTCACTTGATGACAAGGGACAGACCGCCTCGGCCACTACAACAGTCACCATCAGTGCGCCCGCGGCACCGCCGCCTGCAAATGGTCCCTTTCAGGTCCAGTGCCTCGCTGCTCCAAGTAACGTCAGACCCGGAGATCCCGTCACTTTGGATATCATTTCGAATGCGTGGCCGGGCGATGTGGTGCGTTGGCACACAAGCGCAGGCGTGCTGGACGTGGGGACAAGCACAAACGTGATTGATACCACTGGTCTCGCCTCGGGGAAAGTGAATGTCTCAGCTGAGGTGACGCGATCTGGAAGAGTCGCACAATGTGCCGCGTCGTTTAATGTCGATCCGAATGCGGAGGTGACGCCGTGGCCGTTTCTCGACGTTGTGCGGATTGAGCGAAAGCCCGGCAAGCCGGAGGCGGGGGGATATGCCGTCTACACCTACCTGCTGTATCGGCAGAGACCGGATCCGAACAATAAAGACGATGTGGCCCGGTTTAAGAACATTCTTGAAGCGATCGCGTTAGCACCGGCACCAGACGTCTATGGCCAGCCAGCTGAGGAACAGGCCCCTGGTGCGAAGCCAATTCAACCGACCGCCGTAGACAAGGCGGTTTCTCGTCGTAAATTGGCGCCGATCGTCGTGCCAGTTGACGGTGATGTGGCCTTCACTGTTGACGAATTGACTGAACACTACAACACGGCTCTGGCTGCACAATTATTACGAAGCCTGAACTGCCAGCAGACCGACGACCGCACGAAATGCGTGCAACGGTTATCTGGTAAAGGCCCCTATCTGGTCTCCACGACCATACGGATATCATCGCATCCGAATGGATTTCTAATGCAAGACCTGACCAGCACATCACCTGAGGTCGCGGGTCAATGGGTCTCCTCATTTATGGCAATGGTCTCTAAAGAGCACAACTGGAGTGGGGGATACACGTTTGACCGGGCGACCCGAGATTTCTCCACCGAGTTGGACAAAGCCGGCGGAAACCTCACGGCTTCGAAAACCGCGATTATGGCGGCCATGGCATGGTTCAAATTCAAATGAGGACCACAGTCGTTCTGATTGATCCACCGAACTGCCAAGTTCCATCTCCTTTGAAACTTGTATAAGACTGTCAATAGTTGAGCTGTCAAGTGGCCTGGCAATTGAGCTGGTGATTTCTAACAGACTGAGCCCTTGCGTGGCAACGGGCCCATTGAAGATAGTCAAATTCACTTCATCTTGACATATGTTTGTACCTCCTGCGAGCAGGTTAGCCTCCGTCATACGCTTTAGACGGTAACCGGCCCCGGAGCCGGGATAATGTCCAACGCAGCCCATGTCTTCGGACCGACAATTCCATCAGGAACGAGTCCGTGGTTTTGCTGAAAAGCGCGAACTGCTGCCTCGGTCTTTGGGCCGTAATTGCCGTCTGTAATCACTCCCACCTTTGCCTGCACCAGCTTCACCTCCTCCGCTGTTGAGGGACGACGAAGCGTGGGCCGACCGGGGGAGCCCCCGGGAAGCTTTGGAGGCTCGACCGACGGGATCAGCACCGGGACTGGAGCCGTGCCATCCATGATCGCCTCTACGCCTTTTCGGAACGCAATCATGTCGAAGTCTGGATCAGTCTTGCGGCCAGGCGGCGAAGCGTACTCTTTGTGTCCAGCACAACAATCGACCGTCTGATTGATGTGTATTAAGATCGCTGCCGCGCCGCGACGATAGTCGCCACGTCTGCGATCGAGATCTGTTTAATCACTTCAAAGTCGAGCATGGTGTTCTCCTCATGCGTGCTCTCTGCCTTCGGCAGGAGCGCCGCTGGCAGTGATACATAGGATTTGGAAAATGGAACTAAACCCTCTCAAGGAGCGAGCAGAGCTTGGTTTCAAGGCAGGAGCATCGTGTCTGGCCGATCAGGGTGGCCGGTCAGATTCGTAATGTTAAGCAGGAAGCCGTCTTGATAGCCGAACCCAGGCGCGACCGCGGCTGTCCATCTGCCCAGAGCATAGCGGACCCACGGAAAAGCGCAATACCGGAAGCCAATGAGAGGTATTCGATCAAATTCAGAATTGACCGATACTTGCACCGGTTCGCATTGTTGAACTCAGTGAAGTCCATGCTCTTGAAGCCAGCATCGTTGAGAACCTACAACGCCGCAACGTACATCCATTCGACAAGGCACAGGGCTTTGATTCGTGACGGCATTGTTTCTTACCAACGGCTCACGTTTCAGTTAGCTGAAGCTGAGGCGGATTTGATGGACACGTTCAACTTTCACAATGATCATGTTCGCTTGGCTGGTCGGTGCGGAACCGGGACTGTGGGTTGAATTTCTCATTGGCTCGATGCCAGGGCCAATAGCAACAAGGCAACCAGAGTGATACCAAGAATGAACAGCAAACCAAGCAGCTTCTCTCGCGATTTACGTCGCGAATATTCTTCCATGTGGTTATCGAAACGCTTTGCAAACTTTAGCATAGGAGGCAGCGCTGATCGGGTAATTGCCAGAGCTGACTTGGAGACGCCTTCCGACAACTCGGCAACGAA
>Ga0182030_10011138_pt1 | contig 18169 bp, 16 predicted proteins | sample 812S3MmetaG_FD_121299 | JGI IMG/M metagenome (GOLD analysis project Ga0182030, IMG submission 121299) | Permafrost microbial communities from Stordalen Mire, Sweden - 812S3M metaG (Illumina Assembly) | ecosystem: Environmental > Terrestrial > Soil > Wetlands > Permafrost | place: Sweden...
AGGACCATTGATTCGGTCGAATGTCCGCTGGGATAGCTGAAGCTTTTCTCAAGCTTGCCCCGCGCCAGCGTAGGGTCGACGACATAAGGACGAGGGCGCTGCCAGTATTGCTTGGCGCCATCGGTCACGGTTTCGGCGTCGTTTTGCAGATTGTGGAAAAACTTCTCGGTATTGGGAAATTTTCCCGGCTGGAAAAATTCTCCAATAGCGGGGGCGAAATTAAACACGTTGAACTTCTTTTCGGAAAAGGCGACGGCGGTTTCGTTGCTGGAAGCGGCATGGGCGACAGATTGCACCTCGGCCAGGTCAGCCGCCTGTTCCGACGAATCGGCCAAAGGCGGCGGCGCCAGCAAAGCGACGAAGTCCGGTTGGCCAGCGGGCAGATAATGCGTTTGGCCGGCGTGCAAAGGCGCGATCGCCACGGCAAATGCAAAGAGGATGGACGCAAAATGGGTATTCAATTGTGAACGGAGATTTTTCATTTTGGGAATGGAAACTGTCTACGGAACGGTATGGCCATCACAAGACCAGTTGATGTCGGATAATCCGGGATCAGCGGGTTTGGTTCCGTTGTTGTAACAGACGTAACTATATTTGTAATACTTCGCGTGAGCATCGCTGAAAGCAATGATGGCACCGGACGTATGACGGGAGGAAAAACGGGTGGTGTAAACCTGGGGAGTGGCAAGATCCGTCGACTTTTCGGAAGTGCCATAATACGGCGTTTCGCTGATCAGGGTGCGCCCTTCGGAAAACATGACGAAGGCGGAAGGACGCAGGACCATGCTGGACCTGAGGACGGAGTTGGTCGGCAAACCGTCCAGGGCCTTTGAATTCTGGCCGTAATTGAAGAGCGGCCGGGCGGCGGAGTTCAGGCTCGGATCCAGGATCGCTGAGGGGCATTTGTAAATGGATTTGCTGTTGGTAAAGGTCTGTATGCCGTTGTCATCCAATGCGGCATACCAATAGAGCGGCTTGCTGGCGACATAGGGCGGCAAGGCATTAAACCAGGCATCGTTGCCCTGGCCATAATGGTAAAAATCCGCCAAGTCGTCCCAAGTCGGATTGTCCTCATTATAACCACCCGGGGCATAGGGGGTGCCGTTGGGGATCTTCGTCATGGTAAAGGTCTGATGGTTGTCATCCACATAGCTGGTTTGGGCAATGGCCCATTGCTTGAGGTTGTTCAAACAGACGACCTGATGGGCCGCTTCTTTGGACCGGGCCAAAGCCGGCAGGAGCAAGGCAGCCAGAATGGCGATGATGGCAATGACCACCAGCAGCTCAATCAAAGTAAATCCGGAACGGCTCTTTTTTTTCATGTCAAGTACATCTAGTGATTCGTTCAATTTCCATCACACTGAATTTCGGCACGCGGGGCGATAGTGCCTTGTCTTTGTTACGAACAGATGGAGTGGATGTGACAATCCGGTGACAAATAATTCAGAGGATAATTCGTCACGGAAATGTCACGCGACAGTCGTTTGGATGTCACGCGCCTGTGGATAATAGCCGGGTGTCTAAAAATAAAACTGAACTCGAAACTCAATAGATTGACAATTATGAGACCCTTTATCATCGCATCAAGTTTGGCTGCACTGCTGGCGTTGGACGCCTATAGCCAGAATACGAACGTTGCTTTTATACCCGGCAAGCTGGCCGTGTTCCGCGGCGGGGACGGCATTCTTACCATTGCCTCGGACCGGCAGCATCCCGCTTTTATAGATGAGTACGACCCGGCCATCACGAACCAGATCACCCCCATCATTTCCATTGAATTGCCGACGAACGGCGCGAACTCCATTTGGTTTAACGCCCATGCCGGTTCGGAAGGCCAGGGCCTGACCCGCTCTGCCGACCGCCAGTATCTCACCATGACGGGTTACTGCGGCGATTTGAATTCCATACCGGGCACGCCCTCCAGCGCCACCAATAACTCGGGCCAAGGATATGACCGCGGTTTTGGGCTGATTGATGCGTTCACTAATTTTAACGTGACCTATCACAGCCCGTACTGGTTCGGGTTGCTGCCGGGCATCACCCAGAATAATCCCCGCGGCATTGCGACCGACGGCAGCAACGATTTCTGGGGTTGCGGCACAGTGGCCGGAACCGCGACCGGATCGTTTGCGGAAACAGGCACTCTTTACTGGGGCGGCGGCGGCGAGCCTTCCATTGTGCAAAACTACGTTGATTCCGCTTATTCGATGAAAATCATCAATGGCGTTCTCTACATGGTGGCCCAAAATGAAACGGGCGGCGCGCAAAACAACGGCGTCTATAATTTCGTCGATATAAATAACAATCCGGCTCCGTTACCCGATGCGGGCAACAATATCGTCACCTATTACACCAATCTGTTTCTGAATTTCGGCGCGACTTACTCGCATATTGAAACCTTTGACATGAATCCCGCCGGAACGATTGCCTACGCCGCCGACGAAACCTACGGAATCGTAAAGTTTGTCAACAGCGGCGGAACATGGACCTCGCCCTACTATTTCAACTCCAACAACATTGGCAGCGCAGGCCAGCCAAAAGGCGCCACCGGCTGCTTTGGCATCGCGGTGGATTTTAGCGGAACCAATCCGGTGATTTACGCCACCACCATGGATGAAGGCGACGGGGCCAACACTTGTTCCAACCGTTTGATTTCGCTGGTGGACAACGGCGCTCCGGATCCAGGCGCTGTTTTGGCCCAGACGCTGGCCACAGCCAGCAACATCAACGAAGTTTTCCGCGGAGTTGATTTCACACCCGATCTGACGCCCCTCATCACCTCGCAGCCCGTCAACCAAAATGTCATTACCAATTCAACCGCGAGTTTCAGCGTGGGAGTTCAGTCCGTTTATCCCGTGACCTACCAATGGCAGGTCAATGGCAGCAACGTCGTAAATGGAGGCGGCATCTCCGGCGCCACCAACAGCACCCTGTCTTTTGTCAACACGGTAACCAATTTCAGTGGAAACTACGATGTTGTGATCACCAACCAGTACGGCTCCGTCACCAGTACCGTGGCGAATTTGTTTGTTTCCCTGGTGCCTATTCCGCCCACGATTACCAACGGGGTCAAATATGTGACTAATTTCATCGGAAACAACCAGGCGTTCTCGGTCAGTCCTCAAGGAACACCGCCATTTGCCTATCAATGGTATTACGCGAATACCAACCTCGGAATCACCCAATTGGTTGACGGTTCGAAATATGCGGGATCAACCAACTCCTCAGTCGTTGTCAGCAACCTGCAACTGACCGACTCGGGAAGCTATTACATTGTAGTCACCAATCAGGCTCAAAACGGCCAAATCTCCAACTTGATTTCGGTTCTTACAGTAGTGTATCTGCCGCCTTCCATACCCAGCAATGGCCAGCCTGGAAATGTCACCATGCTGCAAGGTCAGACGACCGCTTTAACGGTGTCTTCTGCGGTGGGAACACAGCCGTTGAGTTATCAATGGTATCAAGGGAGCCTTTCAAATCCCCTGGGGAACACCGGCGAATTCAGCGGGGCCGAGGCCAACGCGTTGACCATCGCTGGCGCCACACTCAACGATGCCGCCAACTATTTCTGCGTCGTCAGCAACGCGGGCGGCAGCGCCACCAGCCAGTCCGCCTCGGTCACGGTCATCGTGCCGCCGGCCCTTTCCTATGTGGGTTACAGCAATCAGGTCTACGTTCAAAACTTTAATTCACTGCCCAATCCCGGCACGACCAACGTCAACACGGTGGTGGGTTTCCAAACCATCGGCGGCATAACTTATGGCGTGGCCAATCCGTTTGACTTTGCCTATCCGGTCTACACGAATGTTACCGCCGGTGCTTCGGGCGGACTGAACCTTGCCGCCACCATGCCTGGCTGGTATGGCGAATGTGACGCTCAAACTGCGGCGACCGGAGCGCAATTGGGCGCCGCGGACGGAAGCACCACCACGGGCGGCATTTACAGTTTCGGCACGACAAACGCCGGCACCACGGGGGATCGCGCGTTGGGTTTGATAGCGACCAGCTCATCGGGCGGAACGCATTTTGGTCTGAAGCTCATTAACCAATCCAGCAACAATCTGAGCAACATCAGTCTCCAATATACCGGTGAGTTTTGGAAAACAGGCACCAAACCCAAGACCATGACCTTTAGCTATGCCATCGATCCGACCGGAAACAATTCCACCCTCTCCTCGAGCGAAATCCTGGCTTCGAGCAACAATCTGGTCAGCAGTCTCTACGTCACCTTTCCCACCGCGGGAAAGGTGGGTGCGACTAATGGCCATCTCGCGATCAATCAGAAAAACCTCGCGGTGACCAATCTCGCTCTATCCAGCGCATGGCAGCCGGGTTATGCCTTGTGGTTGGTATGGTCCATCAACGATCCCACCGGCAGCGGCCAGGGCTATGGCATCGACAACTTCAGCTTTTATTCCAGCAGCACGACTAATTTGACGCAAGCGGCGGACTTCACCGTAAATGGGGTTGTGTATTCCAGCGGCAGCGGGCTCGGCTTTGGCTTCGCCACCGCTCCGTTCGACAGCGCGAAATTTTCCGTGCGCGCCACCACGAACCTGACCACGCCACTCAGCCAATGGCTGAATTTGGGGCATCCAACGGAAGTGTCGTTTGGCCAGTACCAGTTCACCGATGCGCAGGCCAGGACAAATGCGCAAACCTTTTACACCGTTACCAGCCCTTAACGTTGTGAGACCGGGATGTAGCCACCCGGGTTAAAAAAATAAGCGGGACAGGCGAGTGCCTGTCCTGCTTTTTGTTTGAAGAAATGGACGCCGAAACGTGAATGGGCGCTCTTTTTGAAAACGATTTGGATTTTGAACGTTGCGTGCTGTTAAGTCCCGACTATATACTGCCGATGTGCTCATTAGCGTATGGCAAGAAAGGATAGAATCCAGGTAACGGTCGAGAATCCGTTCGAATTGAATAATCCGTTCGCGGGTTTGCAAATCGACAATCTGCCTCTCGGTGATTCCGAGCCCGCTCCGCCGTCTACTTCGCTGGCGGAAGCCAAAGCCAAGGCGGCCCGCGGACGCGTTGTGCTGCGCCGTGAAACGGCCCATCGCGGCGGCAAAATCGTCATCGTCATCCACGACTTCGCGCCTTTTATCAGCACTCAATCCATCGAAGACCTGGGGCGCAAACTGCGTTCGGCCTGCGGTTGCGGGGGAACCACGCGGCAACGCACCATCGAGATACAGGGCAATCAAGTGGACAGGATTCGGTCTCTGCTCGAACAAGAAGGCTTTCGCGTCGCAGGCGTGAAGGCTTAGGCTTTCTTTTCGTAGAAAACAATTTCCGCAGCGTTCCTCGTTTCGGATTACAGCTTTCATTATTTGACTTTTGCAACCCCCCTTTGTGTATGCTGGCTCGTGTCAGATACTGTAAAGGTGCAACTACAATGAGTAAGACAACGAGTGAGGCCACCCTTGGCGGCAGGTTTACGTTTCCCGGCACACCACTGACGGTCAAACGCATAGGCTACGGCACGATGCAATTGGCCGGCCCCGGCGTATGGGGGCCGCCGAAGGACCCGGACGCCGCCGTCGCCGTCCTTCGCGAGGCCGTTGCCGCCGGCGTAAACCACATCGATACCAGCGACTTTTATGGTCCGCACATCACCAACCAGATTATCCGACGGGCTTTGCACCCCTACCCTGCGGGAATGGTGATCGTCACCAAGCTGGGCGCCCGCCGCCCGCCGGACGGGTCGTGGCAATCGGCCATTTCGCCCCAAGACCTGGCCGCCGGCGTTCAAGACAACCTCCGCAATCTGGGCTTGGATGCGCTCGACATTGTCAACTACCGCGCGATGGGAGCGATCCATGGCCCCAAGGAAGGATCCATAGGCGAGCAAGTGACGGCATTGGCCGACCTCCGGCGCAAAGGGTTGATCCGCCACATCGGTGTCAGCAACGTCACGGCCACCCAGGTGGCCGAAGCGCAGGCAATCACCGATATTGTGTGCGTGCAGAACAACTACAATTTGGCCGAACGCCGCGACGACGCCCTGATCGATGATTTGGCCCGGCAGGGCATCGCTTATGTTCCGTTCTTCCCACTCGGCGGATTCACGCCATTGCAGTCATCCACCCTGTCGTCCGTCGCGGATCGACTCGGGGCCAAGCCGATGCAAGTCGCGCTGGCGTGGCTGCTGCACCGGTCGCCCAACATCCTCTTAATCCCCGGCACGTCGTCAGTCGTCCACCTCCGCGAGAATCTGGCCGCCAGCCAATTGACCCTTTCGCCGCAAACATTGGCGGAACTGAACGGGATTTATGACGCGACAGTGGCTGCCAGGCACTGATGGGAGAAGGCCTTTAAGGGCCTCGCTTTCATTTTCCGTTTTTGTTTGCCAGATAAAGCATCGCAATTTCTTTGGCCACTCGGGTGGCAATCCCCTCTTCGTTGGAATTAGTCAATACCATCACAGCCAAGCCGTCCTCGGGGAAACGCTGCAGGCTGGCGGAAAAACCCGAGGTTGAACCGCTGTGGCCGATGTTTTTGTGGCCCTGCAGCGGGCTGAGAAACCACCCGAAACCATAGGCGTGCGTCTGGCCGTCATTGAGGCGCACAGCCGTCCACATTTCTTTCTCGCTGGCGGTATTGAGCAATTTTTGCGAATCGAGGCTGGCATTCCACCTGGCCATGTCATCGACGGTCGACACAATGGCGCCGGCGGAAAAAATATCGGTCAGATCGTAATCGCGATTGATATATTGCCCGCCGCGGTTGGTTTCGTAACCCGCAGCCCGTTGCGCGAGGATGGAATAAGGATCGCGATTGGTCGTGCTGGACATGCCCAGGGGAACAAAGATACGGTCGCGCATATAGGCCCAGTAATTGGTGCCGCTGACGTTCTCGATGACGTAGCCCAGCAGATTAAATCCGGAATTGCAATAGGACCATTTCTCGCCCGGTTGAAAATCCAGCGGCTGCGCGCTCAATAACCTGATGAATTGCGCCTGGGTCAGGTGTTGCCTCAGCTCGAACCCGTCCAGCACGGTGTAATTTTTAAGGCCGGAAGTGTGCGTCAATAAATTTCGCAGGGTGATGTTCTTCCACGAAACCGGCGTGCCCGGCAAATGGCGGGAAACGGGATCATCCAGGGAAAGCCTGCCTTCCTGGGCGAGCAAAAGAATGCCCGCAGCCGTGAATTGTTTGGTAATGGAGCCGATCTCAAAGACGGTGCGCGGCGTGACAGGCGTCCGCCATTCGAGGTTGGCCAGGCCGTACCCGGCTCGTTTGATGCACCGGCCGTTCTTGATAACTTCGAGGGACAGGCCGGGGATGGGATGCCCCCGCATTTCGGCTTGCACCGCGCGATCCACTTTGTCGGCCTCCGCGCGAAACACGAAAGCCGAGGCCAGGATGAAGACAACAAGAAAATTAGCCATAATTCCGACCCCGGATTAACCGGATTTTTTTCGCAATCCGGCCTGATCCGCGAATCATTCTACGGGGCGATTTGTTTGAGATAATTTTCCGGTGAAAGCAGACGGTCCAGTTCGCCGGGGGCGGCAAGCTTGATTTTAAAAAACCAACCTTCGGCGTACGGCGCCGTGTTGACCAGATCGGGGTGCTGGGCCAATTGCGGATTGGACTCCACCACTTCGCCACTGACCGGGGCGTAAATATCGCTGGCCGTTTTCACCGATTCCACCACAGCGCAGCTTTCGCCCGCTTTGACTTTGCGGCCCACGGCAGGCAATTCGACAAAGACCACATCGGTCAGTTCGTGCTGGGCATGGTCGGTCAGCCCGACGATTCCGGTGTCGCCGTTGACGCGGATCCACTCATGGCTTTTTGCGTATTTTAAATCAGCGGGAACATTTGCACTCATAATTTTTGACTGAAGCTTACGCCGTTTCGGGCCGTTGAAAATCTTTTTTCATCTGTCGTTAAAATATCAAGGTGCGGGTTTTTTGCGGTAGAAAGGACGCGGCACGATGACGGCGGGAGTTTGTTTGCCGCGAATCTCCACCGCGATGGGAGTGTTGGGCGCGGCCAATTGCGGAGGCACATAGCCCAGGCCGATACCCATACCCAAGGTGGGACTTTGCGTGCCGCTGGTCACTACGCCGATGCGTTCCGGCTGCGCGCCGGCGCTCCACAAAATATATTGCGGACGCGGGGGTGCGGAGCGTTCGGCCATTTTGAAAGCGGCCAGTTTTTTGGGCAGGCCGGCGGCTTTTTGTTTGGCCAGGGCGGCGCGGCCGGTAAAGTCGCCCTTTTCCAAGGCGACGAAAAATCCGAGGCCAGCTTCCAGCGGCGTGGTGTTTTCATTCAGCTCATGGCCGTAAAGGGGATAGCAAGCCTCTGTGCGCAAAGTGTCGCGCGCACCCAGGCCAGCGGGTTTGAGGCCAAAGGGCCGCCCCGCTTCCAACAGGCTATTCCAGAGCTTTTCGGTGACGGGAGCAGGCGCAAGCACTTCGAAACCATCTTCTCCAGTGTAGCCGGTTCTGGAAATCAGCACCGGATGATCCGAAAAAGTGAGCGGGACGATTTCGTTTTTCTGAAGGCTGGAGGCGGTGCGCGCAGCGGCCTGAAAACAAGAATCAATAAAAGCTGCCGCTTTGGGGCCTTGCAGGGCCACCGCGCCAAATTCATCGGACGCATCTTTTAATTCGACTCTGTCGCGCCGGGCGAAGGAGGCCAGCCGTTCGTTCAGCCAGAGAACATCCGCTTCGATGCGCGAGGCGTTGACAATCAACAGGAATTTTTCGGGCTCAAGGCAATAAACGTAGAGATCGTCGACCACGCCGCCAGCGGCATTGCACAGCAAGGTGTATTGCCCGCGGCCCGGGCTTAAGGCGCGCAAGTCATTGGTCAGGACGCCATTGAGAAATTCGGCTGCCGCTGGACCGTGCGCCTCAATCTCGCCCATATGCGAGACATCGAACAGACCGGCGGCCGTTCGAACGGCCTGGTGTTCTTCCATGATGCTGCTGTAATAGACGGGCATTTCCCAACCGCCGAAATCAATGAGCTTTGCGCCCAATTGTTGGTGAGCCGAATTAAGAGGAGTATGTTTCACGCGTTTAACCCCATTTTTCCACTTTCATTTGTTCTTTGGGCACTTTCAATTCTTCGAGGACAAGTTTCTCGGTTGCCTCCACCAGGGCATTGGGGCCGCAGGCGTAAAAGACTGTCTTGTCCAAATCGCCAACGTGCTGCCGCACCCACTCGGAATTGATGCGTCCGCGGCGTCCGCTCCAGGCATCTTCCGGCGAAAGGCGGGTGCAAGTGACGACAAATTTGAAATTCGGATTTTCCTCTTCCAGTTTGCGAAATTCCGCTTCGAAAATGATGTCGCATGGCGTGCGAACGCTGTAAAGAACAGTAATTTTGGTGGACAATTTGCGGCGGGTTGCTTCCCGTCCGAAGGCCCGAAAGGGTGTCACGCCCGAACCGCCGGCAATGCAGATCAAGTGGCGGTCCGGCTCCAGCACCGGCAAAAACCTTCCCGTGGGCGGGATGACGAAAAGTTTGTCGCCGGGCTGAACCCAATCGACAATGCGGGTGCCCATTTTGCCGTCGCGTTTGACGGTGACTTCAAAGAAGCCGCGATCCAAGGCGGATGAGGAAAGGGAATAGGCCCTCTTGTAAGCGGGCGAATCGGAAAAATAGAGGGTGATAAATTGGCCGGTTTTGAACTCAATATCGTAGCCCTCGGGCCAGCGCAACTTGAGCGTCTTGGTATCCGGTAATTCCATCGTGGCGGACTCGACCGCCATTTCGACTATTTGTTTGGCCATATCAGACTTGCACGCTTCGCCGCAAAGACCGGTTAACATAAATGCGCGCTACATTTCTTCAAAGGAATTAATTCGGGCATAAAGGGCAACGACACCCCGGCTGACTAAACCCCATTCCGATCTGGCCCCCTGGCCCCTTTAGCAGCGCCTTTGCTCAACCGCCTGGGTCATAGGCTTGGCTACGCCCGGTTGACTCCGGCCATCTTTGGAGATTTCGTTCGTAATCGCTTCCAATTTGTGCTGACGCCGTTTTTTAATCTTCATCACGCAAGCATCCACGTACAGAAACAGCACAAAGCAGACGCAAGGAACCGCCACCACCCAAAACAAACGCGGTATGGGGGGATTCGCCACGCTGCCGAATTTGATAATCACTTCAGCCAAAATGCTCGAATTCATTTTTATCACCTCGCCAACTCATAAAGAAATCACCCAGGCATTATAGATGCAATCCCCTACAATGTTGTAAGCAAATCCCCTACCTGTCAATGGAATTTCTACTGAGTGGCAATGCGTTAGTGACAACGGAAGCGCAAAAACCTCTTGAAGCTACGGCGCGCCCTCTTCGCATTGAACATGCCCAGACGGCCTTCCGGTAATCAGCGGTGGTGTTAAACAGATGGCTACTGAATGGCCAGGGCCTGCTTGATTTGGAATTTTTCCACCCGCTTGCGCAGCGTGGCCCGGGTGATTCCCAGCAGCTTGGCCGCCTGCACCTGGTTGCCCTTGGTTTCCAACAGCGCCTGGATGATCAATTCGCGCTCCACGGCCGGGAGGATCTTCAGGTTCTCCTGCTCCCGCGCCCATTGAAAGAAAGTCCGGCACAACGCCGCCATGTCCGTGGGCTTTTCCTGCGCTTGAGCGGGAGCGGGCGTTCCGGCAGCGACCGGCGGTCGTTCGGCAGGAGCGGCCGGGCCGCTGGAAATCAGCCCCGGCAAATCGCTGGGCAGGATCACATCGCTTTTGGCCATGACCGTGGCCCGCTGCATGATATTTTCCAATTCCCGCACGTTGCCCGGCCAATTGTAGCGCTCCAGCATTTCCACCGCCGAGGGCAGGATGGATTTGGGCGGGCGGCTTTGCGCCTGGGCAAATTTTTTAAGGAAATAATTGACCAGCAACGGAATATCGTCCCGCCGCTCGCGCAACGGCGGAATGTGGATGCGCACGACATTGAGCCTGTAAAACAAATCCTCCCGAAATTCCCGCGCCGTCACCGCCTCTTCCAACCGCTTGTGCGTGGCCGCGATGACCCGCACATCAACCTTGATCGTCTGATTGCCGCCCACCCGCTCAAACGAACCGGATTGGAGCACCCGCAGGATTTTCGCCTGGGTGGCCAGCGACATGTCGCCAATCTCATCCAGAAAAATTGTGCCCCCGTCGCACTGCTCAAATTTCCCGATGCGCTGCGCCGCCGCGCCGGTGAAGGCGCCCTTTTCATGACCGAACAATTCGCTTTCCAGCAGATTCTCCGGAATGGCCGCGCAGTTTATGGCCAGAAAAGTCAATTCGCTCCGCTTGCTGTGATGGTAAATGGCGCGCGCCACCAATTCCTTGCCCGTGCCACTCTCGCCGGTGATCAGAGCAGTGGCGTTGCTGGCCGCCAATTGCCCGATCATTTTGAAAACTTCCTGCATGACCTCGCTTCGCCCGATGATTCCCTGATCGTAGTCCTCCGATTCCAGCAGCGGCTGATATGAAACCATCTGCCGCATATCGCGCGCCGCCTTCAGCGCGTTGAGAACGATCTGTTTGAGCCGCGGCACATCAAACGGTTTGAGCAGGTAATCGTAGGCGCCCAGCTTCATGGCCTCGATGGCGGTTTGCGTGGTCCCGTACGCCGTCATCATGATCACCATTTGTTTGCTGTCCAAGGCGCGCAGCCGGCGCAGCGTTTCCAGTCCGCTGATTCCGCCCATGCGCACATCCATGATGACCAGGTCCGGTTTGAGCCGCGGCAGGCTCTTCAACCCCTCCTCGCCGCTGTTGGCCGTGGTCAATTCAATATCCGACTGGTCAAAGATGCGACGGAACGAATACTGCACATCGGCCTCGTCATCGATTAAAAGAACTTTATCCATAGCTTGCCCTATTACGGTAAACGCCCCGCGCCCCGATTGCAGCGTTTTTTTTGGCCAAGTTGGAAAAGTGTTCGCCGCGGGACAGGGCCCAGACGGGACGCAAGCCTCATTTACCCTTATCCATTACGTTTCCTTTCGGAATGGCGAAGGTAATGTTGCTGTAGGTGGTTCCGGCCACATTTATTTCCCGGATGCTCACGTCAATTGTATTTGTCGTTTTCAACCACCCGGCCCGCCCTTCGAAAAGCGAGGTGCTGCCCACCTTTTCTCCCGTGGCGGAATTGGCAACGGCCACGAGATGCAAGACTTCGCTGCGGCCAGAGACTGTGGCCGCCACATCAAACGAGGGCTGGGTAATGCGCACGAAATTCTCCATTTCGCCATCGAGGATATAGGCTTGAACGACGCCGTTGGAAACGTCGAGCACCCATTCGATTTGGTAATCATCGCCCAAGGCGGCAGGGGTGCCTCCATGCGGCGGCGTGGCCACATGCAGATGAGGAACGGGGTCGGAAACGTTATCTTTCCGATCGCCACAGCCGGAGCACACGGCGGCAAGCGCGAAAAGGACTGCCCAAAACCGCGCGCGATCCCATCCAAAGTTTTGCAGCGCAGTTTTCCAAAACTGCCGTACCGTCCTCCCTCCGTAGGACTCCGTAGGACGGGCCGATTCCCAAATTGGCGGACCGTCCGCAGGTTGGGCCATCTGCGGCAGGGCAGACTTGGAAGTCTGGGCTACGAGTCTGTTTAGGAGGCGGAGGCGCGGGTGAACTCTCAGACAGTGGCTCATGAAATCGGAGTGAGATGTTCGGCTACATCGGTGCGATAGGCCTTGACGGCAGGGACGATCCCGGAGAGAGCCCCCAGGCTGATCAAGGACACGGGCGCCCAGAGCATGATGGGGTTCCAGGCAAAGGGGTCCAGGACAATTCCGGTTTGTGCGCGGATGATGGTGGCAGCGCCGGTCATGATGGCCAGGTAGACTAAAAATCCTACAATCATACCGAGGGTGGAAATGGCGGCTGCTTCCAGGAGAATGGCGCTGAAAATCAGACGACGCCGGGCACCCAGGGCACGGAGGATGGCGAATTCGCGGCGGCGTTCGTTCATTGAGTTGTAAATGCTGGCCAGAATGGACATGGTGGCGACCAGGGCAACGAGGTAAGAAACCAAAGCGAGCACTTTGTCAAACCAACCTATTTTATCAAACAACGCCGCAATGGTCGCCGCGATGGGCCAGGCAAAGGTCAGGCGGTTGCCTTGCTTGTTGTACATCATATCCATTTGAAAGCCGACGGGGCCGCCGCCTCTCAATTTCACCAGGACGGCGCTGACGTCGGTGGCCGTTTTGGGATCGTGACCTTTCATTTTCTGGATGCCTTCCAGCGGAATCCAGATCACCCGATCCGCCGGGGTGTTGGAGGGTTTGAGAATGCCGACGATCACATACGTTTCGGCGTGCTGGTCTCGTTCGTTGTAAATCAGGCCGTGATACGGATGAAAACTGTCGCCAAGTTTCAGGCCCATTTTGCGGGCGGCGAAACTGCCCACCACGGCTTCCCGGCGGGTGGGATCGAAGAAATTGCCTCCCGCCTCAAGCTCGTAATGTTTGCCCTCCGCATACTCCACCTTCTCGAAGAGTTCCGGGATGGTTCCGATCAAACGGCAGCCTTTGTAATTGTCGCCCACGGCGATGGGGATGGCGAGGGCGACGTTGCGGTTGTTCTTAATGTCCAAATAATCGGAGGCGGAGACATTTCCCGGCGAGGCTTCGAGATGAAAAATGGAATTGAGCACCAATTGCAGCTTTGAACCGCGCGCGCCCAATACAGCGTCGAAACCGCCATTGACGCCGGTGAAGGCGGCCCGGGCCTGGTCTTTGACTGTCCAAACCGACATGAGCAGCCCTCCGGCCAGCGCAATGGAACCCGCCGTAATGATGGTGGACAAGGCGTGCTGCCTCAAGCTGCGAAGAATGATCAACCAAAGTGTCATGGGTTCTTTTCCCGAGACGCGGAGGCCTCATTGATTTGATCGAGGGCTTGCACGGTTTGGAATTGTTTCAGAACATCGCGATCGTGGCTGACTAAAAGCAGGGCGGAGCCGTTTTCCTGGCAGGCAGTGCGAATGAGGGAAAGCGCTTCGGCGGCGTTCTTGTGGTCGAGGTTGCCGGTTGGTTCGTCGGCGAGCACGAGTTTGGGGCGATTGGCCATGGCCCGAGCCACGGCGACGCGTTGTTGCTGGCCGGTGGAAAGCTGGCGCGGGTAATGTTTGAGACGATTGCCCAATCCGACGCGCTCCAACAAAGCGCGAGCGAAAGCGCGATCCGCTCCCGGCCCAAAGGACATGCCCAACAAGACGTTTTCCAGGCAGGTGTAGCCCTGCAGCAAATTGAAGGTCTGAAAAATATAGCCGATGGTGGTGGCGCGCAGACGGTCCCGCTGCGGCTCGCTCAAGGCGGACATTTCGCGGCCGGCGATGCGGATTGTCCCGGAATCCGGTTTAAGAATGCCGGCGATCAGATTCAAAAGCGTGGTTTTGCCGGAGCCGCTTTCACCTTCCAGCGCCACTTGCGCCTTTTCCGCGAGCGCAAAACTTTTCAGATCGACCACGCAGTGAAAGGAGCCATCAGGGGCGCGGAAGGATTTTTTGAGTTGGGAGATTTCAAGCAGCATGGGAGGAAGGGCTAAATTCTAAAGCTCAACAACGTTTTATTTTAGCCTTTAGCCTTTTCCTTGCCGTAGCGCAGGAAAGTTTCCAAATGTTGGGGGTGCTCACGCCAGAACCGAACCAGCTTGGAAAACACCCGCAATGTTTCCGGTTTGAGATGGTGCTCGATGACTTCGACTTCTTGTTCCACAGTCTCCGTGCCCAAGCCCAGGAGTTGCAGCAATTCACTGAGGGTTTGATGGCGGACTTTTATGTGATTGGCCACGGCGCGGCCCTCGGGCGTGAGCGTAAAGCCGCGATATTTTTCATAATTAACAAACCCGCGCCTGGCCAGGCGGCGGACCATGTTGGAGACGGCGGACCGGCTTAGGCCAAGCGAGGTGGCCATGTCGGAAACCCGGGCATAGCCCTTCAGGTCAACCAATTCCTGCATGCGCTCCAAGTGATCTTCAGTGGAGTCGGATCGGATTTGGCCAGCCTGCGCAGCGTTTTTCAAATTCGCGCTCACCGGGGTCTTTTAACATGCGGCGAAGGAAATGGCGAGACTTCCCTCGGCACGAGTCCGAGTGTTCGCTTCGTGCCTCATACCAGCACTGCCCTTCATCCCGAATCGCGGATTCATTTTACCGGGTCAAGTTGCATGGGCGGAGTGATTATGCACTTGTCCGAAATTGCGCTGGCGCCGGTATAGCCTAACTCTAACCCGGGCTTCGGTTTTTTACAGGGGAAATTTTTCCGAAAATCCTGGCGTAACGCACGCCAGTTTTGCCTTGTCGGTGCGGGCGGGATTACACCATCCTTGACGGCGATGCCGGAGCGACTTGTATCGGATGTGTTGGCCAAGCCGGACGCTGCGTTGGAAATGACGCTGCGTCCTTCGCTTTTTTCCGAGTTCGTCGGGCAGGCCAATGTGAAGGAACGCCTGGAAATCGCGGTGCAGGCAGCCAAGCAGCGGGGTGAGGCGCTCGATCATTTGCTTTTCAGCGGCCCGCCCGGCTTGGGCAAGACGACGCTCGCGCACATCATTTCCAAATGCATGGGGGCGGGCCTCAAATGCACCAGCGGCCCCACCATCGAAAAGGCGGGCGATCTGGCCGGATTGCTGACGAATCTGGAAGAAGGCGATGTTTTGTTTATTGATGAAATTCACCGGTTGCAGAAAACCATCGAGGAATATCTCTATCCGGCGATGGAAGACTTCAAGCTGGACATCATCATCGACCAGGGTCCGAATGCCCGCAGCGTGCGACTGAATTTGCCGCGGTTCACTCTGATCGGCGCCACCACGCGCAGCGGATTGCTGACCGCGCCGTTGCTGACTCGCTTTCCCATTCGCGAGCGGCTGGATTATTACAAGGCGGAGCAATTGGAGCAAATCGTTGTCCGGTCAGCCAATCTGTTGGGCATCGCCATCGATCCGCAGGGAGCGCACGAAATCGCCCGGCGCAGCCGCGGCACGCCGCGCATCGCCAACAACCTGCTGCGGCGGGTGCGGGATTATGCGCAGGTGCGGGGCGACGGCAAAATCACCGTGCCGATGGCAGACCAGGCATTGGCCATGCTGGCCATCGACCAAAACGGCCTGGATGAAATGGACAAACGGATTTTGGAAACGATTATTATCAAATTTGGCGGCGGGCCGGTTGGCATTAATTCGTTGGCGGTGGCGGTGGGGGAGGAATCGGACACGCTGGAGGAAGTCTATGAGCCGTTCCTGATTATGGAGGGATATTTGAACCGCACTTCGCAGGGCAGGGTGGCGACGGAGTTGAGTTACCAAAAACTGGGACTAAAAGCAGGCGGCGGCAAACAGCCGGGACTTTTTTAGAATTTGATTATGCCCAAACGCACAGACATTCATTCCGTTCTTATTATTGGCGCAGGTCCGATTGTCATCGGACAAGCGTGTGAATTTGATTATTCAGGCACGCAGGCCTGCAAGGCGTTGCGCGAGGAGGGCTACCGCATTGTGCTGGTCAACTCCAATCCGGCGACGATCATGACGGACCCTGAGTTCGCCGACCGAACATATATCGAGCCGATTACGCCCGAATGCCTGGAAAAAATCATGGCCCGCGAGACGGCGGAACTACGGCGCCTGGGCGCGAAGGGAAAACTGGTTCTCCTGCCGACGCTGGGCGGGCAAACCGCCTTGAATACGGCCATGGCGCTGCATCGCAACGGCTCGCTGGAGAAATACGGCATCGAGATGATCGGAGCCAATGCCGCAGCCATCGAACGGGGCGAAGATCGGCAGATTTTCAAGGAGCTGATGCTATCCATTGGTTTGGATGTGCCCATCAGCGGGACATCGCACAATCAGGAGGAATCCCGCGCCGTGGCGGAAAAAATCGGGCGTTACCCGCTGATTATCCGGCCCGCCTACACCCTGGGAGGCACGGGTGGGGGAATCGCCTACAATCGGGATGAATTTGAAGTGATGGCCAAACGGGGCATTGAACTTTCGCCCGTCTCCGAAATCCTCATTGAAGAATCGCTGCTGGGGTGGAAGGAATTCGAAATGGAGGTCATGCGCGACAAGGCGGATAACTGCGTCATCATTTGTTCGATTGAGAATTTTGATCCGATGGGAGTGCATACTGGGGACTCGATTACAGTGGCCCCGATTCAAACATTGACGGACAAGGAATTTCAGATCATGCGCGACGCCAGTTTCGCAGTCATCCGGGCGGTGGGAGTGGAAACAGGCGGCTCAAACATCCAGTTCGCGGTCAATCCAGAGGACGGGCGCATGGCGATTATAGAAATGAACCCGCGAGTGTCGCGGTCTTCGGCGCTGGCTTCCAAAGCGACCGGTTTTCCCATCGCCAAAATCGCAGCCAAGCTGGCTGTGGGCTTTTTGTTGGACGAGATTCGCAATGATATTACGCGCGAAACGCCGGCCAGCTTTGAGCCGACTATTGATTATGTGGTGACAAAGATTCCGCGCTTTGCCTTCGAGAAATTCGCCGAGGCGGATCCGACGCTCAATACGCAGATGAAGTCTGTAGGCGAAGCGATGGCCATTGGGCGGACTTTTAAGGAATCATTGCAGAAGTGTCTGCGGTCGCTGGAAATTGGGCGCAGCGGCCTGGGCGGCGATGGCAAGCACTGGCGCATCGGCGGCGAAGTCTATGGGGACCGGGACAAACTGCCAGCGGACCTGATTCGAAGGAAACTGAGCGCCCCGAACGCAGAGAGGATCTTCTTTATCCGTCACGCGTTACGGGCGGGATTTACGGTTGAGGAGATTTATCAACTGACCAAGATTGATCGGTGGTTTCTGGTGCAGATCAAGGAGATTGTAGATTTTGAGGAGGAGTTGGCAGGGACGAGGGTTTAATGCTTCGGAATCAAAGTGCGAGTGTTTTGGCACGTCGGCGGGACACCGACTGGAGGCGACCTAGACGGTCGCGCTCCCAAATCCCACTGTAACGGAATGACTTAACGATGGCCGCCGCCGTGGCCGCCACCGAATCCGCCGTGGCCTCCAAAGCCACCATGCCCACCGAATCCGCCGTGGTCAAATCCATGGCCGTAACCACCTCTGCCCCAACCCCAACCCCAACCCCAGCCGCCAGGACCCCAGCCCCAGCCCCAACCCCAACCAGCTACCACGACGTCGGGTCCATAGTAATATGGATAAACGTAAGCGGA
>Ga0182030_10011139_pt1 | contig 18169 bp, 15 predicted proteins | sample 812S3MmetaG_FD_121299 | JGI IMG/M metagenome (GOLD analysis project Ga0182030, IMG submission 121299) | Permafrost microbial communities from Stordalen Mire, Sweden - 812S3M metaG (Illumina Assembly) | ecosystem: Environmental > Terrestrial > Soil > Wetlands > Permafrost | place: Sweden...
AAGGCGACGGATCGCGCGCTTCTGTTCGATGGTCAGGTGCGGGGTCATCTGCAGCTCCTCGGTCAGGTCGACGAAGTGTCATCGACTCGCCGGGCTATTGCGGTGACCCCTTGAACCCGCCCTCTATGAGGAGTTCCAGGTCGAGCGCGAGATCGTCAATACCCCGCCACGTCGTGTAGGTGAACGGACCCCAGTGGGCTGCGTAGACCGCGTCGAGCAGGACGAACGGCCCCTCGTCGACCACGTGGGGCCAGTAGCTCGAGCTCAGCGTGCTGGCATCCTTCTTAGGATGGGGAGCGGCATTGACCTGTGGCTCCATGGTGCCCACCGCTACCGCGATACGGCGCAGCATGGCTCGGTACTGGCGCACCGACGAGGTACTGACCGCCGGCGCATAGGTGGCGATGGCCGCCGGCGTGACCAGCGCAGCGAGATCCGGAGCGGACTTCTTGTCCCAGGCGGTCCTCGAGGCGAGGAAGCCGCTCAGGGCCGAGGCCCACACCTGGGCCCGTAGCGGATCCGGCGGGTCGCAGGCCAGCACCGCGGAGATCACCACGTCCCGGGCAGCCGACCACGCCTCGGAGCTCAGCGAGGTGGGCACGTAGCGCTCCAGCCTGGCGGTGATGTCGGATGTGCTCACGGAATAGACAAGTCCAAGGACCCACCCCCGGCGCAGTCGCGGCGCGACGCCGTCAAACTCCCTGGTCAGCGCGCTCGCGCCACCAACAGACCGCAGACACCGGCTCCTTGGAGTGGATCTGTGACAATAGGCCCCGAGTGCTGGGCTTTCGTCCGAGAGTCCAGGTAGGCGCACGAACGAAGGGAGGCCCCCGGGCCCCGCCACCCCACGGGGTGTGGGGCGCCGCGGACCCAGCGATGAGCGACACAGCCACGGTCAAGACCCATGCCGCCTTCATCTGGTCGGTCGCCGACCTGCTTCGTGGCGACTACAAGCAGTCCGAGTACGGCAAGGTCATCCTCCCGCTCACCGTGCTCCGCCGGCTCGACTGCGTCCTCGATCCGACCAAGGCCAAGGTCATCGAGCGCTACGCCAAGATCCAGGGCACCATCGACAACGTCGAGCCGGTCCTCCGATCAGTCTCTGGCGAAGGCTTCTACAACATCCACCCGCTGGACCTCCCCAGGCTGCTGGACGACCCGAGTCAGCTGGCCGCCAACCTGCGCGCCTACATCGCCGGCTTCTCCTCCGGAGCCCGGGAAGTCCTCGAGAAGTTCGACTTCGACACCCAGATCACCCGGCTGGACCGGGCCAACCTGCTGTATCTGGTGATGTCCAAGTTCGCCGAGATCGACCTTCACCCGGACCAGGTGTCGAACCTCGAGATGGGGTACCTCTACGAGGAGCTGATCCGGCGCTTCTCGGAACTCTCGAACGAGACCGCCGGAGAGCACTTCACTCCACGCGAGGTCATTCGCCTCATGGTGAACCTGCTCTTCGCCGAAGATGCGGACGTCCTGACTAAGCCGGGGATCATTCGCACGATCTTCGACCCGGCCTGCGGCACCGGCGGGATGCTGTCGGTGGCGGAGGACTACCTGCGCCAGCTCAACCCCGGCGCCGGTCTCGAGGTCTACGGCCAGGAGCTCAACGACGAGACCTACGCCATCTGCCGCTCCGACATGATGCTGAAGGGCCAGGAGGCGTCCAACATCGCGGTAGGGAACAGCCTCTCCGACGACGGCCACGCCGGGAAGACCTTCGACTACTGCCTGGCCAACCCGCCGTTCGGCGTGGAGTGGAAGAAGATCGAGGACAAGGTCCGCGAGGAGCACGAGAAGCTCGGTTTCCGCGGTCGCTTCGGTGCCGGCCTCCCCCGCATCAACGACGGTAGCTTCCTGTTCCTCCAGCACATGATCTCGAAGATGAAGCCCGCGGCTGAGGGCGGCAGCCGTATTGCCATCGTCTTCAACGGCTCACCGCTGTTCACCGGCGCGGCCGGCTCTGGGGAGTCGGAGATCCGGCGGTGGATCATCGAGAACGACTGGCTCGAGGCGGTCGTGGCCCTGCCTGATCAGCTCTTCTACAACACCGGCATCTCCACGTACTTCTGGATCGTCTCCAACCGCAAGGCTCCAGAGCGTCGAGGCAAGGTGCAGCTCATCGACGCCCGGGCGTTCTGGTCGAAGATGCGGAAGTCTCTCGGCGACAAGCGGAAGGAGTTGACCGACGCTCAAATAGCTGAAGTGACTCGGCTGTACGCCGAATTCACCGAGAGCGAAGAGGTGAAGATCTTCCCGAATGAAGCGTTTGGCTACCAGAGAATCACGGTTGAGCGGCCGCTGCGCTTGCGATGGGAAATCGGAGCCGATGCAGTTGACCGCCTAGCTGAGACGAAGCAGTGGGCGAAGGCGTCGGAGATCGAACGGGAGGACCTCTGCCTTCGCCTCCGTGCCCTGGAAGGCGCCGTGACGGCCGACAAGAAGACCATGGCAGCCAAGGTCGGTACCGTTCCCAAGTCTGTGGAGAAGCAATTGTGGGACATCCTGGGGGTGGCCGATCCCGGGGCGCCGGTCATCACCAACCGGAAGGGTGAGCCGGAGCCGGACCCTTACCTGCGCGACAACGAGAACGTGCGACTGCCGGAGATCCCCGTGGCGTGGGAGGCGGATGTCACTGATCGGCTGGACTCGATCGAATTCCGGGGGATGATCGACCACTACATGGCGGCCGAGGTGCTGCCCTACGTGCAGGATGCCTGGGTCGATTTCGGTAAGACGAAGATCGGGTACGAGATCCCATTGACCAGGTATTTCTACAAGTACGTGGCGCCGCGACGGCTGGTCGAGATCGACGCCGAGATCAGGGCACTGGAGGCAGAGGTGCAGGCCATGTTGGAAGAGGTGACGGAGTGACTACCTGGCGCCCTCTGAAGAGGTTCTGCGCATTGCACTCCGAATATGGACTCAACATAGGGTCTGAGCACTATGTGGATGGCGGTGTTCGCTTGGTTAGGACAACCGACATCACTTCCGCAGGACACCTCACTGGGGAAGAGTCGGCCGTGTTCGTTTCAAGGGAAGACGCCGAAGGTCGGGAACTTCAGGATGGAGACTTGCTGTTCTCGCGATCCGGGACTCTTGGTCGGTGTCTCTTGTATGACGGCCCGCCCCGCGCCGCCACCTTCGCTGCCTACCTTGTGCGGTTCCGGGTGATGGAGGGGTACGACCCCCGGTACATCGCCTACTGCGCCCAGGGGAAGTTCTTCTCCGAGACGATCCGGACTGAAGCAACGCAGTCGACTATCGCCAACTTCAATGCCGAGAAATTTGCTGGCCTGCTTCTCCCGTGGCATTCCGCCGCTGACCAGCGAGCCATCGCCGACTTCCTCGACGCCGAGACTGCCCGCGTCGACGTGCTCATCGAAAAGAAGCAGCGGATGGTGGGGTTGCTCGCAGAGCGGCGCATGTCGATGATGACTGAGGGTGTAGCTGGGTTGTTGACCGAGACATCGACACGCCCGTCGTCGCTTCCGTGGCTACCGCAGGTTGGGGTCGCCTGGCGGGAGGTGAGGCTCTCCCTCGTTGCCAGGCAAGGCACAGGTCATACACCTGGTCGGGATCATCCGGAATGGTGGGTTGACTGCACCATTCCCTGGATTACCACCGGTGAAGTGGCGCAAGTTCGGTCTGATCGAGTCGAGTACATCTCGGAGACCCGAGAGATGATCAGTGAACTTGGCGCTGCGAACTCATCGGCTGAGATTCATCCGGCCGGAACTGTCGTTTTGTGCCGCACCGCCTCGGCCGGGTACTCGGCGATCATGGGCACCGACATGGCCACAAGCCAGGACTTCGCAACGTGGACTTGCGGGCCTCTTCTCAAGCCCCGCTTCTTGCTGCTCTGCCTTCGAGCCATGAGGCAAGACCTCCTCGGTCGCCTGGCCATGGGGTCGACACATAAGACGATCTACATGCCCGACATCGAAGGTCTCAGGATTCCGTTGCCGCCAGTTGAGACTCAGGACCGGATCGTCCACGAGGTTTGGAGTCGGCTTCAGACCTCCGATGCCATCATCGAGGCGCTGAGTGCCCAGATTGACCTCCTCATCGAGCGTCGCCAGGCGCTGATCACCACAGCGGTGACCGGAGAGCTAGAGGTCCCGGGGGTGGCGGCATGAGCACGAACGAGCGCGGCTTCGAAGACGCCATCGAGCTCTCGCTCCTGAGCGCCGGCGGATATGCCAAGTCGCTGGGGGACCACTTCGACCGCGTCCTCGGCCTCGACACCACCGAGCTGTTCGACTTCCTCGCCGCCACCCAGCCACGTGCGTGGGACCAGCTTGTCGCCCGCGGCTACGGCGGGGACGTGGCCGCCGCCCGCACCGGGTTCACCAAGCGCCTGGCCGGTGAGCTCGATGCCCGCGGCACCGTCGACGTCCTCCGACACGGCATCGACGACTACGGCGTGGCCTTCCACCTGGCCTACTTCCGCCCCGCCCACACCCTCACTCCCGAGCTCCAGGTCCTCTACGCCGCCAACCGGGTGACGGTCACCCGCCAGTTCAAGTACGAGACCACCTCGGAGAACTCGATCGACCTGGCCCTACTCGTCAACGGCATCCCCACCGCCACCGCCGAGCTGAAGAACCCCCTCACCCACCAGACCGTCGAGCACGCGAAGGTCCAGTACCGCCAGGACCGCGACCCCACCAACGTGACCCTCGCCCGGCGCGCCCTGGTCCACTTCGCCGTCGACCCCGACCTGGTGGCGATGACCACCCGGCTGGACGGCCCCCGCACTCGCTTCCTCCCCTTCAACCAGGGCACCGGGGGCGCAGGCCAACCCGGCCGCGCCGGCAACCCGGGCACCACGACCGGCCACCGCACCGGCTACCTGTGGGAGCAGGTCTGGCAGCGCGACTCGTGGCTGGACATCCTCCAGCGCTTCATCCACGTCGAAGTCCCCGCCAAGGGCACCAAGGCCGAGAAGGCCGCCGGCACCCGGGTGATCTTCCCCCGATTCCATCAGTGGGATGCGGTGCGCAAGCTCGAGGCCGATGCGAAGGCCGAGGGCGCCGGCCAGAACTACCTGGTCCAGCACTCGGCGGGGTCGGGGAAGTCCAACACCATCGCCTGGATCTGCCATCGGCTGGCCAACCTCCACGACGCGGCCGACACCAAGGTATTCGACAAGGTGATCGTCATCACCGACCGGCTGGTGCTCGACCGCCAGCTCCAGGACACGATCTACCAGTTCGAACACGCGAAGGGCGTGGTCGTCAAGATCGACAAGAACTCCGACCAGCTCGCTGAGGCCCTCACCGGCGAGCAAGCCAAGATCGTCATCACCACGCTCCAGAAGTTCCCCTTCATCCTGTCCAAGATGGGCGAAGCGAAGGCCCGCCGGTACGCGGTGGTGGTCGACGAGGCCCACTCCTCCCAGACCGGCATCGCCGCGAAGGAGCTGCGCGCCGTCCTGGCCCGCGGCCAGGACGCTGATGAACTGCTGATCGAAGCCGAGCGGCGGGAGCAGGCGGAAGAGGAAGCCCACGGGGACGGGGAGGACCAGATGGTCGCGACCCTGGCTGGTCGCGGCCACCAGGACAACATCTCGTTCTTCGCCTTCACCGCGACACCGAAGGCCAAGACCCTGGAGCTCTTCGGCAAGCGGACCGACACCCCAGAGGGGCCCCGCTTCCTGCCCTTCCACCTCTACTCGATGCGCCAGGCCATCGACGAGGGCTTCATCCTCGACGTCCTCGACTGCTACACGACCTACAAGACCTACTGGCGCATCGAGAAGGCCATCGCCGACGACCCCTCTCACGACCGCGCCAAGGCCAGGGCGGCCATCGCCCGGTTCGTCGCCCTGCACCCCACCAACCTCGCCCAGAAGGCCGAGATCATCGTCGAGCACTTCCGCCAGCACACCGCCGGCAAGATCGGCGGCCACGCAAAGGCCATGGTGGTCACCTCCTCGCGGCTGCATGCGGTGCGCTACAAGGAGGCCATCGACCGGTATCTGGCCGAGCACAACTACGCCGACGTCCGAGCCCTGGTGGCCTTCTCCGGCAAGGTGATCGACGATGAGATCACTTACTCCGAAGCCTTCATTAACGGATTCCCCGAGTCCGAGACGGCCGAGCGCTTCGGGACCGACGAGTACCAGGTGCTCATCGTGGCTGAGAAGTTCCAGACCGGGTTCGACCAGCCCCTCCTCCACACCATGTACGTGGACAAGGTGCTCACCGGCCTCAACGCTGTCCAGACCCTGTCCCGGCTCAACCGGACCCGGGACGACAAGGAGGACACCTTCGTCCTCGACTTCCGCAACGAGACCGAGGACATCCAGAAGGCGTTCGCCCCCTGGTACGAGCGCACTGAAGCCATCCCCACCGACCCCAACCTGCTGTGGGACACCCACCGCCTGCTTATGGAGTCCCCGGTCATCGACGAGGACGAGATCCCGGCCGCGGTGGCCGAGCTGTTGGCCGGCCGCGGGGTGCCCAACCACGCCAAGGTCTACGCCTCGCTCGACCCAGCCCTCAGCCGCTACGAGGAGCTGGACCGTGAGGACCAGGACGAGTTCCGCGAGGTCCTGGGGCGCTACGTCTCCCTCTACGGGTTCATCGCCCAGATCGTCAGGTTCACCGACGCCGACCTCGAGCGCGACTACGTCTACGCCCGGGCCCTCGAGTCCCGCCTGCCCCGCAGCGAGGCCGAGGGGATCGACATCGGCTCCGAGGTCAAGCTCAGCCACCTGCGCACCGAGCTCCAGAGCGAGGGCTCGCTCACCCTCGAGGAGGGCAAGGGCGACGTGAAGGCCATCTTCTCCGGCCGCGGTCCCCAGCACGTCCCCGAGAAGGAGCAGCTCTCAGCCATCATCGACGTGCTCAACGAGCGCTTCGGCATGCACCTCACCGAGGCGGACCAGCTCCTGTTCGACCAGTTCGAGGAGACCTGGGCGTCAGACCCCGAGGTGGTCGCCCAGGCCAAGAACAACGAGTACGACAACTTCCGCCTGGTCTTCGACCGCATGTTCCTCGGCACGGTGATCGAGCGGATGGATGACAACGAGGCCATCTATAAGCGGGTCCTCGATGACGAGGAGTTCCAGCGCGCCCTGATGGACCTCTACGCCACCCGGCTCTACCAGCGGCTCCGGGACGCCTCATAAGCCTCGCACGGCGCTGAGCAGGCACTTCGTCCACCTTCGGGCATCTCATGCCCGTGGTGTGACGGTTACCGATATGGTTGTCGCTTCGGTATCACCTTCGGGTACAGTGGAACTCGTGCCCGATCGAGAGTTCTACCCCAACGCCCCTGCCGTGCTCGTCGCGGTAGAAGCCCGCCACCCTGAGTCACCAGACCTGGATGCCAGCCAGCAGAGCGAACTCAAGCGCCTCCTTGCCGATGTCTTGCCCCTTCCACAGCCCGTCACCAGCCAGAGCATCACCCACCTGCCGCCGGCCGACCCCGTGGTGAGCGAACGCACTGCGCCTCGGTTCGCCACCCGAGACCAAGCGACTGCCGTGACCTTCAACAGCCAGGCAGTCGTAGTCGAGACGACGAGTCACAAGGGATTCGAGGAACTCTGTGAGCTCTTGCGCGTGGCCGTTCGAGCACGACAGCAAGTGGCACCCGTTGAAGGGTTGATGCGACTGGGGCTCCGCTACATCGATGAAGTGCGCGTGCCTGACCTCGCCGGCGGACCACAGGACTGGGACGAGTGGGTGGATTCCAGCCTGCTGGGTCCGATCCCACTTGCAGCATCTCTCGGTCTGGTGCCCGAACAGTGGCAGGGACTCACGGTGTTCGACCGCGGTGAGGGTCGGAAACTGATCCTGCGCTTCGGGCCACGCGAGGGCTTTGCAGTTGCCCCCGGCGGACCACTGCAGCGAGCAGTTCCGTCACCCGGCCCGTTCTTCCTGCTTGACATCGACAGCTTCTGGACGCCCACCGGGGAAGTCCCAGAGTTCGCGGAAGACGCGATCATGAGAGCCTGCGAGGAGCTGCATGAGCCAGTCTGGGGTCTCTTCGAGGCACTTATCACCGACCGACTGAGGAAAGAGGTGCTGCGGAATGACTGACACGTCCGGCCTTACGACGGTTGACCAAGGCACGGCCAGTGCCGGCATCACTCCTGCACCGACGCTGCCAGAAACTGGACTGCCAAGTGTCTCGCAGCTCCGCGAACACGCCGGCGTCCTTGATACTCAAGCCAGCCTGCTCCGAGCCGACACCTCCGAGCTCCACGGAGATCTCGTTATGAGGGAGTGGGGAGTGAAGACAACCGAACTCGTTCGCTTGGATGTCCCTCAACTGCTCGCGGAACTGGCGGACCTCGGCTTCGCTTGGCGCAGCATCGCCCAACTCATCGGAGTCAGTGTGCCCGCCGTCCAAAAATGGCGCCGGGGAGGTTCGGTGAGTGGGGAGAGTCGCACCAACACTGCTGCAGTGGTGGCTGCCTGTCGTTTGATCGAAGAGAGCTACGTCGTCTTCGGCTTGGCCCGTTGGTTCGAGTGCCCGATCCTGCCCGGGGTCCCGGTTACTCCGCTTGACCTGTACATCAGCAAAAAGATCAACCTCGTCTTCCTGCTCGCGAGCGGCAAGACCGACCCGGTGCAGGTACTGGACGTGTTCGACCCTGACTGGCGCGACACGTACCGCAGCGAGTTCGAGGTATTTCAAGCCGATGATGGAGTCGCACTTCGGCGCAGGGAGCAGTGATCCGTGCCACTGAACCTCGAGCCACCAGACGGAAATCGTGCAGACTGGGGCCTCCTCTACCGTGCTCGGGGAACTGAAGAGGTCGTAGATCACCGTCCCGTCTTCACCGGGGACATCTTCACGAACGTAGAGGTCCTCGCACCCAGGGCCGAGAAGCCCAAGTCCAAGACCGTCATGGTGATCCAACACCCTTGTGCAATGCGCCCACAAGGGACCGGCCTTGCGTCGAGCATCCTGGTCGCTGAAGTCCGCCAGCACCCGGAAGTCCAGCCTGGCCAGTGGTCGGGATACGGCAAACTCATGCCGCTCCCTGAGCTCTACCCGCAGTTCACGACCGGGAAGCGGCACGCGGCCGCCCTCTTTGATCACACCTACCACGTGCACCCTGATGACCTCGCGGTGCGAGTGGCGTGCCTCTCACCCCGAGGGTTGAATCTTCTGCTGCAGCGATGGGTCTTCCACTCGGCTCGGGTCGTCGTCCCCACTCACGACTTCGACGAGGTGACCGCCCCCGTATATGAAGAGGCGGACCTCATCGAGGACTGGTGCGACATCGCGATGGAGGCAGGGCGCACGGTCGAAGAGGCCCTCCACGACGTGAACGCATGGCTGCAAGAGGGGCTGGAAGCTGGAGCAACTCGGCAGAAGATGCTCGAGCAGGACCAGTTGCGCTCCAACGTGCGCCGCGAGCTCCGCACCGCGGCCGAGACGTGGCGAGCTCCCGAAGCTCCGGTCGAAGACATCGCGTAATAGGGCGGACTCCAGCGCCGGCCCGCGTTGCGGCGGGGTCCGTTGCGCCGTGATCACGCGAGGCAACTTAGACGTCCGGATCCGGCCTCCAGTCGCTGAACAGCCAGCCGATCTGCCGCGCTGCCCGGGCTGGTGGGCTCGCCGGCGCCTGGGCGAGCCGGGCGCGGAGCTCGGCCTCCAAGTCTGCGACCGGTTCCGGTGCCTCCGCCCAGGCGAGGTCCTGGTAGCCGGCGGGTTCTGCGGGGCGCTCCTCCCCGGCCGGCCAACACCCGTAGAGGTCGACCACCCGATACCGGAGCGCGGCCAGCACCTCCGGGTGGTTCGAGCCGTCAGTGGTCTTGGCCAGGAAGGCCGGGGTCACGCAGAGATTCCAAAGGGCCGTGTAGGTGGCGGGGTTCCTCGGATCGCCGAACACATGGTTGTACTGAACGTCGGGACCCTTCTTCCGACGAGCGCCCCAGAGAAGCGTCAGGGTTGGCGTGGTGTTGTCGTCGAACATCACCGTTCGCCCATCGACTTCGGTGACCTCCCCGCGGCGGTTCGGGTTCCGAATCACCGGGAAGACCGGCTCCCCGCAGGTCTGCGACACAGTGGACGGATCGAGGAACAGGGTGTGGGCCGCGACCGCTTGCACCGTCGACTCGTAACCGGCGCGGGCCAGGGTCTCGGCCAACGCCGCCATGCCATCCATCACTGGTGGGTGCCCACCACTGCGGCCGCGACGCTGGGTGGGGCCGGCGGACTGGTGTGGGGGGTAGGCGACCGGTTCCCCAACGGGTGAGAAGACGACCGAGTGCCCCAGACGGACCTCGGTGACCCGCCGCCCCAACTCCAGCCAGTTCTGGGCCTGATGACTCGCCGCGGTGTTGGCCCACCACTGGCGGATCGAGGCGCTGGGCGGGAGCGGCCCCACCAGGCCCTCGACTTCGAACCAGGTCAGCGATACGGGTTCGTCGTCTGCCTGAGCACCCAGGTAGCGGCTCAACGGGGCGTACTTCGAGGCCATCCAGCCAGTCTGGCCGGGTAGCGTTGGCACATGGCCGATGGATGCCGCGACAGTCTCGACGATGATGCCGCACGGACCAACCGGGCCATCGACGAGCGCATCCGCGAGCGGGTGGCGGCCGTCTCGTTCGGACAGGTGCTCCTCGGGGAGGGCCAGACCACCGTGGCGCTCGATGCGGCAGGCGTACTCACGGTCTACGAGCCGGACGGCCGGACTCATCCGGTCGATGCGGTCAGCTGACCAGGCTCCCGGGCCCGGTAGCGCCGGCGGTCGCGGGTAAGGCGCCCACAACCTCGGTGCGACCCTGATGGCCGCGGCCGGCGACATCCTGGCCCTCGATCCAGCCTGGACTCCCAGCCAACCGAGCGGCGTCGCGGCCATCGGATACCGCGACGGCTCGTGGCGGTGTGCTGGTGTCGCCCCGAGCTACAGCTCGTTCCTCCAGCTTGCTCAAGGTGTAGCGGTCGACTGGTCAGCCCGACCCGTGGGCGGCCTACCCGATCCCGAACGGCTTCTGGTGGCCGCCGAGGCCCTGCTCGGTGAGCCGGTGGGCACGGTGACGGTGGACATGCCGGTGTCGTCCCACCCGTTCGAGACACGGCGAGTCGCGGACAACCTGGTCTCCGCGGCGTACGGGCGATTCGGATGTGGGACCCACACACCGAACAAGATCCGCCCTGGACCGCTCGGCAGGGAGCTGACCCGCGCCTTCACCGGGCGCGGCTACGAGGTTGCCGGAGCCGACACAGTGCCGGGCGGGAAGCCAGCGCTGGTCGAGGTCTACCCGCACCCGGCGCTGCTGGTGCTGCTCGGTGTGGACTACCGGGTGAAGTACAAGGCGGGGAAGGCCAGGAAGTTCTGGCCAGAGCTCAACGCAGCCGAGTGCCGAGCAGAGGTGGTCCTCGTGTGGGCCGAGATCCTGAATGCTCTGAGCGAGGTCATCGAAGGGATCGAGCTCCCGCTCCCGACAGCGCCGGAAGCCATGACGATGACCACCGCGGCGCTCAAGCGCTACGAAGACGCGCTTGATGCCCTCGTCTGCGGGTGGGTCGGCATCGAGTACCTGGGCGGCCGGTGCACCGCCTTCGGGGACACCGCCGCGGCCATCTGGACTCCATCACTGCCCTGACCAAGTGCAGGGGGCCACACCCTCCTGTGGCCGGCCAGCGCCCACGGCTAGCCCGAAGGTCATCGAACACCTTGGCGGTACGCTGCGCCGATGCCCAACATCACCACAGTCGGTCGACATGCGGTCCACAGCCACACACTTGCCACCTTCTAACCCGGGTAGTGACCGATGACGGGACCAATTTCGCCGGTCGGGCCGTGGACTCGGCTCGAAGAACTCGGACGGGGTGGCAACGCCACGGTCTGGCGCGCCACGCATGCCGGCGGCCCGGAGGTGGCGTTGAAAGTCATCAACGAAACCAAGGTCCAGAGCGAGTCTTATCAGCGCTTCATCCGTGAGGTGGACTTCTTCCGACGCAACGGAGCACTCCCCGGCGTGCTCCCCATGCTGGATTCCTACCTGCCTTCGCAACCGAGCAAGAACGATCGCGCCTGGCTCTCGATGCCGATCGCTACACCGATCGACCGTGCGCTCGATGGTCGACCCCTTGCGGATGTCGTCGAGGCGATAGCCACGATCGCAGAGACGCTTGCGCGGCTTCAGCGGGACCATGCCGTAGGTCACCGGGACATCAAGCCGGGCAACCTCTACGAGCGTGCTGGAGAGTGGCTCATCGGTGACTTCGGTCTGATCTCAGTGCCTGACGCGGCCTCACTCACCGAGGATGGCCGCCAAGTTGGCCCGGCTCACTTCACTGCGTACGAGATGATCCTCAACCCGTCGAACGCCGATCCACACATGGCCGACGTGTTCTCGCTGGGGAAGACGCTCTGGGTGTTGGCGACCGGTCAGCGGTACGCACCCAGTGGGCACCAGGCGGTCGGAAATGGCATGGGGGTCGGGGAGTTGATGCCCCATCCGAGATCCCTGGCGCTCGACCAGGAGATCGACCTCATGACGCAGAATCGCCCCGAGGATCGGCCCACAATGGAGCAGGTCGCGCGTGACCTTCGCGCCTGGCTCGCGCTCGACAGCACTGCCCCGGCGCTTGATGTCTCTGACGCCAAGACTGCTCTCCGGGCAAAACTGCAGACGTCACTCGCAGCGCGAGACACCGAGGCGCTGCATAGGGACCTGGCCCACGCAGCTGTCCGTCAGATGCAGGACCTCGTCCGGCCTCTGAACGACGAACTGAAGTCGCTCGACTCACGCACCCAGGTCGACCTCACCAACGACGAGCTGACCACGAACCACCTGGCAGTTCCCTTCGAGTTCCGACACGCGGCGATCTGGAGCTGGAGGCGGTGCACAAGGGTCGCTCCGCTGGATGGACCGATGGCGCCTGTCCTCAGAATGTCGAGAGCACTGCATCTGCTGGATGATGGGAGCCTCCTGCTGCAAATGCTCGTTCTGGTGTCTCCTGATCGCGTTATGGGCCAGCACTACTCCTGGACTCCGACCGAATTGGCCAAGGCGCCGGTCGGCACCATAGAAGCCGAGAGGATGCTGGACGACGGGGTTCGTGAGCTCGCGCTGGCGGTACATGCTGGCGTCGCCGCGCTCGTAGATGCGATCCCGGATCAGCCAGGCAGAGGCTGATCTGCGACTGTGCCGCAGACAACGCAGCGGACCGGCCCGGACCAGTCCTCGATGACCTTGATCGATTCTCCCGGGTGACACGCGAAGTCCACTCGCCGCATGTCGTCGGTCTCCATGAGCTCGACGGGCTCGTCGAACTCCGGCTGCGTGACCTCCACGGAGACGAGCCCACCTGACCCACGCGCGCTTCGCTGGAGCCCCTCGCCGAAGTTCTTGAGCAGCGGACCGAGGACCTCCTGCTGGATCATGGCGTTGAAGTGCGCTTCCTGCGCCTCCGTGAGCCACTCCGCTGGCGGTGCCTGGATCCCGCAGTAGGGGCAGAAGAAGCCGCCGTCAGGGGCTTCGGCACCTTGTTCGTCGTCCCCGGCGGCCAGCCACTTCAGCTCTCGCTCGCACGACGAACACCGCCTCCGCAGGAAGCCATCCGAGTCGAGCGGCATGGACATCTTCAGGATCATCTCGTCATCGCTCATCGCTTGCTCCTCTTTCGCGCCTGCCTGGTCTGTATGAGTCTCGGCTCGCCCCGGTGACAAGCCCCTCATCCGGATAGTGGCTGCGCCTCTCAAGTACGCAGTCAACACCACCGCTGTGACACACCACGGACGTAAGCTCACTTCGACGTGCAACCTCGGCGGCGGACGCAGGCGATCATCCTCGGGCTGGCAGCGGTAGCAGCCTGCCTGACCGGCTGCTCGTCCAGCTCCGGGAGCTCCCCGGCGACGACGCTGCCGCCCAAGCCGGTGCTCGGGAACTTCGTCCCCGCCTCGGCCGAGGTCACCAGCGTCAAGTCCGTCCAGCTGACCCCCCACGGGCCGCCCCAGGTGGCGGTGACCTACACCAGCGAGCAGTCCTCGCCGCAGAACTTCACCACCCGGGACCTCTTGGTCCTGTCCTGGGACAGCTACGCCCACCGGTGGGTGAACATCTTCGACGGGTCGAAGGTGGCAGCGCCCGGGTCGGTCGGCGGTACACCTGCCGACAACGCGGTCCTCCCCACCTCAGACAACGTGGTGCGCCTCGAGGACTTCCCGTTGCACTCCGCCCCCGGCCGGACCGACCTCGCCTTCTGGTCCATCCAGAACGCCGGGGCCAACGGCAGCATCGAGGTCGGCATCCTCCATTTCGATGGCCAGACCGCCACCCTCCCGTACTACGAGTCGTTCGCCCCCAATCAGTCCGTGCCCACCGCGGTCGGGCGGGCGGCGCACCAGCAGCTCTCCATCCCCGCCGGGTGGCTGACCTCGATCGACCCCGAGTGCTGTGCCGTCCGGTCGTACGTCACCACCGTGGGCCTGCGCACTCAGACCCAGTCGGGCTACACGTCGACCAGCTACGTGGTCACCGCCAGCACCCAGTCGTGGCTGGGTGTCTACGCGGTCGTCCCGGTCAACGTCCAGCAGGTGACGCCCCCGCCCAACCCGGTTGTGGTCAGCGTGGTGCCAGGCACCCCGGCAGCCGGCGTGCTCCAACCCGGAGACGTGCTGCTTGGCGTCTCGGGGGTGTCTGCTCCCACGTCCAGCGATCTCGGGCCGGGGGTGATCGACGAGGTGGCCTTGGGCTTGCCGGGGGCGACCATCCCCCTCGAGATCCTGCGGGGCGGGAACCAGATGACCGTGAACATCGCCCTGGCCTCCCGGGCGGGCACGGCGTACGCGAACGCAACGACTCCCTCGGTCACCTACCTCGGCGTCCAGGTCGCCACCCAGCCGGCCCAGGGCGCCACCCCGGCCGGCGCCCTCGTCCAGGGCATCGAAAGCGGGTCCCCAGCCGAGTCAGCCGGCCTGGCAACCGGTGACGTCATCACCTCGATCGGCACGCGGCCGGTGACCTCGGTCGATGGGCTCAGCACGGCGCTCTTCCTCACACCGGCCTACAGCTCCGTCCAGATCGCCTTCATCGGTACCGACGGCATCGCTTCCACCACGGCTGCCACCACGGGGTCGTACCCCTCCACGGAGGCCACGCCCTCGGTCGTCGCTATCTGATCGAGGTCCCCGGTACCCTGGATCTCATGACGGATGAGCACTCGACGGGGTCTGCAGACAATGCAGCTGTGGCCCGAGAGGCGGCCATGGCCAACAACGACCGCCTTCTCGCGCGGGTGGCATCCATCTGCATGGCGTCCGGACCTGGTCCATGGCCGGAGGCCGACGCCGCCGGCAACGTCGTATGGGTAACCGATCCGGCCTGAATTCGCAGTGGGCGCGTTGCGTCTGATAGCCGCGGTGCCGCAGGTTGACCACCAGGTTCATGCCCCACGGCCGATGGGTACGGTGAGCACCTGAAGTCGACCAGGTCGACCTCTACCACTCCCGTACCTATGCACCCGCCGGTGGCCGACCCGGCCGACCCGGCCGACCCGGCCGACCTGATCCATCGTCAGGTGGTCGCCCTGCTCTTTCGACCGCCGAGTGAACGGCTCGGCCGACAGCCGCATCAGTTGAGATGGCCGATCGGGTGGTCACACACCGACACCTGAGCCGACCACGACGCGCTACTGGTGTTCAGCCTCCTGGTCGTGCACCTGACGTCCATCCTCCTGATCGTCCTGCTGGTGTCGTTCCTTCTTGCCGTGCTACTCATCCCGTTGCTGGCGTTCCCCTTCATCGCCTTCGCCCTAGTGTTCATCCTCCTCGTCCTCCTCCTCTCCACCCGCTTCGACGCTGGTCGGGTTCGACCACCACCCGGCTGGTGGGCCGGGGGAGATGGCTGATCGGTGGGTGATGGTGGTCGGCGGGTGCCCGTCCCGGGCGGTCGTGGTCGTTGGATGGCCGCCATCCGCGGTGACCAGTGGGTGGACAGTTGCGTGGTGGGTGGTCGGCGGGTGCCCGCCCCGGCGGTCGTGGGTGGCCGACCGGGCGCCGGTGCAGGTGGCGAAGTTCGGTCGGAGGTGCCACCGGGATGGCGGTGATCCTAAGCAGGCGAGTTCGCCCCCTCCTGCCTCCGTTGCTGGCGCATTCGGTCTTCGGTCCGCTCAAACCCCGTCTCTGGCGCGCTCAGACCCGTCTCCTCCGTGACCGGGGCGCCTTCGATCAGGGCTGCCGATCACCCATCCTCGGCGATGTAGCAGCGAACCAGATCGGCGCCGACCTCAATTCAGGGTCTGTAGACCTGCGGATCAGGACCCGCCCGTCTCACGAACCGCGGTAGAGACGCTCGAGGTCGATGAGCTCAACTTCGGGCCTGGAGGCGCTGACCTCCTCGAGCGCCGAGTCGAACGCTGTGCCGAACAAGAGGAGCTTCGCGTCGACCGCCTTCGATCCGAGGGCGTTGCGGGCCAGCTCCAGGCGACGCAGGTGCCGACGCGAGATGGTTTCCCCGGCCTTGGCTTCGCCCAGAGCGAACACCGGACGATCACCGGGCACGTCACCTGCGCCGGCCACGACGATGTCGAGCTCATGGTCCTTGCCCTCGTATGGTACGGACGACCGACCGACGTAGTCGCGATTCGGCAAGGTCTCTGCACTGGCGTAGCGCCGTACCCAGGTTCGGGCTTGCTGTTCGAATACCGGCCCGCGCACCTGAGACCCGAAGATGGACTTGAGTTGTTCTTTCCAGACTTGGTCGGCTGGCCGGTCCCGCAATTCCGCTCCGTGGGGTTCGAGGATGGCGTAGTGAAACTGGAGAAACGGGTCATCCAGGGCGTACAGGGGGCGCTTGCCACGGATGGGGTCCTCATAGCGGGCTACGAACCCGGCTTCGATGAGCCGGTTGAGCGGTGGGTTGAGGTTGGCGACTTGCTTGCCTACTTTGCCGGCGATGGCTCCGGCCGTCACGGCACCGTTGGCGATAGCCCCGAGGATGCTGTGGTGGAGGAGCGACGCTTGCCCGGCCAAGCTGGGATCCTCGGCCAAGAGTGTCGTGGCCTCTCGATGCAACGTGGCTCCCGGACTGAGGACCCTCTGGACAATCCAACGCTCTACATCCTCTTCGGTGGCGGGGAGGTCGAAGTCGACCATGTCGGTGGCATAGCCGACGACTCCGCCGATGACGGCGAAGACCAGGACCGCGGTGGTCAGGTAGACCGGCAAAGGAAGTCGGGTGGCAGCGATCCGGAAGTCGTCTGGCTGCACGACGAGCTCCATCCCGGCCCGGCCCCGCAGCGGCGCTTCTCCATCAGTGAGAGCGCGCATCATGGCGATGGCCGAGCCGCAGAGTACGAGGCGGGCCTGGCCGTTCGAGCTTCGCCGAGCTCCAGGCCCGAATGCCGCAGCGAGGACGGACTCGACGGAGCCGTCCGCCTCGAGGATGTGCCCGAACTCGTCGATGACGACGGGCACCGGGCCATCGTTACCCAACGCCAGGAGTGCAGCCACCGCCTCCTCCCACGAGGAAAGGGCCAGACGGGGGACACCCAGGTGTTCCCCCAGCGCCTTGCCTAGCCGCTCGAGTTGGACCGGGGTCTCAACGCGGGTTGCTTCGAAGTAGAAGCCCTGGCGGGACTGGACTTCACGCACGAGCAAGGTGGACTTGCCGATCCGACGCCGTCCGTACAGGAGGCCCAAGGTGGGGCGCCCGATAGGGTTGTCGAAGAACCGAGCCAGTTGTTCTGCGTCCTCGTCACCCATGCGCACCACCCTCCCGTCGCTCCGCCAGACAATACTATGCCTGGGCAATACTATTGTCCAGCAATAGTATTGTGCGGCAATAGTATTGAGGGACCATAGTATTGGTCGACTCCGCCGACCTCCACCGCAGTGAAACGCCCACGTCCACGGGGCCCCGGGACGCCGCACCCTGTTTGAGGTGTGTGCACGATCGGGTCGATTTCGTGTGCAGGCCCCGATCCGTACTCTGGACTCAGCGCGCTGACCAGGGCCTCCGCAGTTTCGCTACCACCCCGCTCTGGGTTCCATGATCTGCGCGAGATGACCGGACACAACGGGCGGACACCGACAAGAGGCCGGTTGCCATCGCTGCTGACCTTGGGGTGGCTGGCGTCGTTAACATCCTGCCCAATGGCCACTCCTCCTGATCCGGGCGTGCTGACGGCTGACGCCGCCGCCAACGACGAGGCGCACATGGCCACCGCGCTTGGCGAGGCAAGGGCTGCC
>Ga0182030_10011141_pt1 | contig 18166 bp, 15 predicted proteins | sample 812S3MmetaG_FD_121299 | JGI IMG/M metagenome (GOLD analysis project Ga0182030, IMG submission 121299) | Permafrost microbial communities from Stordalen Mire, Sweden - 812S3M metaG (Illumina Assembly) | ecosystem: Environmental > Terrestrial > Soil > Wetlands > Permafrost | place: Sweden...
ACGGGGCGGCTGTTGACGGGGCGGGCGTGGTGGTGGGCTGCGATGCGCGGTACCGGTCGGCGGACTTCGCTGACGAGGCGGCGCGGGTGCTGGCGGGCGCGGGCATCGTGGTGCACATGCTGCCGCAGCCGTGCCCCACGCCCCTGCTCGCGTTCGCGGTCCGTCATCTGGGGGCGGCGGCCGGGGTGATGATCACCGCGAGCCACAACCCGGCCGCCGACAACGGGTACAAGCTCTACCTGAGCGACGGCGCCCAGGTGATACCGCCCGTCGACGGCGAGATCGAGCAGCGGATCGCTGCTCTGGGGCCGCTGTCGCGGATTCTGGTCGCCGACGCGGCGAGCCCGCTGATCGTCCGTCACGGCGACGAGGTGGCCCGGGCGTACCTCGACGCGGTCGTGGGGGCAGCCGGCGGGGCGGCCGGCGCTGTTCCCGGCCAGGCCGGGGCGACGGAAGGCGCTGGTCGCTGGCCCGGGCTGAACGTGGTCTACACGCCGATGCACGGAGTGGCCGGGGAGCTTATGCTGCGGGCCATCCGGCAGGCGGGTTTTGCGGCCCCGCACGTGGTGGCGGAGCAGGCTGAGCCCGATCCGGACTTCCCGACCGTCGCCTTCCCCAACCCGGAAGAGCCGGGCGCACTTGACCTGGCGCTGGCCGACGCCCGGCGGCTCGGTGCGGAGCTCGTGCTGGCCAGCGATCCGGACGGGGACCGGCTGGCCGTGGCCGTGCCCGAGCCAGCAGCTGGACCGGAGGGAAAGGCGGGACCGGAGGGAGCGGCGGGACCGGGCGGCTGGCGCGTGCTGACCGGGGACCAGCTCGGGGCGCTGCTCGGGGCCAGCCTGCTGGAACGGACGGCGGCCGAGGCCGCGCCGCAGGAGCGGCTGGTGGCGTCCACCATCGTGTCCTCGACGCTGCTGGCTAAGATCGCAGCGGCGGCTGGCGCCTGGTACGCGGAGACCCTGACCGGCTTCAAGTGGATCGCCCGGGCCGCTGACGGGTGGCCCGGGACTCGCTTCGTCTTCGGTTACGAGGAAGCGCTCGGCTACGAAGTCGGCGACGTGGTGCGCGACAAGGACGGCATCGGAGCCGCGCTGGCCACGCTCTGGCTTGCGGCCAGCGCGAAAGCAGCGGGGCGCTCGGTGCTTGACAGATATGACGAACTCGAAGCGGCCCACGGCGTGCACGTGACGTCGGCGCTCACGGTGCGAACCGCCGAGCCATCGCACATCATGAGCCGGCTAAGGGCGACGCCGCCGGCGGAGTTCGGCGGGCAGCCGGTGACCCAGGTCGTCGACCTGACCAGCGCGAGCGCGACCAGTCAGACGGTCCCGAGAGCGGATGTGCTGATCTTCCGGCTTCCCGGTGCCCGTGTCGTGCTGCGGCCAAGCGGCACCGAGCCGAAAACGAAATGCTACCTCGAGATCGTGGAACCGCTCGGCGGCCGCTCGCTGGCGCAGGCCCGCGCCGCGGCCGCTGAGCGACTGGGTCCGTTGCAGTCTGCCCTGCAAGCCGTGCTGGCCAACGCCTGAGGACCAGCCTGTGTCCGACCGGTGCTCAGCCGGCCTGGCCCCGGATCAGCATCCAGTTCCGGCCGGCCGGTGTGCGTTGATCAGGCCGCGAGGCGGCCGAGCCAGTTCTGCCACGCCTCGGTCTCGGTCGACGGGTCGCGGTCGTCGAAGTAGTGCGCGGTCGCGAAGACCATGTCGTTGTAGCCGTGGATCAGCATGTACATCGCGTCGTCGGTACGCATGCCCACGAAGCTCGGCGAGCCCACGAACTCCACGGTGCCGCCGGCCGGCTCGATCCCGGGCACGCTGAGCCGGGCCGGCTGACCGTCCGCCGCGTCCGCGCTGACGCCGACCGCCGCCGTCATGGCCGCCCACGAGTCCTTGGTGATCGGCCCCGGCATGAACAGCGAGCCCTTCGCGGTGCGCGGTGCGAAGTGCTTCAGGTAGACGGCGAGCTTTGTCATGTAGGCGTGGTCGCCGACGGACAGGCCGTTGTATTCGGCCTCCCAGTTCTCGCCGAGGAGACCACTGTGCACAACGCGCACCACCGCGCCGCCGCCGTCGCGCGACTCGATGAGCCACTCGAAGGCCATGAACGTGCCGTCCGGGTTCTTGTCCTCTTGCGTCGCGTAGTGGTGACCGGGTTCCCAGACCGTGATGCTGGAGCTGGACACCTCGCCGAACATGCTGAACGTGCTGGTCTTGCTGGCGCTATCGATTTCGGTGCGCCCCATCAGCCAGGAGTCGACTCCCGGTCCCGACGCGATTGCCTCCCACACCTCGTCCGGCGTGGCGTCGACGGTGATCTCGTCGCGTACCTCGAATGGATGCGTCATGACTGCTGCTCCTCTGCTGGCGGGTCGGCGTCTTCGGTGATGCTCGGGTGCACCGCGACGATAAGGCGGTGCGGCCGACCAGTTTCGGTGTGATATTTACTGATAATTCCGGTAAGCGCGTCCGTGAGCTCACCCACGAACGCGGCGCGGTCAGCCGGCTTGGCGAACCGCACTTCGGCATCGAACCCGAACGTGGCGAGCGGCTTGCTGGCCCGCGCCGCCCCGTTGATGAGCGCGCCGGTCTCCCGCACGAGCCGCGCGGCGAGCGCGAGCAGCCAGCGCGCGGACAGCCGATCGGGCGACCGGGCCGGATCGGGCGCGACCGCGGCGAGCGCGGCCGGCGAGATCACGTAGGCCGCGGCGGAAGCCCGCACGACCCGCTCGGTCATGTTGCCCTTGCGGCGCTCCTCGACCAACTCCACCAGACCGTGCTGCTCAAGGGTCTTGACGTGGTAGTTGACCTTCTGCCGGGCAAGCCCAAGCCGCGCCGCGAGTGTGGTCGCCGTGTGTGGCTCGGCCAGCTCCGCGAGCATCCGAGACCGGATCGGATCGAGCGAGACCTCCGCGGCTGCGGCATCCTCGATCACTGCGACATCTTGCATGCCATAACCCTGTCACCGACAATTTTCATTGTCAATACCGCAAGAACTGTCCAGAAGAATTTTCTTTCCTATACTCTAGGTCAGAACCGCCAGCGGGTCGCACCGCCCGGGGCGACCGTCTCCAGCGCGGTGGCCGTGTGCGCGCTCAGGCGGTACACGAACCAGGGCGGCGGTCCGGCGGAGGGAGCGCTGAACTCCGCGGTAATCGCCCGGCCGGTGTCGTCGACGCGGGCCGGCCAGCCTCCGGCCGCCCAGCGCGCCGCCATTGCCGCGACGACCGGCGGCTCGGTGACCTGAGCCGCCGTGCCCTCCAGCACGAGATCGAAGTCATGGGTGGCGAGACTCAGCGCGCACCGCGGGTCGCGGGCGAGGTTCGCGCCCTTGCGAGTGCGCTCGCCGGTCTCGAACCAGAAGGCACCGTCGGCCCAGAGGGCACCGACACCCGTGACGTGCGGGCTGCCGTCCGGGTTGAGCGTGGTCAGCCAGCAGGTGTGCCGGTCCGGTCCGCCGGAGCCCGGTGCCTGGGTGATCCCCGCATCGAGCCGAGCCTGGATGCGGGTCCAGTCCAGCAGCGGCAGGCGGTAGAGGTCAGCGAGGTTGGTAGCGTCCATGATGGACTGACGTTACGCGAGCCGGGAACTCATCGCTGTGTCCCGGCCGGTCAGCGCGACGCGCCGGTCAGCCGGTGGTCAGGGCGCGGGCCTGGTCCACGTCCTGGCGCATCTGGGTGATCAGCGCCTCGACGGAGTCGAACCGCTCGGTGCCGCGGAGCCGGGCGGTGAAGTCGATCGCGGCGTGGGCCCCGTAGAGGTCCAGGTCGTCCCGGTCAAGCGCGTACGCTTCGACGGTCCGGTCGCCGGCGCCGAAAGTCGGGTTGGTGCCGACCGAAATCGCGGCCGGCCAGCGGCTGATCTCGGATCCGTCCAGGTCCAGGCTCGTCAGCCAGCCGGCGTAGACGCCGTCGGCGGGAGTGGCCGTGTGCGGCGGGGTCTCCAGGTTCGCGGTCGGGAAGCCGAGCCCCCGGCCGCGCATGTGGCCGCGGACGACAATGCCCTCCACCCGGTGCGGGCGGCCGAGGACATGGGCGGCGGCGGCCACGTCACCGGCGGCCAGGCACTCCCTGATGTAAGTCGAGGAAACCGTCACGCCGTCCATCACCAGTAGCGGGACGCCCTCGGCGGTGAAGTCGTACTTCTCGCCGAGCTGCGCGAGCAGCGGCACGTCACCCGCCGCCTTGTGGCCGAACCGGAAGTTTTCCCCCACCACCACGACCGCCGCGTGCAGCCGTTCGGACAGCACGACCCGGACGAACTCATCCGGGCTGAGCCGGGAGAATTCCAGGCTGAACGGGAGCACGAGGACGGCGTCGGCGCCCAGCTGAGCCAGCAGCTCCGCCCGCCGCCGCGAGGTGGTCAGCAGCGGCGGGTGCGAGCCCGGCCTGATGACCTCATCCGGGTGCGGGTCGAAGGTGATCACCACGACCGGCAGGTTCTCGGCCCGGGCGATCTCACCGGCCCGCTCGACGATGCGCTGGTGGCCGCGATGCACGCCGTCGAACTCGCCGATCGTCGCGACGCACGCACCCCAGCCGGAAGGCACTTCGGCCAGACCGTACCAGCGGTACACGATCCCCGTTCCTCCTTCGTCACCAGACCCCAAGCCTAACCATCACCGGCGGCGGGTCGCGATCAGGTTACGACGGCCACGTTAACGACACGTGGCCGGGCGCGGTCATGCCTCATGCGAAGACCACGAGCGGCCGGGCTTGGCCGGCCTCTTCGGTGAGCAAGGCGATGAGAGTGCCATCAGGCGCGTAGGCGGCCGTGGGGATGCGCGAACCGGTGTCCCCAGCCGCGGTGTTCCCGGCTGCGGTGTCCCCGGCTGGGGCGTCCCCGGCTGGGGCGTCCCCGGCTGGGGCGAGACGACCGCCGTGGGCCAGGCGCCTGGCCTCGTCCTCGCTTAGGTTCCGGCCCGGGAACGCCGCCGAAGCCGCCTGAGCCAGCGGCAGGACCTCGAACCGGTCCGCCAGCTGGTCCAGGGTGCGAGCCTGGTCGATGCCGTACCCGCCCACCCTGGTGCGGCGCAAGCGGGTCAGGTGCCCGCCGGTGCCCAGCGCCGTACCGAGATCACGGGCCAGGGCCCTGATGTAGGTACCGCTCGAGCAGCGCACGGTCGCATCGACGTCCAGCAGCCAGTCCGCCGCCCCATCGCCCGGCACGTTCGCATCGCCCGGCACGTGACGCAGCGCCGTCACCGTGAACTCGTAGACCGTCACCGGCCGGGGTTTCAGCTCCGGGGCGGCGCCCGCCCTGGTCAGCCGGTAGGCCCGCTGGCCTCCCACCTTGATCGCGCTGACCGCGGGCGGTACCTGCTGGATGTCCCCGGTGAGGTCAGCCACCGCCGCCGCGAGCGTTTCCGCGGAAACGCCGGCGGCCGACGCCACCGGCGTGATCTCGCCCTCCGCGTCATCGGTGCTGGCTGAGGCGCCGAGCCTGATTGTGGCGGCGTATTCCTTCTCGGTCAGGGCCAGGTACCCGAGTAGCCTGGTGGCCTTCTCCACGCCCACCACCAGCACGCCCGTCGCCATGGGGTCCAAGGTTCCCGCGTGCCCGACCTTCCGTGTTCCGGCCAGCCGCCGGATCCGCGCCACGACATCGTGCGACGTCATGCCGCCGGGCTTGTCCACGATGACCAGACCGCTCGGGACGCTCACCCGTGGTCGCTCATTCGTCGTCGCCGGTCTCGTCGGAGTCTTCAGCCGGCTTGCGGTACGGGTCGGGATCGCCCGCGTAAACGGCGCCGTCACGGCTGCGGGCGAGCTCCTCGTCGGCCGACCTAGCCTGGGTGACCAGTTCCTCGATTCGTTTGGCCGTGTCCGGGATCACGTCAGCGACGAACTCAAGGGACGGGGTGTGACGCAGGCCGACCTGCCTGCCCACCTCGGACCGGATGATCCCCGTCGCGCTCTGCAAGGCCGCCGCCGTGTCGGCCCGCTCCTGCTCAGACCCGTACACCGTGTAAAACACGGTAGCCTCGCGCAGGTCGTTGGTCAGCCGGGTCTCGGTGACGGTAATAAAGCCGAGCCGGGGATCCTTGACCCGCCGCTCCAGCATTTCCGCGACGATCTGGCTGATCCGGTCGGCGAGCTTGCGCGCCCTCGCGGCGTCCATGCCGTCATTCCTCCTCGTTGAACAGCCGCTGCCGCGCGGACAGCAGCTCGATCTCAGGGTGCCGGGCCACCAGGCGCTCGCACTCGGCGAGCACGCTCATCGCGTTCGCGGCCGTCGCGGACACCACGGCCACGCCGATCTCGGCCCGCCGGTGCAGATCCAGGTGCCCGGTCTCGGCGACCGCGACACCCGGATAGCACCGGCGTAGCTCAGCGACCAGCGGCCGGACGACGCCCCGCTTGCCCTTCAGCGAGTGGACGTCGCCCAGCAGCACGTCAAGCGTCAGCGCGGCGACGTACACCGCATCACTCCGCTCTCTGCCCGATAAGCCCTGCCCGATTAGCCCTGCCCGAGTAGCCCGGCTCGAAATGGCCCGGCCCGATTCGCCGGGGCCCGGTCCTGCGGGGCCCCGGCGGGTACCTGGTCAGGTCCTCGGTATCTCCCTCATCTCGAAGGTCTCGATCGTGTCGGCGATCCTGACATCGCTGTAGCCGATGCCGATACCGCATTCGTAGCCCTCGCGGACCTCGGTCGCGTCTTCCTTGAACCTGCGCAGCGAATCCACCGACAGGTTGTCGGAGATCACCACGCCGTCCCGGATCAGCCGCGCCTTGCTGCCGCGGTGGATCGTCCCGCTGCGCACGATGCACCCGGCGACGTTGCCGATCTTCGGTACCCGGAAGACCTCCCTGATCTCCGCCGTGCCGAGCTGAGCCTCCGCGAACTCGGGCTTGAGCATGCCCTTGAGCGCGGCCTCGACCTCCTCGATCGCCTGGTAGATGATCGAGTAGTAGCGGATGTCCACACCCTCGCGCTGGGCCAGCTCGCCCGCCCGGCCGGCCGGCCGGACGTTGAAGCCGATGATCACCGCGTCCGAGGCGATGGCCAGGTTGACGTCATCCTGGGTGATCGCGCCGACACCACGGCCGATCACCCGCAGGGTGACCTCTTCGCCGACGTCGAGCTGGAGCAGCGCGTCCTCGAGGGCTTCCACCGAACCGGACACGTCACCCTTGATGATGAGCAGCAGTTCCTCGCGCTCGCCCGCCTTGAACGCCTGGTCCAGGTCCTCGAGCGTGACCCGCCGCCGTCCCTGGGCGAACTGGGCGACCCGCTCCCGGGCCTCCCGGCGCTCAGCGATCTGCCTGGCCATCCGGTCGTCGGAGACGACAAGGAAGTTGTCGCCCGCGCCGGGGACGGCGGTCAGGCCGAGCACCAGCACCGGCCGGGACGGCGGAGCCTCGGGGATCTGGTCGCCGTTCTCGTCCAGCATGGCCCGGACCCGGCCGAACGCCTCGCCGCAGACGATCGAGTCGCCGACGTGCAGCGTGCCGCGCTGCACCAGCACGGTAGCCACCGGGCCGCGGCCCTTGTCCAGGTGCGCTTCGATCGCCACGCCCTGCCCGTCCTGCTTGGGGTTAGCGCGCAGGTCAAGTGAGGCGTCGGCGGTCAAGATGATCGCCTCGAGAAGCTCAGTGATGCCGGTGCGCTTGGTCGCGGACACATCCACGAACTGCGTATCACCGCCGAACTCCTCCGCGACGAGCCCGTACTCGGTCAGCTGGGCCCGCACCCGGGCCGGGTCAGCGCCCTCCTTGTCGACCTTGTTGACCGCCACCACGATGGGCACGCCCGCCGCTTGCGCGTGGTTCAGTGCCTCCGTGGTCTGCGGCTTCACGCCGTCGTCGGCCGCGACCACCAGCACCACCAGGTCGGTGGTCTCGGCACCGCGGGCGCGCATGGCCGTGAAGGCCTCGTGACCCGGGGTGTCGATGAAGGTGATCTTGCGTTCGTCGCCGTCGACCTCAGTCGTCACCTGGTAGGCGCCGATGTGCTGGGTAATGCCGCCAGCCTCGCGCGCCACCACGTTGGTGTGCCTGATCGCGTCGAGCAGCTTGGTCTTGCCGTGGTCGACATGGCCCATGACCGTGACGACCGGCGGACGGGCCACCAGGTCGGTGTCCTCGCCCTCGTCCTCGCCGAACTCGATGTCGAACGACTCGAGCAGCTCCCGGTCCTCTTCCTCGGGCGAGACGACCTGAATGTTGTAATTCAGCTCGGCGCCGAGCACCTGAAGCGTCTCGTCGTTGACCGACTGGGTCGCCGTCACCATCTCGCCGAGATGGAGCATGACCTGGACCAGCGACGCGGGGTTCGCGCCAATCTTGTCCGCGAAGTCGCTCAGCGAGGCGCCGCGGGACAGCCGGACCACCTGGCCGTTGCCGCGCGGAACCTGGACGCCGCCGATCGACGGCGCCTGCATGTTGTCGAATTCCTGACGCCGCTGCTTCTTCGACTTCCGGCCCCTCGACGGGCGCCCGCCGGGGCGCCCGAAAGCACCCTGGGTGCCACTGCGGCCGCGACCGCCACCAGGACGGGGCGGACCGCCGCCGACACCGGCGCGGGGAGCGCCCGCACCTGGGGCGCCGCCAGTACGCGGACCGCCTGCGCCGGGACCGCGACCACCACCACCGCCGCCGCCGCCGGGACCACCACCGGGCCGGGTACCAGCCCCGGCACCAGGACCACCGCGGCCACCACCGCCGCCGCCGGGACCACCGCGCCCGGCACCTGCCGGAGCCGGCCGGGACGGCATGTTCATCGGGCTCGGCCTGGGTCCGCCAGGACGCGGACCACCAGGACGCGGCCCGCCATCGGACCCGCCGGGCCTACCCGGTCCGCGGCCGCCCGGACGCGGACCCGCGAACCCGCCGGGACTGCCGGCCCCGCCCGGGGCGCCGGCCGGCTGGCCTGGGCGGCCGGCAGCCGCCTGACCAGGCGCACCAGGCGCCTGGGGCCGAGCCGGAGGGGCTGAGCCCATGCCGGTGGCGGTTGAGCTGAACGGGTTATTGCCCGGCCTGGGGCCAGGACGCGGACCACTGGGACGGGGACCCGCTCCGCCCGGCCGGGGCGCACCCGGCCGGGGTGCACCCGGGCCCGAGGTCCTCGGGGTGGACGGCCTGGACCCAGCGGCCCCAGCTGCGCCGCCTGCCCCCGGAGCCTGACCCTGCTGGTCGGGGCGGCCACCGGACCCGCCGGGCCGCTGCCCCGCAGGGCTCGCAGACCCGGCCGCGCCGGCCGAACCTGCGGAGTCTCCTGGGCTGCCTTGACTACCGGGCCGCGGGCTTGACGGACGAGCCTGGCTGGTTCCCGGACTCCTGAAGTCGGCCGGAGTGGCCGGAGTCCTCGGCGGTCCCGGGACCCGCGGAGCCCCCGGGCCGCCGCCCGGAGTTCCCTGCGTCCTGGGATCGCCCGGACCGGGCCGGGACGCGGGTGACGGCGCCACCGGCGGCAGCCTGCGTGCCGCGGCGTCGGCCGCCTCCGGTGAATCCCCGGCAGAGCCGTCGGCGACGGTCTCGGGAGCGGCCGCACTCACGCGGCCCGCAGCCCCGTTGGCCGTGCCGTTCGCGCCGTCGGGCGCGACCTGGGGAGCCGAAGAGACAGCGGACGCGGCTCCGGCCGCCGCGGCCGCCGCGGCGTCATCGCGGGACGTGGCGCCAGCGCCGATGTCAGGCCGCGGGCCAGCTCCCGGACGGGCGCCAGCCGCAGCACCCTCAGGTGCCACTGAGCCCGGGGAAGTGGGTACGGCTCCGCCGCGCGGTGCCGATGACGGTGCCGACCTGGGCCTAGACCCCTGGGCCGATTGCTCGGTTGCCTTGGAGGCGAACGCCTCCTTCAGCCGCCTGACCACGGGCGCCTCTATCGTCGAGGATGCTGATCTTACGAACTCGCCCATCTCATTGAGCTTGACCATGACGGCCTTGCTCTCTACACCGAACTCCTTCGCGAGTTCGTAAACCCGGACCTTCGCCACTACGCTCCTTCTCGGCCGGCTTCCCCGACCTTCTACCGGACCCTGGCCCGGGCAGAGCGTGCTCCGGGCCGGCCTCAGCCTATGGTGATCATCGCAACGTGCTCATCGAGCGCTCATCCGCTTCTCGACCCGCTTTCCGACAGGTAATCCGTACTTGCCTTAAACCTGCTGCCCAGCCAGGCTGTTCCGCCGTCGTAATGCTATTCCGGGTTGACCGCGCCGCAAAGATACTCAGCTACCGAATCGAAGCTGAGCGATCTTGTTGTACGCAGTGCCCGGGGGAACGACCGGCGCCGCCGCGCGAGCTCCAAGCACGCCAGCTGGGGATGCAGGTACGCACCCCGGCCAGGCAGCCGGGCTCGCGGGTCAGGCCGGATAACGTCCCCAACCGCTACGAGGCGAAGCAGACTGGACTTGACCGCACGCTGCCTGCAGCCTACACAGGTACGCAACACGGGTGTACCTGAGGCACGCTGCTCAGCTCGTGTGGTCATGCCAGCTATGAGTCTACCGCCTCTGGAGGTCCCCGATACCGGGCGAGAACTGCGCGGACAGATCCGGGGAGGCCGAAGCGGCGGAGGGAACTAAGGACCCGGCGGGTTTGGCCGGTTTGCTGGCGCTACGAGCTTGCTGGTGCTTCCGCGGGCGGGGCTGCCGCGGGCGGGGCGGCGTCGGACCTGATATCGATCCGCCAGCCGGTCAGCCGGGCGGCCAGCCTGGCATTCTGCCCCTCCTTGCCGATCGCCAGGGACAGCTGGTAATCCGGGACGATGACCTGTGCTTCCCTGGCCGCGAGATCGACGACATGAACCCGGCTCACCCGGGCGGGCGACAAGGCGTTAGCCACGAAGCTCGCCGGGTCGTCGGAATAGTCGACAATGTCGATTTTCTCGCCGTGCAATTCGGTCATCACGTTCCGCACCCGGCTGCCCATCGGGCCGATACAGGCGCCCTTGGCGTTGACGCCGTGGGCGTGCGAGCGAACCGCGATCTTGGTGCGGTGGCCCGCTTCGCGCGCGATGGCGACGATCTCCACCGCGCCGCCCGCGATCTCGGGCACTTCCAGCGCGAACAGCTTCTTCACCAGGCCCGGGTGGGTACGCGACAAGGTGACCGAAGGTCCCCGGTGTCCCTTGCGCACATGCAGCACATAACAGCGGAGCCGCTCGCCGTGGACGTAACGCTCGCCGGGCACCTGCTCGGCGGGCGGCAGCACCGCCTCGAGCTTGCCCAGGTCGACCAGCACGGTCCTGGGGTCCTTGCCCTGCTGGATCACCCCGGCGACGATGTCGCCCTCACGGCCCGCGTACTCGCCGAAGGTCACCTCGTCTTCCACGTCGCGGAGCCGCTGCAAGATCACGTTCCGGGCGGTGGTCGCCGCGATCCGGCCGAATCCGGCCGGAGTGTCGTCGTACTCCCGCACCGCCGCACCGTCCGGGCCGGCCTGGACGGCCCAGACCGTCACGTGCCCGCTCTTCCTGTCCACCTCGACGCGGGCCGACGACGGCACGCCCTCCGACTTGTGATACGCGACGAGCAGGGCGTCCTCGATGGCCTTGATCACGAGCTCGAGCGAGATATCTTTCTCGCTTTCCAGGCTCCGCAGCACGCTCAGGTCAATGTCCATCGCGAGTCGCTCCCAGCTCCGTTGGCGGGTGCCCGAACTCCACCTGGATGGCTCCAGCGCCGAGCGCGGCGTAACCGAAGCGGCGGCGCTCCCCCTCGACCTCCAGGGTCACGCCAGCGGAGTCGGCTGAGACGATCCGGCCCGCCACGGCGCCCGAATCCGCGACCGTGACCTGGACCAGGCGCCCCGCGGCGCGCCGCCAGTGGCGCGGATCGGTCAGCGGGCGGTCGACACCGGGAGAGGAGACCTCGAGCGTGTAAGGGAAATCTCCCATCACGGCCACGGTGTCAAGCGCGGCCGACAGCTGGCGGCTGATCGCCGCCGCATCATCCAGGCTCACGCCGTGGTCGCTGTCCACCACCACCCGGAGCAGCCGTCGCCTGCCCGCCGCGGACACCCGCACCGACTCCAGGTCCATGCCCGCGGCGGTCACCACGGGCTCGATGACCTCAGCGATCCTGTCCTCGTCGACCGACGCGGCCGACCCGCGGGCCTGCTCCGCCTGGCGCGGCCTGGGCGCGTGACGCGGACTTCCTGGCATCACGACCTCCTCGTCCACGACCTGCGGGATTGGGACCTAGCCTAGCTTGGAGTTGGCCATCACGCGGATAGGAACGGCCGGACCCCTCAAACCGCACGTGGTAGCTTGCCGGTGTGCCCGACATCGTGCCGAGGCGCCGCCTCCTGCTTGCGTCGGCGACAACGCTGCCCCTGCTGCTCGCCACCGCCGGCTGCCGGTCCTCGGACGCGTTCACCGGCCCCGATCCGCTGGCCGGACGGCCGCGTCCCGCACCCGACGTGGTCACGCTGCAGGCGGTCATTGCCAGCGAACAGAACCTGATCGAGCTGTACCGGACCGCGCTGTCCGGCGATTCGGCGGCGGCCGGGCCGGCGCAGGAGCTCAAGCCGCTGCTCGCCCAGCACGAACAGCACCTCACCCAGCTTAGGGCCCGGCTCATCCAGCCCCCTGGGACCGCGTCCGCGCCCGCCTCGGCCAGCCCCGCCTCGGCCAGCCCGTCGGTCAGCCCCGCCTCGGCCAGCCCCGCCTCGGTCAGCCCGTCGGGGAGCGCGAGCGCCGCGGCGCCCGCCCCGGTCACACTCGCCCGGTTGCGCGCCGCGGAGGGCGCCTCCGCCGCGGGCCTGGTGCGGCGGCTGGCCACGGTGGAACCCGCCCTCGCGCAGCTCTTCGCCAGCATCGCCGCCTGCGACGCCACCCACGTCACCGCGCTGGGCGGATAGGGCACGATGCACGGCGAACCGGAGGGCGGCTGATGGCGGCGATCACCGCGGTGTCCGCGCTGGCCGCCGCGCTCGCGGCGCAGGACGCGGCCATCTTCGGCTACGGCGTGGCGGGCGCCCACCTGACCGGGAGCAGGCAGGACGCGGCCGAACAGGACTGGGTAGCGCACAACAAGGCCCGCGACACCCTGACCGCCATGATCTCGCAGCTCGGCGGGCAGCCGGTCGCCGCGCAGGCGTTCTACCAGCTGCCCTTCCCCGTGCAGGACGCGACCAGCGCGATGGCGCTGGCGGCCTACCTCGAAGACGGCGTGACCCGGGCATACCTGGGGATCGTCGCGGTCAGCAATCAGCGGCTGCGCGACTTCGGCGCGGTGGCCATGCAAAGCTCGGCCGGACGCGCCGCGTACTGGCGCGGCAGCACTCAGGCCTTCCCCGGCCTGGACCCCTAAAGGCCCCGTAAGGCCCCTAAAGGACCCGAAAGCGACCCCTGCGGCGCGGTCAGTCCGCGCGGCGCAGGGAAGCCAGCACCCGGACGATCGTCGCGGCGGCCAGGTCAACGTCATCGGCGACAGCTATCCGCTCCGCCCAGGACCACCAGAACCACCAGATGCCGTCCTTGCCGCAGCCGGCGTAGACGTTCTCCTCAAGCGCCCTCGCGCCCGGGTTCACCACGTACAGGCTGGGCTTGCGCCCCGGCGGCGCCATCAGCCATGCTTCCAGCCCCCGGTGCGACAACTCGTCGGCTAGCTTCTCCAGATACACAGCCTGAATCTGGTCGGGCTCACGGGCCCCGTTGGCTTCCACCTTTATCACCGTAACTTTTAGGAGTCAGTCGAGAACTCTACGTTGCCGCCTCTTTCCAGGATGCCGCCGCGGCGGCATCCCGCGCAACGCACATCGCGAAATTCGCAGCTCGGGAAATCAGCGGGTATGTCCCCGCATTTTCCCCTCCCAGAGATACGCACTGGGCCGGGCTCCGGTTCACGAAAGGCCCGCGTAAGCGGAGGTCATAAGCACGACCGCAGCGGCGCAGGCAACGGTTCAGCATACAAGACGGTCAGCCGCGACACCGCCCGGGTGAGCGCCACGTAGAGCCGCTGCAGCCCTCTGGCCTCGGCAAACGCAATTTGCGCGGGTTCCACCACGATGACGTGATCGTATTCAAGCCCCTTGGCCAGGGTCACCGGCACCAGCGTCAGCCTGGCGTCAGAACCGGGTTCGCCGTGCTCCACTCCGGCGCGATCGAGCACCCGGCCCAGCGCCGGGACCTGCGGGTCGGCGGCGATGACGGCGACCGAACCCGGCCGGGCGCAGGCCTGCTCGCAGGCCCGCGCCAGGGCCGGCCCGAGCGCGGCGGCGGATACCTGAACCAGGTCAAGGGCACCGGGATCGGCCCGCAGCGAGGAGGCCGGTGAGAGCTCAGGGGCGATGACGGCCAGCAGCGCGGACGCGAAGTCCAGGATCTGCCTGGGCACCCGGTATCCCACCGACAGTTCCCTGATCTCGGTGTCCGGCTTACCCAGGTTCGCCAGCAGCGCGGCCCAGGAGGGCGCCGCCCACGGTGTGGTGCCCTGGGCGAGGTCACCGAGCACGGTGGCCGCCCCGGTCGAGCACCGGCGGCCCAGCGCGCGGCATTCCATCGGCGACAGATCCTGCGCCTCGTCGACCACCACGTGAGCCAGGCTGGGCGTCCGGGTGATCAGGTCGCGCGCCTCGTCGATGAGCACGGCGTCGGCCGCGGACCAGCGCGCCGAGCCCGGCCCGCGCGGCACCGGCGACCACACGACCTGGGCCTGTTCCGCGGCGATGAGGATCCCGTCGGCCGCCTGCGCCAGGGCGGCCGGCGAGGACAGCAGGCCGAACACCAGCCGGGCCGGATCCACCTTCGGCCAGATCGCGTCCACGGCAGTGCGCACTGGCCTGGACCGCCGCACCGCCTCGTGCGTCCGGTCGTCGCAGGCCTCCCCGGCGGCTTCGATCTGGGTCAGGATCACGTGCGCGATCCGGTGCTCGAGCAGCTCGCGGCCCGCGCCGTACCGCACGCCCCGGTGCCGCAGCTCATGGGTGAGCTCCTCGAGCTCCCAGGCGGCCACCCGCCAGCGCCGCGCGCCGCGCGGCAGGACCACGGCCGCGGACGGCCGCTGCAGCGAGGCCCACAGCGCCCGGCGCAGCACCTCCGCCATCCGCGCGTCCCCCTTGACGATCGCGGCCGGCTCGGGGTCGCTGCCGCGGACGGTCACCGCCGTGGCGGCGGCGACCAGCTCCCCGACGGTCGTCTGGGTGACGTCGAGCTCGCCGAGCGCGGGCAGCACGTTGCGGATGTAGGACAAGAAGGCCCGGTTCGGCCCGACCATGACCACCCCGCGGCGGCGTACCTGCTCCCGGTAGGCGTACAGCAGGTACGCCACCCGGTGCAGGCCCACGGCGGTTTTCCCGGTCCCGGGCGCCCCCTGCACGCAGACCGTCTGCGCGGCCCCGGCCCGGACGATGTCGTCCTGGTCGGGCTGGATGGTGGCGACGATGTCCCGCATCGGCCCGGACCGTGGCCGCTCGATCTCATCGAGAAGAATCTGGCTCGTCCGGCGTTCTGTCTTTGGGGCCGAACGACCGGTGCTGAAAAGCTCATCCTCATAAGCGGTCAGCTCGCCGCCGGAGAAGCCGAACCGCCGCCGCAGCGCGAGGTTCATCGGATCCGCGCCACTGGCCCGGTAGAACGGCCGGGACACCGGGGCCCGCCAGTCGATCACCGCGGGCGCGCCGTCCGGGTCATGCACGTGCCTGCGGCCGATGCGAAAACTTTGCCCGGCGATATCGTCGTCCCCGGATATTCCGGTTTCGGGCTTTCCGGTTTCGGGCTTTCCGGTTTCGGACTTTCCGGTTTCGGGGGGACCGGCGTAGTCGAGCCGGCCGAAGAACAGCGGGGTGTCGGGGATGTCTTTGAGCGCTTCGGCGCGGTGATACAGGTCGGCCTTGAGGAATTCCTCGGACACGGGGTCCCCGCCCATCGCCTTGAGGGAGAGCACGTCCTCGCGCATCATGTGCAGGAATTCCCTGGAGCGCCGCAACTGCTCGCGTTCGGCGGTCAGGATAGGGTCGGGGCCGGATCGTTCGGCATGGTCTTTTGCATTGGAACTTGACGCAGCCACGAGGACGGGAACTTACCAGCTCGCAAGACGGAAGTCACGCGGTTTTCCCGGCCGGCGGCGGCCAGCTGGCCAGGCCGCGCGCGGTGAGGAAGGCGTCGAAGACGAGTTCCGACGCGCCGGTCAGCGCACCCAGGTCGCCCAGCGTCGACGGCAGCAGGACGGGCGGCTGCGACCGGCGGAACCGCATCAGCGCGGCCAGGTAGCCCGCGGCGACCGCGGCGGGCGCGGCTTCGTAGACGTCGGCGGCCAGGCCGGACAGGCTGACCACCTCAGGGTCCTGCGCGTTCACCAGCGCGCCGATGCCGCGGCCGAGCGCTCCGGCCACCTGCGCCAGCGCCCGGGCGCAGCCTGGGTCCTTGTCAGCCGCCGCGATGACGTGGGCGGCCTGGACCATCCGGTCCCCCGGCTCGCTCAGGCCGGCCGCGCGGAGCAGCCCGCGAGCGCCGGCGTCGAGTTCCCAGCAGCCCGCCGAACCGCACCGGCACGGCTCGCTGCCGCCGGCCAGCGGCATGTGCCCGAATTCGCCCGCCGAGCCGTGGGCACCGGTTACCGGCTGGCCGCCGGCCAGCAGCACCCCGCCGATACCGGTCGCGACATGTAGGTGCAGGGCGACGGAGACGCCCCGCAGCGCGCCCCGGCGGGCCTCGGCCAGGCCGGCCAGCGTGGCGTCGTTGCCGGCCAGGACGGCGCTGTCGTGATCCGCCCCGAAGGCGCCGAGGGCCTTGGCCACGTCCATGTCCTGCCAGTCGGACAGGGTCGGCTGCACCATCGTGCCGCCGCTGACCGGAGAGGGCACCGCGACGCCGATGCCGACCAGGCGGTGACCGAACTGGCGGCGGCGGATCACCAGAGCGGCCGCGACGTCGGCCAGCATCGCGGTACCCGACTCGGTGTCCCGCTCCTGGCGGTCGAGCACGGTGCAGCGGCCGGTCAGCTCGAAGGCGGCCATGGTAAAGGAGTCGTCCCGCAGGTCGACGGCGATCGCCACCGGCCCGGCCGGATGAGCCGAGGGCACGCCGGTCGGCCGCCCCCTGGTGCGCTGCACTCGCACGTCGGCCGGCGCATCGGCCGGACTGGCCAGTTCCTCGATGAGCTGACGCCCGGCCAGCTCCCGGACCAGGACGGTGGCCGTTCCCCTGGCCAGGGCGAGCTGCCGGGTGAGTTCGGCGCGGGTGAGCTGGCCGGCGCCATCGTGGACGGCGCGCAGCAGCCGCGCCAGGTTGTGCGCGCGCAACTCGGCACTCGTGGTCGCCGCGACGTGGTCCCTCCGCACCATCTGATCGTGCCATGCCCGGACCGGTGCCGGCGCGCGGCCGTGCCGGTCCAGTCCGGTCCGGTCCAGTCCGGTCGCCGGCGTTACCAGTCCCAGTGGAAGCCGACCGCGGTTTTCTCGGCGAGGCGCAGGTAGCGGTGCACGGCGAATTGACTGTCGAGGTCCACCGGCTCACGCTCCACGATAGGTCCGTCCATGCCGTCCCATACCGCCCAGACGACGTTGCCCGGCAGCTTGTCCGGATGGAACTCCACGCGGATATCGAGGTTCTCGACGAAATACTGCACGATGCGGCGGAACTCGGGGGCGGGCGGCGCCGCGTAATGGAAGGCTCGTTGAGTACTCAAGCGTGGCCGTCTCGCCGGCCGCCAGCGGCTTGGCGAGCAGCATGTCGACCACGAACACCTCGGCCACCGGCTGGTAGAAGGGACCCGCGAGGCCGCTGAATCCCTGCCCGGTTTCAATGGTCAGGGCATTGGTATCGGCCCGGTAAGGCACCCGGTCGACCCCGTCGGTCAGCGCCTCGATGACGTGGATGACGCGATGCCGGGCCGGCCTCCCGTCCGGGCCGAGGTAGTGATGATCATGCAGGGAGAGGGTCTTGAGCCGCGGGCTCCCCAGCGCGCTCGCCTTTTCGTCGCGGATCGCCCGGGGGCCGGACAGCACGCGGACGTGAGCCGAGCCGTCCCAGAGCTTCATGAGCTGTTCTCGCTCCGGCACGCCGAACCCAAACGCCTCGTCGAAAAGGGTCAGCGTGGCCTTGGACAGGAGCTTGCCCGACAGGGCGCGCGAGGCGGTGTCCTTCAGCTGCCTGGGCAGCACGTCGATGTCACCTTTTGCCCTCGGGTGCTCCCACAGATAATGAGCGAGCACTTCGGCGACCGCGAGCTGGTTCACCTGTCCCAGCCGGCTGCGTTCGGCGTACTGCTCCCACTTACGCCGGTACCT
>Ga0182030_10011142_pt1 | contig 18166 bp, 21 predicted proteins | sample 812S3MmetaG_FD_121299 | JGI IMG/M metagenome (GOLD analysis project Ga0182030, IMG submission 121299) | Permafrost microbial communities from Stordalen Mire, Sweden - 812S3M metaG (Illumina Assembly) | ecosystem: Environmental > Terrestrial > Soil > Wetlands > Permafrost | place: Sweden...
GCCCGCGAGCGCCAGGCCGCTCGACGACGCCGACCTGCCGATCTACACGATCATCGCGCCGCTGCGCGGCGAGGAACGGATGGTCGCCAAGCTCGTGCGCAGCCTCGACGCGCTCGACTATCCGCGCAGCAAGCTCGACATCAAACTGGTCGTCGAACGCGACGACGCCCCCACGCGGGCGGCGTTCGAGTCGCTCGACCTGCCGGCGCGCTACGAGATCGTCGTCGCCCCGCCCGGCCCGCCGGCGACCAAGCCGCGCGCGCTCAACATCGCCCTGCCGGCGGCGCGCGGCGCGCTGGTCGTCGTCTATGACGCCGAGGACGAACCCGACGCCGACCAGCTCCGGCTCGCCGCGGCGCGCTTCGCCGCCGAACCCGACGTCGACTGCCTGCAGGCGGCGCTGACGATCGACAACGCCGCCGACTCGTGGATCAGCGCCGGTATTATGGCGCAGACGCCACAAGCCGGGGCGCGCGATGAGCGTCACAGCTTGGGGACCGCTGCCTGACTGCCGTTGCGCAATTACGCGGGCGGAGTCAGGAGTTGAGATATGCTGCCTCAACCCTTCTCAAGAGATACTTGGCTCGGTGTCCTCGGCGCGATCAGCGGGATCGGAGGCGCCGTGTTCGAATTAGTCGGCCGTGAAGAATCGTGAGCGCCCTGGATTGATGGGGCTTTCCGACGGTTTCGAAGTATTCGATTTCGCCGGTTTGAGCGGCGCGGCTGGCGATTATCTTGCAATTTGAAACGACGGTCGGGTCGTGATTCTCTCATCGCAAGAGGCGCGATTGGGAGATTCGCGATGCGGCCGAAAGAGCGGTGGGACAGCGGACAGAAGGACCTCTTCCGCGCCCGGCTAGACCAGATCGTCGACATGAGCCATCCGCTGGCCAAGCTGGCCCGCTCGGTGGATTGGGGGTTTCTGGAGGCGCAGTTCGGCGCGGTCTATTCGGACAAGCCCGGGCATCCGCCGCTGCCGACGCGGCTGATGGCGGGGCTGGCGATCCTCAAACACATGCACAATCTTTCCGACGAGGCGCTGTGCGAGCGCTGGATCGAGAACCCGTATTTCCAGTTGTTCTGCGGCGAGGAGTTCTTTCGGCACAAGCCGCCGTTCGACCGCTCGTCGTTGACGCGCTGGCGCCAGCGCATGGGCGAGGAGAAGCTCGTCGCGCTGGTTCAGGAGAGCCTGAACGTCGCCACGCGAACCGGCGCGGCCAAGCCGGCGGACTTTTCCAAGGTCATCGTCGACACCACGGTTCAGCCGAAGGCGGTGGCGTTCCCGACCGACGCCAAGCTGATGCATCGCGCCCGCGAGCGGCTGGTTCGGCTGGCCAAGAAGCATGGCGTCGTCCTGCGCCAGTCCTACGAGCGGGTCGGCAAATACGCGCTGATCGCCCATCAGCGCTACGCCCACGCCAAGCAGTTCAAGCGGGCGAACCGGGCGCTGCGGACCTTACGCACCTATCTCGGCCGGACCGCGCGCGACATCGTGCGCAAGATCAAAGGCGACGAGGAACTGAAGAGCGTATTCGCCGAGCCGCTTTCGCTCGCCTGGAGGGTGCGCGACCAGCGCCAGAACCAGCGCGGTCGCAAAGTCTATTCGCTGCACGCGCCCGAGGTCGAATGCATTGGCAAGGGGAAAGCGCACCGGCCCTACGAGTTCGGCGTCAAGGTCTCGGTGGCGACGACGCTTCATCATTCCCGCGGCGGCCAGTTCATCGCCCATGTGAAGGCGCTGCCGGGCAACCCCTATGACGGCCATACGCTCGGCGTCGTTCTGCCGGAAATGGAAGCCCAAATCGGCGCCAACCTCTCGCGCATCGTCGCCGACCGCGGCTATCGCGGCCACAACGCCCCGCCCGAGCATAGGTTCAGGGTCTATATCTCCGGCCAGAAACGGCGCGTCACCGCGGCGATCAAACGCGACCTACGCCGCCGCTCCGCGGTCGAGCCCTGCATCGGCCATCTCAAGTCCGAGCACCGCATGGGTCGCAACCACCTCGCCCACGCCGCCGGCGACGCCGCCAACGCCGTCCTCGCCGCCGCCGGCTATAACTTCCGGCGATTGCTGGCCTGGGTGGCGATCCTTTTGCGCGTCTGGCTGACCGCCGTCATCGCCGCCGCCAAAGCGCCCATCGATCAGAGCGCTCTCACGTAATCGGCGTTCTTCACGGACGACGAATTAACGTGGCCAATAAGACTGCTACTTGTTGCGGCGGCCTTATTTCTCATAGGGTTTGCGATATTTCATCATCCACCGCGCACGCTGTGGAAATTAGCGTTGGGCGCGGTTGTGGGACTGTTGATCGTAGCCTTCTCGTGGGCTCCAATATGGCAGGATTTTCACAAATCCCACCCAACCATAGCGCTACGTTCCCCCCTGATTATCGACGGGGGTACCTCGCCGCCTGCCCAAGAAATCCCATCCCCTGCAACGGTGCCTGTCAATCCTTTAGGCAGTAATGTGTCTGCGTCAGAGCGTGACCGCCGCCAGAAAATACTCTTCAAGCTTGCCGATGAGTACGATCGGCGCGACGGCCATTGCCCTTCTCTATTTTTGACACCAGCTCCGGCAGAATGGGCGAACGCCAGACTGAAAACAATGGGAGAGATATGGACGGTCCCGGACAATAAAAGTGCCGGGAGCACAGTATCATACAATACAATTGTCGGGCCATGCAATAACATTGATATCCATTCAACCAACAACGCTGATGCAAGTCATAATACAATGCTTGGTCCTAACAATCAAATACATATAGACGACTCTAAAAACGGTAAAGCAGACTATAACTATATGTCAACACCGCAAACTGAGCCAAATAGTAAAAAGTAATTTGCTATATATCCTCTAGCCGCACTCCTTCAAGTTCCAGCGCTGCTAGACAGCCTAACATGAACGTAGCAGCAAACGTTCCCCGTTTCAGTTTCGACGCGATGGAATCTCTTGTCTCGTTCAATCCGTGATCCTTGAGGCGCTTCGCCAATTCTTCGTAGGTTACGTCCGCTCGCTTCATTTCCGCCTTGAGAAAACGGGCCACACGCTCCGCAATCTCAGATTCCGACTTAGCTAGGCCCATATGGTCACTCCCGACAAAAACGTGTCGTAAGTGACAATTTAGTGCTTTACATGACCCGTGTCTAGTGTCATATATGACCTCTCAAGGTCGTTGGTGACATTATGGCGCAACATTTCCTTCTCTCCCGTCCGGCCAAGTCCCTCAGCCTCGCCCAGGTGTTCCGCCTGTCGGACGCCGAGGCCGAGGCGATGTTCGCTAAGCTGCGCTGGCCGGCGACAGACGGCGCGCCGGTGTGCCATGCCTGCGGCGGATTGAACGCCTACGACTGCCGGCGCCCGAACGGTGCGCCCCGCTTTCGCTGCCGCGCTTGCAAGGCCGATTTCTCGATTACCTCGGGAACGCTGTTCGCTTCCCACAAACTGCCGCTCAAAGCCTATCTGGCCGCCATCGCGATCTTCCTGAACGAGGTCAAGGGAAAGGCCGCGCTGGCGCTCTCTCGCGATCTCAGCCTCTCCTACAAAGCCGCGTTCGTTCTCTGCCACAAGCTGCGTGAGGCGATGGCCGAGGAAATGAAGGGTCGCGTCGTCGGCGGCGACGGCAAGGTTGCCGAGGTCGATGGCGGATACTTCGGCGGCTACGTCAAGCCGGCGAACCACGTCGAGAACCGCGTTGATCGCCGCCTCGCCGTCAACCAGAACGGCAAGCGCAAGGTCGTCGTCATCGTTCGCGAGCGCAACGGCCAGTCGGTCCCCGCCGTGTTCCGCACCGAGGCGTCGGCGCGCTCTTGGATCAAGGCTCGCATCGCCAAGGGAACGACCATCAACGCCGACGAAGCGACGTCATGGGACGGTCTCGACGCGCATTTCGAGGTCAAGCGCATCAACCATCAGGAAGCCTATTCGCTCGACGGCGCCTGCACGAATTGGGCCGAAGAATATTTCAGCCGCCTGCGTCGCGCCGAGGTCGGTCACCATCACCACATCGCCGGGACTTACTTGCTTCGCTACGCGCAAGAGTCGTCATGGCGCGAAGATCATCGCCGTATCTCGAATGGCGATCAGGTCGCGCGGCTCGCCGGGCTGGTCATGAGCAAGCGCGTCTCGCCGGACTTCACGGGGTATTGGCAACGTCATCTGGCGGCGTGAGCCTATGAATGTTACCCTTGTCACGATGCATGCCCACATAGGGCCGCTCTTGGACGGAGGGAGCCGACCATGCCAAGCAACACCGCGCGGAAAATGAAGCCTCAGGACGCAGAGACGTATTCCGTGGAAGTTGCTGAGCGTAAGGACGCGAAAGGAGCCTGGACCGTCGAGGCTATCGACAGCGACGGCGGCGTCGAGCAAGCGATATTCGCCGGCCCCCGCTCACGTGAGCGAGCGGAGGCCTACGCTCGTTTGCAGTATCGCTCTTAGGCCGCCACCTCAAACTCAACGCGCTTAACGCACGTCTGAGGCCGAAGGTGGCTGGCGCCGGTGTGCCACGCACCTTGTTGGACAACAGCGCTGGTCACGCCATCGAGGCGAAGGCACCGCCATTCGCCTCCCAGAGGGAGGCCCGTAGAGCTTGCGCCAGCGAACTGATAGGTAAGCGCCATCTCTTCGCCGGCCTTCCCCCACCCGATTACATGCGGGCAAAGTTCGCGACGCAGACCGTTGTAGGTGCAAGAAATCTGCAGGCGGCTTTTTGCGGCCTGCAGAAACAGATCAAATGTGGGACTCGACATGACGAGTCTCCTCTATTGAGGGACCGCCTTGACTAACGAGTCTTGTTGACTCACAATGAGTCGTCAAAATCGTACTCGGTCCGCAGGCGGTCCAAGGCTTTGCGGGTCCAATGGGAAGCCGGGGCAGCAACCCCGGCTTTTCTATTTCTTAGTCGCCACTATTGTTATGTTCTTCCCAGACGAAGTCAAGCGTAGTAGACGCTCGTCACAATCAGGGAATATCAGGGCTAATCAGAGCGATTAAGGCAAGTTGGCGCCATTTTTCCTTGAAAACGCCATCAGTTTTGATCGGTCAACTCAGCGAATCACTATGCCAGCGACCACCGCGCCGTCTCCCGCTCGCCTTCCTTGACGACGCGCCCGACGACCTTGCTCTGATAGAGTAGATTCGCCCGCACGCGATGCGACATGCCTTTCGCGGCGTCGGGACCGTAGCCGACTTTCTCGACGATGCTGGCGACAATCTCGCGCGTCGTCATGGGCCGGGCGCCGCGTCTCAGTGCGTCCAGCACCAGGCGCCCGAGCTTGCCGCTGGCGAACAGCTTAACGCGCTTGTAGGGGCGCTTCGCCGTGATCTCTTTCGGGTCGCCGTTGGGATCGAACAGCGAGAGCGTCGCGTCAATATGGCCGATGGCTTCGCGCAGATAGCGGAGCTTGCGGTCGCACTCTTTGATCTCGCCATCCAACGCGGCGCGTCGCTCGCGCAGCGCGGCTAAGGCGTATCGGTTCCCGTTCTCGTTCATGCCGGGGAATATGGGACCGGCAGGGATTCGCTTCTTGTGGCGGATGCGCCATAATACCGATCAGCGCGATGTTCGCGGTCGAATACGCGACGCTGTTCGACCTGATCAATCCAGGTCTCGCCGCGCTCGACCTGCCGATCCCGCTCGGCGGCACCTCCAACCATTTCCGCGTCGAGACGCTGCGGCGCGTCGGCGCCTGGGACGCCTGGAACGTCACCGAAGACGCCGACCTCGGCATGCGGCTCGCGTTTGCCGGCGTCCGCGTCGCCACGCTCGCGTCGTCGACGGCTGAGGAAGCGCCGGTCGTTTTCGCCAGCTGGTTCCGCCAGCGCGTGCGCTGGCAGAAGGGCTGGATGCAGACGCTGATCGTTCACAGCCGGCGGCCGCTTTGCTTCGCCGGCGCGCTGGGTCGGTGTCGCGCGCTCGCCGCGCTGGCGCTGATCGGCGGCTCGACGCTCGGCGGCTTGTGCGGGCCGCCGCTGTTCTTCGCCGCGGTCTGGCGCGCCGTCTCGGGTCAGCTCGCCGCGGCGAGCGTTTGGCAGATCACGGGCGATCTGGCGATCTATCTGCTCGCCGTCAGCGGCCTGATGACGATGGCGATCCCCGGCCTGACAGCGATGCGCCGCCGACGCATCGCCGCGCGGCCGAGCATCCTCGCCACTTTGCCGCTCTATTACGCGCTGATTTGCGTCGCGACTTGGGCGGCGCTGTTCGATCTGGCGATCCGGCCGCACCATTGGGCCAAGACCGAGCATGGCCTGAGACGCATCCGGTCGGCGGGGCGGCCGATCGTTCAGGGCCCGAAGCGCGGGCGCCCGATTTCGATATAGACGCGGGCCGGCCCCATCGACGTGTCGAAACGCGAGTCGAGCGCGGCGGCGGCGCCGGTTCGCAAGGCCGGATTCGCCGGCGCCAACAGCGGCGCGTCGCGTCCGCCGCGCGAGGTGGAGAAATCCGCTCCGGCGTCGATATAGCCGCTGATGCGAATGCACGCGTCCGACCCGGCGACGCCGATAAAGCCGTCGCCATGGGAACGGCAGCGCGCGTTTGAGGGCGCGATCGGCGCGGTGGAATCGCCGGCGGGCGCCTGCGCAGCCGCCAGGCACGCCGCGAGAGAAACCGTTGCGCCCAACATCGCACGCTGAACCAGCAAGATCATGGCGCCCACCCGAATCGAGGGCGGCAAGCTGCGGCGATAACGTGGCGGCATGAAGGCGCGCCGCGCGCCTGTCCATAAGGTCAGCGCCAATCGCCGAAGCGGCTCTGAATCAACGCCAGCGCCGCCACTGCGGCCGTGTCGGCGCGCAGCACGCGCGGACCGAGACTCAAGCGCAGCGCGCGCGGCAGCCGCGCGATCGCCTGCCGCTCGCTGTCGTCGAACCCGCCTTCGGGTCCGATCAGCAGCGATACGCCGGCGTTGGCGTGTATCGCCGCCAGTCCGGCGACTGGATTGGCGAGCGGCGCGTCCTCGTCGCAGAAGATCAGCAGCCGCTCGGCCGGCCAAGCGGCGAGAACCTCTTCGAGCCGCCGCGCCGGCGACACGTCCGGCAGCCAGATGACGCCGCATTGCTCCGCCGCCTCGCGCGCGTTGGCGGCGAGGCGGGCGAGATTGACGCGGCTCGCCTGCGTGCGGCGGGTGATGACCGGTTGCAGGCGGCGCGCGCCCATCTCGACCGCCTTCTGCGCCATGTAGTCGAGCCGCGCGTGCTTCAGCGGCGCGAACAGATAGTCGACGTCGGGCGGAAATTCCTGCGGCCGGATGCGCTCGCCGATCGTCAGCGTCGCCGACTTGCGCGTCGCTGCGCCGATCGTCGCGGCGAACTCGCCGTCGCGGCCGTTGAACACGAGCACCCCTGCGCCGCGCGTCAGCCTCAGGACATTGAGGAGATAATTGGCTTCGTCGAGCGACAGCGCCGCCGTTGCGCCCTCGCTGAGGTCGCATTCGAGGCACAGGCGCGGCGTGGTGAAATCGGTGCGAGCCATTTCGCGCGCCAACTCCGGCAAAGTCGAGGCGCTGCTTAGCACAGCGAGGCGGCGCGAAAAAACGGCATTGCGCCGATCGCCTTTCAGTCGGCCGAAGCCAGACGCCGAAGCGCGTCGCCGGAGAGCCGATAGACCGTCCAGTCGGACATCGGCTCGGCGCCGAGCGAGCGGTAGAAGTCGATCGCGCCCCGGTTCCAATCGAGCACCCACCATTCGAGCCGCCCGCAGCCGCGCGCGACGGCGAGGCTTGCCAAATGCCGCAACAGCAGCTTGCCGTAACCTTGGCCCCGCTTCTCCGGACGGATGTAAAGATCCTCGAGGTAGAGGCCCGGCCGACCGAGAAAGGTCGAGTAGTTGTGGAAGAAGATGGCGAAGCCGACCCGTTCGCCCTCTTCCTCGACGAAGACGACCTCGGCGTATCTGCGCGGTCCGAACAGGCTCTCGCGCAGGCCTTGCTCCGTCGCCGCGACTTCGCGCTCGAGCTTTTCGAACTTCGCGAGGTCCCGGATGAAGCCAAGGATGTCGGCGACATCCTCGATCGCGGCCTCGACGATCCGCGCGGTGTTCATCGCCAAACGCCCTTTCGCCTGAATGCGCCGCGCTCGGCGCCTCGGCCGGGCGGACCGCTATAGCATCGCCGGCGTGGGGCGCGTAACGACGGCCCGGGCGCCGGCGAAAGGGAAGGAACGGCGTCGCGCCTGGCGACGCAAGGAGTTTCAAATGCGCGCTCTTCCCCTTTCTTCCGCCGGCGCGGCGCTGTCGCTGGCGCTCGTCGTCGCTCCGGCCGGCGCGGCCGACGCGCGTCATCCGCTGGTGATCGAGCTGTTCCAGAGCCAGGGCTGCTCGTCCTGCCCGCCCGCCAACGCCAATCTTTTCGCCTGGGCGGCGCGCGACGACGCGCTGGCGCTCAATTTCGCCGTCGATTACTGGGATTCGCTCGGCTGGAAGGACACGTTCGCCAAGCCAGCCTTCACCGCCCGCCAATGGGCCTACGCCCGGACGCTCGGTCACGGCGAAGTCTACACGCCCCAGGCGGTCGTCAACGGCCGCGCCGACGTCACCGGCGCCGACGCGGCCGAACTGCAGGCGCTGGTCCAGCGCGAGGATCGCGGCGCCGGCGGCCCCGACCTATCGATCGAAGCGGGACACGCAATGATCGGCGCGGGCGAAGCGCCGACCGGCGGCGCCGAGGTCTGGCTCGCGCGTTACGATCCCTCGACGCGCGAGGTCGCCGTCAAACGCGGCGAGAACGCCGGCCGCCTGCTGCCCCACGCCCATGTCGTCGTCGATCTCGTCCTCATCGGCCGGTGGCGCGGCGAACCCGAGCGGTTCGACCTGCCCGCCAAGACCGATCCGCGGCTCGTCGACGCGGTGCTGGTGCAGGCGTCCGGGACCGGGCCGATCCTCGCCGCCGTCAAAGAACGCGGCAAGTGACGCTAGGACCGGCGGCGGCCTCTTGCCATCGCGCCCCCGTTCTGCATATGTTCTAGCCCTGACGGTCGCCTTCGCGGCCGGGCGAGGAGCGCCATGGTCGCGCGCGTAGCCACAGTGGCGTTCGAAGGCGTCGAGGCGCGTCCGGTCGACGTCCAGGTCCAGGTCGCCAACGGCGCCGTCGCCTTCACCATCGTCGGCCTCGGCGACAAGGCGGTGGCCGAATCGCGCGAGCGGGTGCGCGCGGCGCTGGTCGCCTCCGGCCTGGCGTTGCCGGCGCGCCGCATCACCGTCAATCTCGCTCCCGCCGACTTGCCCAAGGAGGGCAGTCACTACGATCTGCCGGTCGCGCTCGCCGTCATGGCGGCGATCGGGGCGATCCCCGCCGACGCGCTCGACGGTTACGCCGTCATCGGCGAGCTGGCGCTCGACGGCACGATCAGCCCGGTCGCCGGCGTGCTGCCGGCGGCGATCGCCGCCAACGCGCGTGGCCTCGGCCTCGTCTGTCCTGCCGCCTGCGGGCCGGAGGCGGCCTGGGCCTCGGCCGAACTCGACATTCTCGCGCCGCGCTCGCTGATCCAGCTCGCCAACCATTTCAAGGGAACGCAAATTTTGGCGCGCCCGACGCCGCGCTTACGCGCCGCGGGCGGGCCGCAGCCCGACCTCGCCGACATCAAGGGTCAGGAAAGCGCCAAACGCGCGCTCGAAGTCGCCGCCGCCGGCGGCCACAATCTGCTGATGTGCGGCGCGCCGGGGGCGGGCAAGTCGATGCTGGCGCAACGGCTGCCGTCGATTCTGCCGCCGCTGCGGCCGCGCGAACTGCTCGAGGTGTCGATGGTCCATTCGGTCGCCGGCGAGCTTGCCGGCGGCGCCTTGACTGATCGCCGGCCGTTCCGCGCCCCGCACCATTCGGCGTCGATGGCGGCGCTGGTGGGCGGCGGCGTTCACGCGCGGCCGGGCGAGATCTCGCTCGCCCACAACGGCGTGCTGTTTCTCGACGAGCTGCCCGAGTTCAATCCGCAGGCGCTCGACAGCCTGCGCCAGCCGCTCGAATCCGGCGAAGTGGCGATCGCCCGCGCCAACCACCGCATCGTCTATCCCGCCCGCTTTCAATTGGTGGCGGCGATGAACCCGTGCCGTTGCGGCCACGCCGACGAACCCGGCTATGCCTGCCGCCGCGGCCCCAATGCGCGCTGCGTCGCCCAATATCAGGCGCGGCTGTCGGGACCCTTGCTCGACCGCTTCGATCTGACCATCGACGTGCCGGCGGTCGCCGCCGCCGATCTGCTTCAGCCGCCGCCGCGCGAAGGCTCGGCCGAAATCGCCGAGCGGGTGGCGGCGGCGCGGACGATCCAAGCCGAGCGCTACCGCGCGCTCGGGCTCGATCGCGTCGCCTGTAACGCCGCCGCGCCGGCCAACGTGGTCGAGGCGGTCGCCGCGCCGGAGGCTTCGGCGATGTCGCTGCTGCGCGACGCGGCCGAGCGCATGCGGCTGTCCGCGCGCGGCTACCACCGCGTGCTCAAGCTCGCCCGCACGCTCGCCGACCTCGACGGCGCCGACGCGGTCGGGCGCGCCCATCTCGCCGAGGCGTTGAGCTACCGCGGCCCGCAGGAACGCGCCGCCGCCGCAGCGTGACGCGGCGGCGGCGCGCTTTTGGTCGCGCCGCGACCGGTCGGGACGGCCCGAGCGGCTCGAACGCGCGCTCCGATTCCCCCGCTCCGGGCCATTTTGGCGTGAATTTCGGAGGTTCGGGCAAGGGTTTCTCAACCGCGTCCTGTCAGGGTCGGCTTGGCCGAATCCTGAAGGATCGGCGGGCCGGGAAATCCGATGATCGACGCTCTGACCAATGCCGCGCAATTCGATCTGCGCGTGCTGGCTATCGAGGCTGGTCCGCTGTTGGCGCTGACGCTGGCGCTCGCCGCGGCGATCGCCGGCGCGCGCCGGCGCGCCGAATCGCGCAGCGCGCAGGCGGAGGCGGAGACCGAGCGTCTGCGCGACGAGGTCTGGCGGCTGAAGGAGGGGGCGGCCGCGCGCGAGCGCGCCGAAGCGGCGAGCGAAGCCAAATCGCGCTTCCTGGCGACGATGAGCCACGAGATCCGCACGCCGCTCGCCGGCATCCTCGGCATGGCCGACCTGCTGCGCGACGCGCGGCTCGATCCCGAGCACGCGAGCTATGTCGAGGCGATCCGCGGATCGGGCGGCGCGCTCGCCGGCCTGATCGACGAGATCCTCGATTTCTCCAAGATCGAAGCGGGTCGGCTCGAACTCGTCAGCGAGACCTTCGACCTGAAGAAGCTGGTCGAGAGCGTCGTCGAGCTGCTGGCGCCGCAGGCGCAGGGCAAGGGGCTGGAGATTTCCGCCTCGATCGCCGCCGGCGCGCCGCGCATCGTCGTCGGCGACGGTCTGCGGCTGCGCCAGGCGCTGACCAATCTCGCCGGCAACGCGGTCAAGTTCACCGAGCGCGGCGGGGTCGGGGTCGAATTGTCGCTCGACGCCGAGGGGCGGGTGCGGTTTCAGGTCAAGGACACCGGTCCCGGCGTGCCGCCCGATCGCCGCGCCGCGATCTTCGAGGATTTCGAGCAGGGCGACGGCTCCAACGCCCGCCACTACGAGGGCACGGGGCTCGGCCTCGCCATCGCCAAGCGCATCGTCGCCCTGATGGGCGGCGAACTGACGCTGGCCGACAATCCCGGCGGCGGCTCCATCTTCGCCTTCGCGGTCGCGTTGCCGGCGACCGAGAACGCGCCGGACGAATCGGCGCCGAAGGCGCTCGCCGGTCGCCGCGCGCTGATCGTCGCCAGTTCGCCGTTCGAGGCGCCGGCGATCGCCGCCCGGCTCGTCGAAGCGGGCTTGACGGTCGTGCGCGCCGAGGGGCTCGACGACGGGCTGACCGCGCTGGCGAGCGGCGATCGCCCCGACCTCGTCATCGTCGATTGCGCGCTCGGGGTCGAATCGACCAACCGTCTCGCCCGCGCCGCGCGCGCCGCCGGCGCGCCCAAGGCGCTGGTGCTGTTCTCGCCGTTCGAACGGCGCGCCTTCGGCCCGGTCTCGCTCAGCGGCTTCGACGGCTGGCTGGTCAAGCCGGTTCGCGCTCGCTCGCTCTACGAGCGGCTCGCCAGCGAATTCGCCCCCGCCGCGGCGCCGGCCCCATCCATCGTCCCGTCCGCCCGCCGCGGCCGAGCGAGACGCGCGCTGCTCGCCGAAGACAACGACATCAACGCCCTCGTCGCGCAGAAGGCGCTGCGCCGCCTCGGCTTCGAGGTCGAACGGGCGCGCGACGGCGAAGAGGCGTCGCGTCTTGCGCTTGCCGCGTCGCGCGGCGCGACGCCGCGCTTCGACGTCGTGCTGATGGACATCAAGATGCCGGGCGTCGACGGCCTGGAGGCGGTGCGGCGCATCCGCCGCGCTGAAGCCGAGGCGAAGGCGCCGCCCGCCGCAATCGTCGCGCTGACCGCCAGCGCGACGATCGAGGACGCCGACGCGGCGACCGCGGCGGGGTTCGACGCGTTCCTCGCCAAGCCGGTCGAGGTCGGGCGGCTCGAAGCGACGATCGAAGGCGTGCTCGAGGGGCGGGGCTCGGCGCCGGCGCGCGCCCACCTGTCATAAATCCGTGCGATAAGAATGATCTGACGACGATTCGAGGGGTTCGAATCGGGGGATTGTTGGATGAGCCTGGCGACCTTGGCCGGCGCAACGCCTGGCCGGCCGGCGTTCCGTCGTCGTCAGGCGCGCGACCTGATGGGCCTGCCCAAGACGCTCGCGGCGATCGGCGAACTCGATGTCCGCCTGGCGACGACGAAGGCGGAAATCCGGCGCGCCCAGAAACTGCGCTATCGCGTATTCTTCGCGGAAGGCGGCGCCAAGGCCGACCCGACCGCGCGGCTCATCCGCCGCGACGTCTGTCGCTTCGACCGCGTCTGCGACCACCTGATCATCGTCGACAGATCCGTTCTGCGGATCGACGGCAAGCCGACCGCAGTCGGCGCCTGCCGGCTGCTGCGCGACGAGGTCGCGGCGGCGAATTTCGGCTTCTATAGCGCCGGCGAATTCGACGTCGCTTCGCTCATCGCGCGTCATCCCGGCGAAAAGCTGCTCGAACTCGGCCGCGCCTGCGTCGCGCCCGCCTACCGCTCCAACAAACGCGCGATCGAATTGATGTGGCGCGGCATCTGGGCCTATGCGCGCCATCACCGCGTCGACGCGATCTTCGGCTGCGCGAGCTTCCCCGGCGCCGAGCCGACCGCGCACGCCGCGGCGCTCAGGTTCCTGCACGCGGCGAGCGGCGGCGATCCGCTGTGGGACGTCGACGCGGTCGAGGGCCGCGCCGCCGACCTCGGGCCGGCGCCCGACGCGCCGATCGACGCGCGCGCCGCCTTGCGCGCGCTGCCGCCGCTGATCAAAGGCTATTGGCGTCTGGGGGCGAAATTCGGACCGCAGGCGGTGGTCGACGCCGACTTCGGCGCGACCGACGTGTTCGCGGTGATGCCGGTCGCCGAGATCGAACCGCGCTATCTCGAATATTTCGCCCCGGACCGCGCCGCGCCGCTCGCCGCCTGAGCCGGTTCGGGCCGCCATTTTCAATTCGGGGAAAATCGTCTAATCAGGGGCGGCGCGTCGCCGCGCCTGCACCCGTAGCTCAGCTGGATAGAGCGCTGCCCTCCGAAGGCAGAGGCCACAGGTTCGAATCCTGTCGGGTGCGCCAATTATTTCAATGCTTTAGCCGAGAAGAGGCTGCTAACGTTCTCCTTGCGGGAAGATAGGGGGAAGAAAACGGGCCTCTTTCGAGCCGCTTACGGGACACCGCGTCTTCCGGGTCACTCCCAGGACGCGCGGCGGGCAAGCCAAGGGCATGGTGGTCGAGTCCCGTCCGCGGAGCAACCCCGCAGCGCAGCGTGAGTTCGTGTTCCCGCCGGCACGCGGTGAGGGTCATGCGGTTGGGCTGAGACGCGTTCTTTCAAAATGTATGCGCCACGGCCAAGCTCCCCGGCCTTCGTATTCGCGACCTGCGGCACTCATACGCCAGTTTCGCGGTTGCCGACGGCACGAGCTTTTTCTGATCGGTAAACTTCTCGGCGATGCGAGCGCCCGCAGCAGCGAATGCTATGCGCACTTGTCGGGCGACCCAGTTCAGGATGCAGGCGTGAATTCAACCGGCCGAAAGAGCGTGGGTGGTGATCGTTGACGGCCTTCGCTCGGTATATCGGTATCGACTATTCGGGGGCGCAGACGCCGAGCGCGAGCCTGAAGGGTCTGCGCGTCTATATGGCCAAGGCCGACGCGCCGCCGATCGAAGTCATGCCGCCGCCATCGCCCCGCAAATACTGGACCCGGCGCGGCATCGCTGAATGGCTGGTCGAGCGGCTTGCCGAGCCAGCGCGAACGCTGGTCGGCATCGACCACGGCTTCTCATTTCCGTCGCGCTATTTCGAGGTCCATCGGCTCAAGCCCGATTGGCCCACCTTCCTCGACGACTTTCAACGCCATTGGCCGACCGATGAGGACGTCTACGTCGACTTCGTCCGCGATGGCCTCGTGGGCAGCGGTGCGGAACGGATGGGCGACCCGCGTTGGCGTCGACTGACTGATGAGCGCGCTCGCGGCGCAAAGAGCGTCTTTCAATTCGATGTGCAGGGGTCAGTCGCGAAATCAACGCATGCCGGCATCCCCTGGCTGCGCTTCATCCGCCAACACCTCGGCTCGCGCGTCCACTTCTGGCCTTTCGACGGTTGGGATGTTCCGACCGGGCGCTCGGCCATCGTCGAGGTCTATCCTGGACTGTGGAGCCGGAGCTTCGCCCTTGAGGGCCGAGCCCCCGACCAGCACGACGCCTATTGCGTCGCCGCTTGGCTAGCGCGCGCTGACCATGATGGCAGCCTCGCGGCGTTCTTGAAACCCGACCTGACCGGGTCAGAGCGCACCGTGGCGCAAGTCGAGGGTTGGATATTGGGCGTCACGGGGAACATGCGCGCCGTCTGACATCCTCATCGCCGTTTGGCCAAATCCTCGATGTCGAGCCCCAATGCGACCGCAATTCGGTTCAGCACGAGTATGCTCGGGTTGCGCTTACCGCCCTCGACGCCGCTCAGATAGGTCTGATGGACCTCAGCTAAATGCGCAAGTTCCTCCTGCGAGAAGCCTCGCTCTCGCCTCGCATTCTGGAGATTTAGTCCGATCCGTTTGCGCACGTCCATGTGCGAATGGACGGACCTTGGCTACCTCTCGCCCATAGACTATGAGTCATAATCGACGCTTCCGACCTCTCTGGCAGCGCAGCCCACGCGGCGCGGCCATTAGCGCTGCGACAACGGACACAGACAATGCCGTCGGACAGCCGTCACGCCGCCCCAATGCTGGTTCGAGCCGGAGAGCCGGCTCTTGCGCTCAAGCGCATCCGCCTCGGCGGAGATGATCATGAAGGGGATGAGCGCGAGGCCTTCCTGCAAAGCCTCGTACACGAGCACCCCGAAATCATTCCGATGATCGATATCGAGCCGGCTTTCATCCCGCTCATTTCTGTATGCCGGGAACTACCGACCGCCGCCGGCTATATCGATAACCTTTGGCTCACCCCCGAGGGCGGCATTGTGCTTGGCGAGTGCAAGCTCTTCCGCAACCAGCAGGCGCGACGCGAGGTGATCGTTCAAGCTCTCGATTATGCGCGAGCCCTTGCGAAGCTGCGCTATGACGAACTTGAGCAGGCGGTGCGAAAGGCGCTGCAAGCGCCATCCGCCTCTCTGTACGACATCGTACGGGATCGGAGCGAACTCGATCGGGCGCAGTTTGAAGACAGCGTGCAGCGACGGCTCCAGCAAAGCCGTTTCATGATCCTGATCATTGGTGACGGCATCCAGGAAGGTGTCGAGGCTCTCGCCGGTTACCTTCAGCTGCACGCCGGCCTCCACGTGGGGCTTGCCATGGTGGACCTGTCAATCTGGCGTGACGTCGACGGACGCTGGCTGGTGGTGCCTCGAATACCGTTGCGCACCGTGCTCATCGAACGCGGTATCGTCGTCATCGACGCTTCAGGCGCTCCACAAGTTCTGCCGCCTCGCGATGCAGCGCTCGGGCGGACGACCACGGAACCGCGCCCTTATACGGCGTCGGAACCCGAATTCTTTGATCAACTCGAGCAACGGCGGCCTGGCCTCGCCAACCTCGTCCGCCCGTTTCTTGCCGACATCGCCGACCTGGGCGTCGTTCCCGAGTTCCGAAAGTCGCTGATCCTTCGTTGGGGGGCTTCATCGGATGTCAGCGCATCGCCGGGATACATCGACACGAGCGGCAAGGTATGGCTGAGCAACGGCTGGGGCGCGGCCAACCAACTCGGAAACCCCGCGGCTGGAGAACGATACCTCGCCTCCGTCGCAGCGATCGTGAATGGCGTTGTGAAGAAACGTGAGAAGAATTGGCCGATCGTTGTTGGAGCGGATGGTCATGTGGTCGACGCACACGATCTTCTCAAAACCGTCGATCGATGCAACGCCTGGAAGGCCGCTATATCGCAACTCATTTCTGAAACGAGACCGTCTGAGTAAGGTCGTTCATGCGCCTCGACAGGTCTCGTAGCTCAGCGTTCTCATCCTTCGGCAGCACTTGATCACCGCTAGACCGACAGGAGCCCGCTATCGACCTCACCGAACGTCTTCAAGATCACCGCGTCTTCGAAATCGCCAAGCGCCGGGTCGCCGGTCCGCGAGAACGCGATGGCTCCGCAATGACCTTCCTCCGCCGCCAAAGACTCGGCCATGCGGATCGCTTGGTTCGAGCTGCGCGCCTCTTTCGGCTCGCAAGCAACAATGTCACCACCCTCGGACCGCATGAAGGCGAGCGCGACGTAATAGGTCATCGAGGCCATCCGAACCTCCCTGTCATCCGCCTGCGACCTGCCGATTGGTCGGCGGTTTGAAAACGACTGTGGGTAGTAGGCCAGCTTGATTAAGGCAGCCGAAAATCGCCCTAGCGACTGCGACGCCCTTGCCGCACAATGCGAGGCATGGATGATCTTCATCCCTTCACATTCAAGATTGACGCTGATCCGCTAAGCAAGCGCCAATTCCGCTGGACGGTTTGCGAGGGCGACCAAATCCTCCTTCGATCCCCGCATTCCTACGCGACCCGACGTGAAGCCCAGATAGAGGCAACCCAAGCGATGAATAGACGCGCCGCAACATGGCGTCGCGACAAATGACCAAAACGCCCAACCAACTGCGCCCCCTCTGCCTTCGCGCACAACGGCGGGTGCAAAGAAGTTCAGGCTGCTGTCGTTCAGATGCCCATTCCCGGCCGGAGCATCGTGTGCCAGGCGGGGCGCGTATTGATCCGTTTGCTCCCACACAGGCTGCACCGCAATCGTCGGCCCGCCTCGGGGACCGCCGTCGTCTCGGGGAGCTGATCGACGACCACGTCGGCCTTGTGGCCGCAATCGTCGCAGGTCGCCGTGACGGCGCGCACGCCGTTCTCGCGCATGTTGGCGAGCGTCATCGGTGGGCCTTGGTACTTGGTCGGGGTCCCGCGCTCTGCCATCAGCCGCACCCTACGAACGGCGGCTTGCCGGACGCAACTCTTCGCGGCCCGGGATCGGGAAATTCCAGCGGGTGATGCGGCCTTCCGATTTGCCCCAAGTGCGCACCTTCAGCACGAATTGGCGCGCCTGCGCGTCTATTCGGCCGAGGCCGACACGCCGCCGATCGAAGTCGCTCCGCCGCCATCGCCCCGCAAGTACTGGACCCGGCGTGGCATCGCGGAATGGCTGGTCGAGCGACTTGCCGAGCCCGCGCCAACGCTGGTCGGCATCGACCACGGCTTCTCGTTTCCGTTGCGCTATTTCGAGGTCCATCGGCTCAAGCCCGATTGGCCCGCCTTTCTCGACGATTTTCAACGCCATTGGCCGACCGACCAGGACATCTATGTTGATTTCGTCCGTCATGGCTTGCGTGGCGACGGCGCGGTGCGAACAGGTGACCCGCGCTGGCGACGACTTACGGAGGAACGCGCTCGCGGCGCGAAGAGCGTCTTCCAATTCGATGTGCAGGGGTCAGTTGCGAAATCGACGCATGCCGGCATTCCCTGGCTGCGCTTCATCGGCGCTCGGCTCGGCCGGCAGGTTCACTTCTGGCCATTCGACGGTTGGAATGTTCCGTGCCTATCCGGTTAACACATACACCTACTACATGTTGTGAGCCTGCTCGGACGATAGATAAGGTCACCGGGTGCCGCATAGGGAATAGATCGAACCAAGTCCCGATTGTAATGAAGTCCGA
>Ga0182030_10011144_pt1 | contig 18165 bp, 16 predicted proteins | sample 812S3MmetaG_FD_121299 | JGI IMG/M metagenome (GOLD analysis project Ga0182030, IMG submission 121299) | Permafrost microbial communities from Stordalen Mire, Sweden - 812S3M metaG (Illumina Assembly) | ecosystem: Environmental > Terrestrial > Soil > Wetlands > Permafrost | place: Sweden...
CCCTTACTGATGCTCAATCACTCAGCTAAGGGATACGTTTTTCGCGGGCAAGGTCAGGGGTCAATATTGCGAACTTCGACTATATGGTAAACGCCGACCAGGCGAGGAGCTCGCTTCCGGTCACCTGCCTCGAGGGGAATCTCAAGTCACTTCTGTTTGTGGAGGGAAACCCTGCGGAGATCGAGACAGAAGCCGTCAATCTTATACGCGCCTTCCATGACAGGCGGGGTTTCATCCTCTCATCGGGCTGCGAGATCCCCCCTGAAGCCGAGCCGGAGAACATTGCGGCGCTGATAAAGGCGACGGACTACAAGGGACATTAGCATGCCGAAGCTCACGGTCACAGACAGCGATGTCGCTCGGGCGATTCTCTTTTCGCCAGGCGCGTCCGTGCTGGAAATCCTCGCGGGCGCCGGCATTTCGATTCGTGTCGGTTGCCGGGGCGACGGGGCCTGCGGTCTCTGCCTCGTGCAGATCGAAGCAGGTGAGGCCTCTCCGCCGACCAGGAATGAACGCCTCATTCTGCCGCCCGAGCAGCTTGCGCGGAGCATTCGTCTGGCCTGCCAGCTCCTGCCGGAAAACGACCTTCAATTACGCGTCATCGCCATGGCCTCGAAGTCCAACTGGCGCGATCTGGCACCGGGCTTCATCCCTTGCACCCCTTCGCTCGTGAGCCCTTCGAACGGAAGGCCGGCAGCCGACGCCACCTACGGGTTGGCGATTGACCTGGGAACTACGCAGGTCAGTCTGTCACTCTGGGACCTCAAGGGCGGTCGCCGCCTCCAGGGGCGCATCGGCCCAAACCCGCAATCCCTTTATGGCGCAGACGTAGTGGCGCGCCTCATTGCCGCGGGAGAATCGAAGGAGAACGCGCGGCGGATTTCTTGTCTACCCCTGGAGGCCGTAGCAGAGGCACTGCGGGAAATGTGCTTGCGAGCCGGATGCCAGCCGCAAGAGATTATCCGCGCTGCCTTTGTTGGAAACACCGCTATGCTATCCCTGCTAACGGAAGCGGATTCCCGGCTCTTACTAAAACCCGACAACTGGACGCGTCCGTTGGAGTACAGCATCGAGCAACCCCACGCTTGGGTGAGTCTTTTGGGGATTCAGGTACAGGCCACGCTGGAAGTCATCTCGCCTCTCGCCGGTTTTGTCGGTTCCGACCTCTTGGCGGGAGTGCTGGCGACCGGCCTGACAGATCAGCCGGGCAGCCTGTTGCTTGACTTCGGGACTAATTCTGAGATGGCGCTCTGGGACGGAAAGACGCTCTGGGTGACCTCCGCTGCAGGCGGGCCTGCCTTTGAAAGTTGCGGAATGCAATGCGGCATGCCCGCCGAGCCCGGCGCCATCTATCGCTTCGAAGGATCAGACGCGTCCCGCGAAATTGATTTTGACGTGCTGGGCGGAGGAGAAGCCAAGGGATTCTGTGGCTCCGGTCTAGTGGATCTGATAGCCTGCTTGCGCGATAGTGGAGAGCTTACAAGCGTGGGCAGTTTTGGGAGCCAGCGCCATCAGGACGGGTATGCCGTACCTGGAACGGACCCCGTTATTCGCCTCACCAAGAATGATGTGGATACCTTCCAGCGCGCGAAATCGGCGATCGGCGCGGGAATCAGCACGATGCTCACCCGCGCCGAGATGAGCGCAACGGAGTTGAATCGCATCTGCGTGTGTGGCGTCTTCGGGAGCAATTTGAATGTCCGCAATGCTCAACGCATCGGTCTGTTGCCGGACGCTGCGCCCGAGCGTGTCGAACTCTGCGGGAATACTGCACTGGCTGGTTGCGAACGCCTGCTTCTATCGCCGGAAAGAAACTCGGAGATGGAAGCATTAAGGGAACGCTCAGCTATCATCAACCTCTCCCAGAGCTCCGATTTTGATGATTTGTTTCTGGAGAACCTTTACCTTCAGCCCCTGAGAGTGGAAACGACATGAAGGATTTTCCAGGCGGCGAACAAAAGATGTTTGAAGCCTTTCTCAAATCGACGCAATACCTGCTCTGTCTCCAGACCCAGCAGGACATTTGGGAGCACCTGGGAAAATTTGTGCTGACGCACTTTCCGACCGACTGGCTCGCCTTCATTGAGCGGGACTCCGACAACCGCCTTGCGTTTCGTTACTGCACGCTCCCGGAGGCGGTCGCCGCACAACAAATCCTTACCAGCGAAGTTCGAACCCTTCTCGCCGACGTAATGGATAGCGGCTTTTTGGCATCACGCGTCCTCCTCACGCCCGCTCCTTCGATGACAGCTTTTCTTCCTATTGTCGAGAATGGCCGTTCGAATCGGGTTATGCTGATTGGCCACACCGACGCCAAGCCACTTCCGACTGGATTGCTGGGAATCTATCTTGCCCTCGCCGGACTTGCGGGTACCACCACTGAGCGCAAACGGGCGGAGGAAGAGGTCCGTCGATTGAACGCGGAACTTGAGCGGCGTGTGAACGAACGCACACTGCAACTCCAGAGAACCAACGAAGAGTTACTGAAGGAAATCACCGAGCGTAAGCAGGCCGAAGAGGCCTTGCGTACCAGCGAGGAACGTTGGAAGACAACGCTGCGCAGCATTGGTGATGCAGTGATTGCAACCGATGCCGATGGCCGCGTCACGTTCATGAACGAAGTGGCGGAGAAGCTGACCGGGTGGACGCTCTCTGAGAGTCAAGGAAAAGATCTGAAGGAGATCTTCAACATAGTCAACGAGGTGACGCGAAGCAAGCATGAGAATCCCGTGGCCAAAGTAATCGAGATGGGGCAGGTTCTGGGACTCACAAATCACACGGCTCTGATCAGCCGCAGCGGAAGGGAATTCCCCATTGAAGACTGCGGGGCGCCGATTCGAGACAAGGAGGGCCGGATCAGCGGTGTTGTGATGGTTTTTCAGGACATCAGCGAGAAGCGAATGGCCGAAAAAGCCGTGCGCGCCAGTGAACGGTTGGCGACAACTGGACGGTTGGCCTCCTCAATCGCCCACGAGATTCACAATCCACTGGATACAATCGGCAATCTGCTATACCTGATCGATCACCACACCGATATGCCTCAGACGGTGCGGCAGCACGTTGCGATGGCAAGTGAAGAGCTAACACGGTTGACGCAAATTACCCAGCATATGCTCGCCTTCCAGCGCGAAGCGAAGACGCCGGTGCCCATCAAGATCGACGAAGTCTTCCGCAATGTGACTGCGCTTTACGAGAGAAAGATCGAATCGGCTGCGATCAAGGTCGAAGAACAGGTGGAGTTCGAGGGAGAGTTCATAGGCTTGCCTGGAGAGATGCGGCAGGTTTTTGCCAACTTGTTTGGCAATGCGATTGAGGCCATAGGCAAGAATGGGAAGATAAGGCTGCATGCATATGCCGGCAGAGACTGGCGTCTAGGCCGGCGTGGCATACGAGTGACAGTAGCGGATAACGGACCTGGGATACCTTCCGAGATCCGCGACAATATCTTCGATCCGTTCTTCACGACCAAGGGCGAAAGTGGAACCGGATTGGGCTTGTGGATCACATCAGGCATTGTTGAGAACAACGATGGAATCCTCCGCTTTCGCACCGTCACCAGAGCTGGACGTTCGGGTACGTGCTTCTCTGTCTTCTTTCCCTTTCCGTCGTAGCGCGAGCAGAAGCCTGCGCAAAGACAAGGGCGCTGTTTCAGTCCTACTTAACACGTCGGCTGGCCGAAACGGTGCATGCAAAGGGAGAGGAACCGATTTCTTAAGCCGATAATAACTGCTCAAGCTCTGTTATGAATGTAGTAGGCGACACGCCCTTCACGGCTCGTTTGTCCACGAATTTCAGAGCACCCTCGGGAAAGTCTACATAAGCGGACAATAAGAGAATCTTGACGGTGGGCTTGAGACGCTTCATTTCCGCCGCGACCTGATCACCATTCATCCCCGGCATCGAATAATCGAGCACAACCGCTTCGATGGGATTGGCCATGAGGAGATCCAGTCCCTCGGGTCCACTCAAAGCTGTAAGGACTTCGTGCCCATGGAACTGCAACAGCATTTTTCGCACCATAAGACCGCGTGGCTCGTCATCGACACACAGAATCATGGGGCCCGATACCGCCAGAGAAAATTAGGTAAGTACTTGGAATAGCTGCTCGATTTGCCTATGGTCTCATGAACGCAGTTCGTTTCGGAGTGATAATTGCCCAATGCAGACGTGACGTTAATCACACCGAGTCTACGCGCCCACACAGCCGCGGTCTGGTTAGGCGCAGAAACAGTAGTTGTCGGCACAGGCACATTAGCGGAGAATGCATCTGAGATTCGCGGGTAATCCGAACCGGCCCGCTCCGGCGAGATTAGTAATGAGTCGGCAAGTGTCCACAAACCAGGTTTCGCTCGCCCACCAAGGATAGCAAACAACGAATGTCTGATTAACCTCACGCGGAATCGCACCGTCAAAGTAAGCACCAGTAGATTGGGAGAGCCCACGCCTACGCACGGTCCTTGTTGTTCTTCATCACCTTGCAAACCATCGCTCGGGAGATTCGATGTGCCGTCGCGACTTCGCTCAGACTGCGCCCTGCCTGACGATCACAGATGATGGCTTGGCGGTCAATATCAGCCGGCGGACGACCGATTCGAACGCCTTCGAGCTTGGCGCGCCGCAGCCCGGAACGAACGTTTTATCGTAAGGCGCATGACGATCCGTAAGCGTATGCGGGCAAAGCTGCAAGAGGTCAAGCAGCAACTCCGCGCACGCATGCACGACGCTATGCCTGACACCGGAACTTGGCTCCGCGCAGTTGTGCAAGGCCACTTCAACTACTACGCAGTACCCGGGAATCTGGACAGCCTCGGCATGTTCCGGGAACGGATACTTAGCATATGGTGGCGTGTTCTGTGCCGCCGCAGTCAAAAGCGTGTGTTGACGTGGGAGCGCATGCTCGCGATAGCCAGGAGGTGGCTTCCTTCTCCACGCGTGCTCCACCCTTATCCCGCGTAACGCTTCGCCGCGAACCATCCGAGATAAGAGCCGCACGCGCTAATGAGCGCTAGTGCGGATCCGCGCGGGGGGTATCAGGCAACGGGTATCCCTACTGCGACCTCACTATCTCACACTGAGATAGTGAGCTACTTGGCAGGTGCCTCATGTCCTGCCGTACTTAACCTATGTGGGACGCTGACGGCAAGGTCATCTTCCCCCGCCCGGACAGGCGGCGCCCTTGGAGGCCCATTCCTTCACCTTCGCCAGGAATTCGGCCACAGGCATCGGAATTGGAGTGCGGCCCTCACCTGGATTCCAGCCCCAGAGCACCAGCGGTGTGCTCATATGTTTCACAATTTCGTTCACGTCGCGATTACCGTTCTGCAAGGGGTCTTTGAACAGCTCACATAACTGACGGTCGCTAAGTCCCTGCCACACCATCGCCATCCCGGCAGGTGGCAAATGCCAATCCGGTGCTCCCGGAGGCGCATGCTGGCCCGCCAGATTGTGATCCTGGTGACAGCTACTACAAGGCACGCCAGCCACATTTTCTCCATACTCACCACGCCGCACATCCATCGTGTGCCGATGTCCATCGTCTCCCTGCCGCGGAAAGTCTCCATTCGAATGGCAATTCATGCATCGGGGATGATGAAGCACCGGGATCATGGATTGGAACGCACGGGCGGCCGCCGCATCGTTACGCGTCGCGCTCCCTTGCTCGCTGTCATTCGCGGCCACGGCTCGAATGAACAACGTCAGGCTGCACGTCACAATCGCAATCATCATGACTGATCTTCGCCAGCTCATTTCCACCCTCCGGTCATGTTCGCTGCGCGAGCAGTGCAGCCCTGACACGCTCAGCCGTAAATGGAACTTCCCGCAGGCGGACGCCGGTCGCATCAAAGATCGCATTCCCTATCGCAGCAGGAACCACCGTGATTGCAGTTTCCCCCGCGCCGGTTGCAGGCACACCGGTAGGATTCATGAGAATCACTTCAATCGTTGGCATATCGAACCCAAGGTAGAGGCTGTTGTAGCTCCCCCAATCCGTCGACGTAACTCGCCGGTCGTCCCACGTTACTATCTCGCCGAGGGCGCGGCTCATGCCCTGCAAGATGCCGCCCTCGGATTGATTCCGCACACCATCCGGATTCGAGACCGGGCCGCAATCTATCGCCACCACAAACTTCTTCGGCAGGACGCGTCCGCTTGCCAGATCCACCTCGACCTCGGCAATCAGCGCAGAGTAGCCGTTATCTCCCTCATACGCCACACATGCAATGCCGCGTCCGCTGACGATCCCGGTTCGCGCAATGTTTGCTCTTGGCGACGTACGCTTCTCCCACTTACTGGCGTCCGCCGCCGCTTTCACCACATTGACGATTCGTTCTTCGCTGAGATGCTGCAGTCGAAACGCGACCGGGTCCGCTTTCGCGCGCTCGCTCAGTTCGTCCATAAAACACTCGTGAGCGAAGGTGCTCTGGATGCGCGATGGTGAACGCAGTGGACCGGTGAAAAACGGCGACGGCACGGTATGGAATAGTACGCGCTCGCTCCGAACCGTTCCTCCACCGTCACACTTTCCATCAATGCAGCCTGCAATATAAGACGGCACAGCATTGTTGTTATTGCGAAGCTTACCCTTGGGCTCTTCGGCGGCACGCGCTGTTACCGTTACCGGTTCAAATCCGGTTAGAACACCGGTAATCACGTTTCCCGGATGGTCGTAGCCCGGCCTGCCCCCGCGCGAAGTCTCCCAGTTTTCGCAGTCCCATGCAACAATAGCGCCCTTATGGTCGATGGCAGCTCGTTGGTCGATAACGCTGGCAGCGCCGAAGTTCTCCCATGCCATTTCGTCTTCACGCGCAAGCTGTACCCGGACCGGCCTTCCCACCGCGTGGGACATCAGCGCCGCATCAAACGAAACCGCATCCGCGCCGTTCAGCCCATAACATCCCGACCCTCGAACGTAAATCACGCGCACGCCTTCGAGCGGCAATTCCAGCAGCTTTGCCACAATGCTCCGGGTTGGATAAACCGACTGGGTTGCGGACCACACCGTTGCATGACCCGGCTTCACATCGGCTACCGCGCACGATGTGCCAACCGATCCGTGCATCTGATACGGGTAAACGTACGTTGCGCGCACCACCGTGCCAGCCGCCGCGAGTTTCTGTTCCACATCTTTCGAATCTACTACCAGGACGTCGCGTGAAGGCAGCTTACGCAGGCTCTCGTAGAATGTGCTTTGCGGCGGCAGGCCGGTGCCCTTGTTCCACTTCACCTTGAGCCGACGCGCAGCCTGCACCGCCTGCGACTGCTTCTCGGCAACCACCCCGACAAAGTCTTTGCGCACCACGACCTTCACGACTCCCGGGATCTGCCGCACCGAACTCTCGTCCACGCTGGCAACCGTACCACCCACATCGGGCGGACGCACCACGCGGCCATGGAGCATTCCCGGCACACGCACGTTGTGCACAAACTCAAATTGCCCTGTCATCAGCGCCGCTCTGTCCAGTGAAGGAACAGGCTTACCCAGGACAGTCCATTGTGCCTGCGAACGCCGCTTGGCCGTCGCGCTCAGCGGAATGTCGAAGCGGTGGCTGCCAATCAGCTCTGCATAGGTAATACTCTTTCCGGTTTTCCCGGTGATCACGCCGTCTGTTACCGTGAGTTGATCTGCCTGCTCTTCGAATCGCGTGGCTGCCATGCTTACCAGTGCTTCTCGCGCCGTTGCCGCCGCTTGGCCGAGATTTCGTGAGTTGAAGTTCGTGGGTGACGATTGACTTCCCGAAGTGGTCCCCTGGTCAGGGGCGACGGACGTGTCGCACTGAATCAGCTTCACGCGGCTGATGGGAACACACAACTCTTCTGCCACCAACTGCGTCTGCGCGGTGAACATGCCTTGTCCAAAGTCGCACTTGCCCGTATAGGCCGTCACCGTACCGTCGGCGGCCACCGCTATCCACGAATCTAGCTTCGTGGGGTCGATATGCGAGGCATGCGTATCGAATGGACCTTGGGCAAGCACCAACGGTCCGGCCAGCGATTCAGCGCTGAAGCTCACGATCAATGCACCGGAGAGCTTGAGAAAATCGCGACGGGAAACGCTCATGCCTTCCTCTTCGCGTCGGCGTACTTGCGGATCGCCCGCAGCATGCGGGTATGAGTAAAACAGCGGCATAACACTCCTCCCAGGGCGTCGTGAATTTCCTGGTCCGAGGCATCGGGTTTCTCGTCTAGCACAGCCTTGGCCGTCAGCACCACACCGCTAAGGCAGAAGCCGCACTGAGCCGCCCCTTCGTCGATGAAAGCCTGCTGAATTGGGTGCGGTTTCTCCAGCGTGCCGAGGCCTTCGAGGGTCGTAATCTCGTCTTTACCGACCGCGCTCACCGGCATCACGCAGGAGCGCACCGCTTCGCCCCGCACAATAACCGTGCAGGCTCCGCACTGAGCCATTCCGCATCCGAACTTCGGACCACGCAACCCAAGCTCGTCGGCCAAAACAAACAGCAGGGGTGTTGCCGGGTCGACTTCTAGAGTGTGCAGTTGCCCATTCACCCTGAGGGAGATCGTGGCCATGACATGCCTCGCAAATTGAAGCGCGGTAAAACTTTAACTTAGATGCGCCAATTTGTCTTTCAGGTGGGCACAAATAGTCCTAGGGCGTGTCATCAAATCAACCATATGACGGAAGCGGCAAGGTGGATGGCGGCGAGGAAGTTGGGATCGCAGGTGCAGTGGAACGGTTAGCCAAGCAAACGGCGCATTGATGCGGATTAGTCCGCTGGGAATATTCGGAGCCAACTGCGACATGAAGCAGGCGATCGAGTGGGCGCGACAAGATACAGCATTGACCCACCCCAACCCGGTCTGCCTCCAAGCCAATGCGCTTCTTGTCATGGCCATCGCTCACGCAATCTCCACTGGAATGACATCGTGAACAGACTACAACGCAATCGGTCAGGTTGTAGTAGTCGTGGTTGGTCCGGCACGCATGAGGTCGTGGCCAGGTATTAATTTAGGATTGCGACGACATACCCGGAACCCAAGAATTCGAACGCTAAATCCCCGCGCGACAAGCGCTCCGCAGACAAGCACAGGTTGCTTGCACAGGCGTACTTAGCGATTTCAAGACCGTGCGGCGTTTGCCGGTACGAAATCGGCGAAATCGCCGATCTCGGCAGAATGTCGAAATGCAAACTAACGCTTCAGTAGTTGCGCATCCTCCTCCCACCTGCCGGGTTCTCGATTTCTGTAATACTTCTGCACTATCCGTAATACTTCGGTACTGTCACATCTTATGCGCCGCGCCCCTCTTACAGTGATAGTCAGGAGATTCTCATGGTGCAGTTACAAGCTCCCATTCACCCAAAGAGGACGCAGGCCCGCGTGCTTTTGACCAGTGTTTTCGGCCCCTTCGCGCAGGACGATGACTTCGGCTCCCGCGCTATCAATCCCATGGAGCTTTACCACAACCAGGTCACACGTGCGCAAGGCTCATATTCACTGCGCATGTTCCATCGCTCTTGGGGCATTCTTATGATTCAGCACAACATCTCTGCTCCCTGTGACGTGCTTGATTTCCCCACGCTTCCGCGTTTTGAGCAGGCGTTGCGCGACAATGAGTACGATATCGTCGGAATTTCCGCCATCATTGCCAACGTCGGCAAGGTTCGTGAAATGTGCAAGCGCGTCCGCCATATCTTACCCAAGGCCACCATCGTCATCGGAGGCCATGTTGCGGCCATCCCCGGCCTCCAGCATCTTGTGGATGCTGACCTCGTCGTAAAAGGAGAAGGTATCCGCTGGATGCGCGAATACCTTGGCGAAGACCCTGAGCGTCCCATCGAGCACCCGGCAATGCTCTCTGCCTTCGACATGCGCGTAATGGGTATGAAAATGGGGGCCGGCGGTGATGAGACTGCCGCTACCATCATTCCTTCAGTAGGCTGCCCGATAGGTTGCAACTTTTGTTCCACATCCGCCTTTTTCGGAGGCAAAGGCAAGTGGACTGAGTTCTTCCACACTGGAGATGAAATCTTCCACCAGATGCTCAATGCCGAGCGGGAGCTCGGTGTTCGTTCATTTTTCTTTATGGACGAGAACTTCCTGCTCAATCGCCCCCGCGCCTTGCAACTTCTCGCCCGCATGAAGGAAAACAACAAGGCCTGGGCGCTATACGTCTTCTCATCCATGAACGCCATCCGAAAGTACTCCATCGATGAATTAGTACAGCTCGGTATCTCATGGATCTGGATGGGACTGGAATCACCTAAGTCCGGCTATGACAAACTCAAAGGTGCCGATACGCTTTGCATCACACAGGAACTTCGAGAGAACGGCATCAAGCTTCTGGGTTCCACTATTGTTGGTATGGAGCACCACACACCGGAGAACATTCTCGACGAAATCGACTATGCTGTCGCGCACCGCACAGACTTCCATCAGTTCATGCTCTACACGCCCATACCTGGCACTCCGCTTCATGCGCAGATGACCGACGAGGGCCGCATGCTTGAGGGAATCGACCCGGCCGACATTCATGGACAGTTCAAGTTCAACTTTAGTCACGGTGCTATTTCTCGCGATCAGTCCAAGAGCTTCCTTGATTGGGCTTTCCAGCACGACTTTGAAGAAAATGGCCCCAGTATCTTCCGCATCTGCGAAACCATGTTTAGCGGATGGCTTCGCCACAAGAATGATCCCGATCCGCGCGTCCGCGCCCGATTTGCCTGGGAGGTGAAGTCCCTGAAAAGTACCTACTCCGCTGCGCTTTGGGCCATGGAGAAGCGCCTAGCCCACGCCAACAGCGCTGTGGCAGGAAAGATCCGCCGCCTTCGCTTCCAGGTTGAGGATGAGTTTGGCCTAGGTTCCCGCCTCTGGGCGCACCTTATCGGCCCCCTGCTCCTCTGGAGTTCCAAGCGCGAGGACAGACGCCTTGCCCGCGGCATCACTTACGAGCCGCCTACCTTCTTCACCCGTCGGAACGGGGCAGGCTGAGGCCTCGGGAAGGCCTCAGCGTTCTGCGCGACCAGAGTGATACCTATGACGAATCTTGTACTGGGCAGACGCCCACCAACTTTTGCGAAAGAAAGCGTCATAATCGCGCCATAATCCATCAACCCAGAAGATGCTGACAACAGAAGCAATCTGGCACCCGCTGTGACGAGATTAGTCCCGATATGGCGGCATCGCGCCAGGTTTTCGAGGCCGGACTTCGGATCGAGGGGTTGCAACTGAACTCCGGCTGGAAGAAACTGAAATTGTGGAATGATCTTCACTGAAATTGAGGAACTGAAGCGCTGAACAAACTTCATAGCTAAGAACCGTCTATTGCTGCAGCTTAAGCCTTAGGTTTCGAAATGCGGTTGCCCGCAACTACAAGTGTCGGAAGGAGTCTACTACCCATGAATTTCGATCTCGACCAACTTCCCGTCAGCCACGCGTACAAGCTTCTGGTCGGTTTGGTGGCGCCACGGCCGATTGCGCTGATCACTAGCATAAATGAGAGCGGCTTGCTCAATGCCGCCCCTTTCAGTGCATACAATTACCTGTGCACGGATCCTCCCATCATCGGTGTGGGTGTGACCAACCGGCCTGACCAGCAGTATGTACCCAAGGACACGGCGCGGAACATCAGGCGGACCGGTGAGTTTGTGGTGAACGTGGTCACGGAAGATATTGCTGGGAAGATGAATTTGTGCGCGACGGATTTTCCGCGGGAAATGAGTGAGGTGGAACTCGCTGGTTTCACCACAGCGCCCTCGCAAAAGGTGAAGCCCCCGCGATTAGCAGAGGCACATGCCGCGCTGGAGTGCCGGGAGTATACGACCATGGAGATCGGGCGGTCGCGCATCATCCTGGGGCGAGTGGTTGCCGTTTACGTGGAGGACCGGTACGTGGATCCGGCGGGGCCCTATATCCAAGCTGACGAACTGCATGCCATCGGTCGCATGAACGGGCTGGGAAATTACGTGCGCACGCGAGAAGCTTTCATGTCAATCCCACGCATCTCGTACGAAGAGTGGAAGACCGGCAAGCGATAACGCGATAGATTTCAAGCTCGGCAGCAGCGGGAAAAAAATGAAAGCGAACAGTGCACAGGTGCGTTGCTTGTGGGCTGAGAGCGATCCACTATTACGGGACTATCACGATAAGGAGTGGGGCGTTCCTCAGTATGACAGTCGAGCACTCTGGGAATTGCTTATGCTCGAGTGCTTTCAGGCAGGACTCTCCTGGCTCATTGTTCTGAAAAAGCGCGAGGCTCTTCAGGCGGCATTCCGACAGTTTGACCCAGCAAAGGTCGCTCGTTTTAAGGATGATGATATTCAAAAACTCCTGGACGACGCACGGATCATCCGCTCCCGCGCGAAGATCTCAGCGACGATCAAGGGAGCACAGATATTTCTGGAGATGCAGAAGTCTGGCGAAGATTTTGCGACCGTCATTTGGGAGATGGCGGGAGGCAAACCAATACAGAATGAATCGCCGATGTCCACGCATCCTATAGCTGAGGAGATGTCGAAGGAATTGAAGAGACGCGGATTCAAGTTCGTTGGTCCGGTCATTGTCTATGCCTTCATGCAAGCTGCAGGAATTGTGAATGATCATAGCCACACCTGCTTCCGTCACAGCGAAGTGATGCGTTTGAAAAGCGGAAAGCTGCAACGCAGTAAATGAGCACAAGCCGACACGGCTACTGGCTCCGCTTCTCCGATACACTCAAAGCAGGAGATCACCTCACGTGTTCCTTCCCTTAATTCTGGCATGCCTTCTTTGGGCCGGCCTGCACTTTTACGTTGTATCGAGGCTGCTCTCTATCCCATTCATCGCACACCACGTTCCGGCGCGGCTGTTGATTCCGGCCGTGATCCTGCTTGGAGCGAGTTACATCGTCTCGCGGGTGCTGGAGCACTACTCTATTGACGGGCTCTCGCACGTGCTTGAGATCGTCGGAGCCTACTGGGTGGGCGCATTCTTCCTGCTCTTCTCAACCTTCCTCGTGATCGATCTCTGCACTGGTTTTGGCCTGTGGCTGCGTCCGCAGTTGCCTGCGCTGCGCACGGCAGCGTTTATTCTCGCGCTGCTAATGACGATCGTAGCTCTGGTCCAAGCGCGGCGTTCTCCGGTGGTGACGCAGTACGAGGTCGCCCTCGCTGGACTGCCTCGCGAGGCCGATGGAACGGTGCTCGTGGTGGCCAGCGACATGCATCTGGGAGCCTTGCTCGGCCATGGCTGGGCGAGTGAACGTGCGGCTCAGTTTGAGTCCCTCCATCCCAACCTCCTGCTGCTGGTGGGCGACATCTTCGAAGGCGATGAAACGACCTATCCCAACTGGCTGCCTGTACTGCGGCAGTTCCGCGCATTGCACGGCGTGTACGTTGTGACGGGAAATCACGAGTTCTATGCCGGAGGCACGAAGATCATCGATCTCTTTCGCCGCGCGGGCTTCCATGTGCTGCGCGATGAAAGTATCGAACCAATCCCTGGACTAGTCCTGACCGGAGTTGATGACATAGCATTTCGGGGACGTGCCGCGCATGCGGCAATCATGGAGAAGGTGCTGCGTCAGCGTCCCGAGGGCGCCAGCGTCCTGCTCTCACACACTCCGCTGGAAACGCAGCGAGCAGCCAGCGCCGACGTCGGCCTCATGCTCTCTGGCCATACCCACGGGGGGCAGATCTGGCCTTTCAACTACCTCGTGAAGCTCGCTTTCCCAATCATGTCGGGGCGTTATCGTGTGCAGGACATGACCGCCATCGTCTGCCGGGGCACCGGAACCTGGGGACCGCGCATGCGCCTGTTCAAACGAAGTGAACTGCTGCGCATTACAGTGCGCACAAGGAGCTAACGGCCATGACTCGTGAGCAGTATGGCGTTTAACCGGGACCGATCGGTCTCGGATGTAGCAGCTAGCCGCTTCTGGCGCGCTTTTCCCTTCGTCGGTCTGATATAGGTTTTATTCATCAGAGAACCGCGGAAACCAAGAGTGTTTTGAGGCATAGGATAGTGTGGTATCACGGTAAAGGCATATGGACTTTTCCTTTCGACATGCCGCAGACTTGCACCTCGGCAGCCCTTTCTTAGGTCTGTCATCAACCGGTGAAGAACTTGCGCGCCGCGTCGCATCTGCCAGCCGCGAAGCATTTGAAGGACTGGTGGATCAGGCGATTGAACGGCAAGTGAGCTTTGTTGTTATTGCAGGCGATGTGTACGACGGCGATTGGAAAGACACAACCATCGGTCACTTCTTTAACCGGCAGATGGCTCGGCTTGCGAGAGCAAATATTCCGGTTTATCAGGTTCGTGGCAACCATGACACCGATAGCGTGATTACCAGCGCGGTGACTCTGCCCGAGACCGTTAGGGTCTTCTCTTCGAAGCGGCCGGAGACATTCCGGATACCCGAACTTAGGGTTGCACTGCACGATCAGAGCTTTGCCAACCGGTCAGTTCCGGAAAACCTGGCACAGAAATATCCCGCGCCGGAACCAGGTTGGTTCAATATAGGCGTATTGCATACATCGTGCGACGGGCGTCCTTCCCATGCCAACTACGCCCGGACACTGGTCATTGGAGGAAGCATTACATGGCGAGTTTCACTGGCGCGCAGACCATGCATATTTCAGCGTACCAAACGAGATTCCTGAGCCACCGAGAGTGCGCTTGCCCTACACGTCCGCAAAGAAGGAGATTCAAGATAACAAGGAATGGATTGGGATGACCCATTACCATGAGGTTACCCCGCAAGCCTTCCCCTATGGTTGGGAAGGCTTTTGGAAACGTAAGAATGGGAGAGGAAAATGTCAGTGAGAACTAACGCCGCGGCGAATCAGCTAGGCATGGGTGCCATTCCTGATGCAAAGGGAGTGACCTTTCGCGTGTGGGCTCCCCATGCCGTCAAGGTTTACGTGATCGGAACCTTCAATGAGTGGAGCCAGACCTCAACGCCCCTTTTCGATGAGAGAAACGGTTGCTGGTCAATTGCAGTCCCAGGAGCAAAGGTGGGAGATGAATACAGATATTTGATCCATTCTCCTGTCGATTGGAAGCTTCCTCCGCTCTCTCGTATTGACCCGCATGCCCGAAAAGTGACGAACTCGAAGGGTAACGGAATTGTCTACGACCCGAAAGGGTTTGATTGGGGCGGTGACAACTTCAAACTGGCCTCATGGAATGAACTCGTAATTTATGAGATGCACGTCGGCACGTTTCACGTTAAAGCAGAGGGACAACCGGGTACTTTTGATAGTGCCGTTGAAAAGTTTTCTTACCTTAAGGAACTGGGTATCAACGCCATCGAAGTCATGCCGATCATGGAGTTTTCCGGCGATTTTTCGTGGGGTTACAATCCGGCTCATCCCTTTGCGGTTGAGAGTATGTACGGTGGACCGGACGCTTTTAAGCTTTTTGTTAAAGCGGCTCACCAACAAGGTATCGCTGTCATCGTAGATGTCGTTTACAACCACTTTGGTCCAGGTGATCTTGATTTGTGGCGATTTGACGGTTGGAGTGAAAATGAGAAAGGGGGCATTTACTTTTACAACGACAAGCGCTCGCAAACACCCTGGGGCGAGACTCGTCCCGATTATAGCCGGGATGAAGTTCGTCAATATCTGCGCAATAACGCTCTGATGTGGTTCGAGGAGTACCGAGTCGACGGCTTGCGTTGGGACATGATTCCCTTTATCAAGAGCATCGACGGCAATGAAGGAGATCCGTCCAACGACATTCCCGATGGCTGGAGCTTGATGCAGTGGATCAATGTGGAAATCCAACGGCTATTTCCCGGCAAGATCAGCATCGGCGAAAGCATGAGGGATAATCCTTGGGTCACCAAAGATGTCGGAGCGGGTGGCGCGGGTTTCAGTGCGCAATGGGATGCCGAATTTGTCCACGCCATTCGCAAGGCTGTTATTGCTCGTGACGATGCCTCTCGTGATCTGGGGGCAGTCAGCAAAGCTATTGAGTATCGTTACGATTTAGATGTCTTCCGGCGGGTCATTTTTACCGAGTCACACGACGAGGTTGCTAATGGCAGAGCCCGCGTGCCTGAGGAGATCTGGCCTGGTAAGGTGGATAGCTGGTTTTCCAAGAAGCGCTCCACCTTGGGCGGTGCTCTTGTTCTTACCTCGCCCGGCATCCCGATGATTTTTGAAGGGCAAGAATTGCTGGAAGATCGCTGGTTCCAGGACAAAGTTCCGATCGACTGGTCCCGAGTTGAGGACGAACACGGCATTCTCAGAATGTATAGGGATCTAATTGCCCTACGGCGCAATCTGTCGGGTACGACACGGGGGTTGTGCGGTCAAAATGTCCACCTCTATCGTCACGACGATGAAGCTAAGATTATCGCTTTCCACCGATGGGACAAACAAGGCCCAACCGATAGCGTCGTTGTGCTAGTGAATATGACGAATCAAAACCACGATGGTTATCTCATTGGATTTCCGCGGGCCGGATTGTGGAAAACGCGATTCAACAGTGACTCATATAGCTATGGCCAAAATTTTGCCAATCATCCCACCCCAGATGTTGAGACTCATGAGGAAAAAGTCGATGGGTTGCCCTGCTCCGGTAAAATCAGTATCGGGCCATATACGGCAGTGATTTTTTCACAGGATGAATAAGAACCACGACAATTGCCACTTCGGCTAACCAACCTATGCCGTAAATAGCGCTCCGACGTTGGGGAAACATCTTCGTCAAAGTAGAATGCGGCCGCTGCCCAGTCTCATTGGGTAAAAATGGAGCACCAACAATTCGCCAAGATCATTACAAGAGGCGTTCGCTTGTACCTCAGCTGCCACCTGCATAAGAGCGGCAGGGTACGATCTTGTCGCCGCTGTTCCGGGCGGATGGGCAAGAGCCATCCGTCCCCTGTACTGAAAGCCCCTCCTAGCAGTGCCACGGCGCGGACTGCATACGCCTTATCTTCTCTTGACGCCTTATAGGGGCCGGCAGGGATGCCCTTAACCAAGCCCTCTTCACCGAGGCCCAGAAAAGCTCCACGTGGGCAGCCCTTCTTCCGTGCCGCCGCACTCGTGGGATATAGCTTCTCCATCGCGCTCTCCCACCGAGCTACCGGACTGATGTCGCCGGATGGCACGTGCCGGGTCGCCATGAGTGCGGCTTCACCATATCGATTCGCCATCGTTGATCCCCATTTTGCACAGACTGCGATTCTACTAGGACAGCCCGACTCCTTGTTGACAAGATCGCCTGAACATTTCACGATGTTTGGACTTCGTCACATCTTTTTTGCGGCAGATGTCGGGATAACGAATGGGGAGTTCAGTTCAGGTTGCGGGTTCAGCCAGGGCGCGCGGAGTCGTGAATGAGAATAGGGATTGATCTGGGTGGCACTAAAATCGAAGCAATTGCGCTGGACGATACCACCACCGGTACCAGTGCCATGCTTTTGCGGCACCGTGTCCTTACCCCCGTCGGAGACTACCCAGGCATCCTGAACGCCGTTGCAGAATTGGTTGAGCTCACGGAAAGAGAGACAGGACAAACCGGTACGGTGGGCATTGCCACGCCCGGAGCGATCTCGCCTTCTACGGGTCTGCTGAAGAACTCGAACAGCACCGTTCTAAACGGCAAGCCTCTCGACCGCGACCTTGAGGTCCGATTGGGACGGCCAATACGCATGGAGAACGACGCGAATTGCCTCGCCCTTTCGGAGGCCGTCGATGGTGCGGCTGCGGAAGCCCGCGTCGTCTTTGGCGTGATTCTCGGAACAGGTGTAGGCGGAGGCATTGTCATAAACCGACAGCTCCACGTCGAGCGCAACAAGGTCGCCGGCGAATGGGGTCACAACCCGCTTCCTTGGGCCCGTGGGGATGAGTTACCCGGTCCTGAGTGCTATTGCGGGAAGCGAGGCTGCATCGAAACTTTTCTGTCGGGGTCCGGCCTGACGCGGGACTACCACGCACGCACCGGCCAGCAGAGAACGGCAGTTGCGATTGCCGAAGCTGCCGCGGTTGGCGATTCCGTGGCCAACGAGTGTCTCGATATCTATATCGATCGGTTGGCGCGGAGTTTGGCTTCAATCATCAATGTCCTCGATCCAGACGCAATTGTGCTTGGGGGCGGACTATCTAATTTGACGTGTCTCTACCCGGCACTTCCCCCGCTTCTCAAGTCCTATACTTTTTCTGCTGACGTGGGCACACCCATCGTGCGTGCTATGCACGGGGATTCCAGCGGCGTACG
>Ga0182030_10011145_pt1 | contig 18164 bp, 15 predicted proteins | sample 812S3MmetaG_FD_121299 | JGI IMG/M metagenome (GOLD analysis project Ga0182030, IMG submission 121299) | Permafrost microbial communities from Stordalen Mire, Sweden - 812S3M metaG (Illumina Assembly) | ecosystem: Environmental > Terrestrial > Soil > Wetlands > Permafrost | place: Sweden...
TCATCGCAGTCGCTCATCGCAGTCGCTCATCGCAGTCGCTCATCGCAGTCGCTCATCGCAGTCGCTCATCGCAGTCGCTCATCGCAGTCGCTCATCGCAGTCGCTCATCGCAGTCGCTCATCGGCGTCGTCTCTGCATAGGAGACGTGGGGTTCGCGCGTATCTCGCTTCAGTTCTTCGGCGTCGTCGGCATCGGCGCTGCCGGCTCTTTGGGCCCGCCCGACGTTATGCCGAATCCCGTCATGGGGAAGTTCTTGAACCCGAGAGTCAGCGCGGGCGAACCGGTCTGCACGCTGAAGTCTCCCCCAGTGGGATTTGTGAACATCGGGTCACCGACGACCGAGTGGGCATCGAGTCCAGCCGCGGTCCACTGGGACCACGTGAAGGGGAAGGTGCTTCTTGCCAGCCACTGACAGAGGTGTGGATCTTGGCCGCTATTGTAGAAAAGATTGTAATCGATGGACACCCCCGTCGATACGATATTGGTAGCCAGATTGGTGATGCCGTAAAAGGAAAAGGCGACGTTGCCTACGACGATGTTGTTCTTGACGACATGGCCGTTCTGGGTCCAGGGGCTGTGGACATCGATGACAGCCCCGTTAACAAGGATGTTGTTTTCGTACGTGTTATCCCTACTCCACTGCACCTTGAGCCCGCCGCCGATAAGGAGGTTGTTCGTTTGCAGGTAGTTCGATGACTGGTCGTCGAGATCGATGCCGAACATGGGCGGCGCGATCTCGAATCGGTTGTTCTGGATCGTCGTAGTGTCCACGGCGTCGAGTTTGGTCGCGGTGGGGTCGCTCTGGAAAATGAGATTGCGATCGCGCCCCCAGGCATTCAACGGGCCGTGGTCGCTGGTCTCGAGCACCGCATCGTACACCCAGTTGCCCTCGATGAGATGGCCGCCCCAGCAACCGTCATTGAAGTTGATGCCGGCACGCGGCATCGTGTGAATGGTGTTGTTCCGCACGGTGTTCTTGCTTGTCATCGACATCTCGACTCCGGCCACCTGCTTTTCAAAACGGCCGAAGTTATTCATCGTGTTATTCTGCACGAGAATACCGGTCGGATAATCGGTCGTAAGCGGGCCGGGCGTACGGTCGCTGCACGACGGCGCGTTGCCGTACGACTTGGCCGCGCAACGGACCGCGCTTTGGAGGCCGACAATCGCGATGCAGCTCGCCCCCGCATTCTCGAAGTCATTGTTGACGATGGAGTGATTCTGATTGTAGCCGCTGATGAAGATACCGTTACCGCCGATTTGATTGAAAAAGCATGAGTCGACGGTGATGTTCGCGGCGTTGTTGATGAGCACCGCGCCGGTGCGGGCGATGGCCCAGTCTCCTTGCAGCAGGACCTCGTAGGGTTTGCTGAAGAGCGTACGGTATGTCTGGGTAAACGTGAGGCCCTTGAAGGTGACGTACTCGACTGGCGCAGACGATGATGTTCCGACCACTCTGAGAAGCTCGTCTTGCGACGCAAGCTCTATGGTCGCGGTGCTAAGATCAGTTCCAGCGGGCGGATAGAAATAGAGCTGCCCAGTCGATTTTCTGTAGAACCATTCACCGGGAGCGTCGAGCTCCTCGAAAATGTTTTCGACCATGCGGTACGTGGCATGCATGCCGCTGCCTCGGTTATTGTCGCCGACCCAACTGTAGGTCACAGATGTGCCGGTTTTTGCCGTGATGATGAAGTCGTTGCCCCCCCATTGCGAATCGTGCAGGGCGCGGATGTAGCCCGGACCTTCGGTTGGATTGGCCCAGAGACCGACGCGCGTGGAGCTGATGGCGTCGGCTGCGTGGCCATCAAGTATCTTGGTGGCGTCGTAATTCGGATACCGCGCGAGTACCTGGCGTTGGCCGTTCAAGAAGAGCTGGTCGACTTTGAGATTGGGCGCGATGGTGGCCACCTGGATGTTACCTGAGGAGGTCGACCACGTAGGTGCCACTTTGATCCCGCCGCTGATGACTGGCTTTTCAGTTCCGTAGGCGGAATAGGTGATCGGCGCGGCGGCTGTCCCCGAGTTCGAGGGTCCGAATTGGACCGGCGCGCTCAAGTAGTACGTACCCGCACGTAGGTAGACAGTCACCGGCGCATTGTTGACCTTTTGCTTATCCGCCATATCGCGCGCCGCAGATATCGTTTGAAGCGGATGGTCGATCGTCCCATCATTGGTGTCAGAGCCCGACGGGGAGACGTAGATTCCCGGGCCAGATCCAGCATCTTCAGTTCCGCTGTCATTCCCGGTTCCTCCTCCGGAGCTCGACGCGCCGCTGGAGCTCGAAGTACCGCTGGAACTCGAAGTGCCGCTGGAGCTCGAAGTACTGCTGGAGCTCGAAGTGCCGCTGGAGCTCGAAGTGCCGCTGGAGCTCGAAGTGCCGCTGGAGCTCGAAGTACCGCTGGAACTCGAAGTACCGCTGGAGCTCGAAGTACCGCTGGAGCTCGAAATACCGCTGGAGCTCGAAGTACCGCTGGAACTCGACGTGCCGCTCGAGCTTGCAGCCACGCCATTGCCTGTATCGGGACCATTGCTCCCGCCGCAACCAATATGTGTAGCGCCGAACATCACACTCAGCAGCAGTGCCAGTTCCGATGAAAGTCTATTGGATGCCTTCTTGTCTTTACCCATTGTTCCTCCGGAACGAGTTTTGCGCCCCAGGCAAGCGGTCATGGTTGGCTAAGCAACGAAGGATCGCGTCACGGGGCGCTAAGATCACTCACGAGTTGTGCCTGTCGGCGGAAACGTCGAATCACTTCACCGGGTTGCGCAAGTGAATCAATACTGAGGCACGACCGCTCGCATGACAAGGCGTCATATGTCGCGGACATGCTTGAGGCGTGCGACCGCTTGATCGTTCGAAGTGGGCTCAGTGTCCGTATCCCGCAGCAACAATGTTCGCTTGCACGGCGTCGTCGACCGCATCCAACGGATTGCCGCTCGTCACCGCTCCTTCGAAAAAGGTCCCGATACCGCCAGCGCTACCGTCACCGCCCGTGCCAAGCTCGATAGCACCCTCTTTCTTCATTGGGCTGTAGCCGGGCGGACGAGCGCCATCCCATGTGACGGTGAGGGCACCGGACTGTGCGTCACCGCCCTTGAGCGTGTAGTGGTTCCCGGATGGGCCCTTGAGCATTGCGGTCACGTAGTTTGCAATCAGCGAGATACTAGTCGCACCACCGTTTGGATCTCCGGTGTACACCCCGTTCTCGAGGTCACCTTCGATCCACGGGCCGTTGCCTACGCCTTTGGACCACTGGTTGATGTTACTAAAATTGAGCGCCTCCATGGTGGCGACGCCGTCGTCGATACCGCTCGTCTCAACATTGCCGTAGTCGAAGCAACATCGACTATTATAACGTTTTCCGTCGGCGACCATGTACATCGCTTCCGGATTGTCGCCCGTTGCCACTCCCTTGGTACTGTCGTTCCGATAGGTATTGCCGGCATCGGCAACGACAAAGACTCCGTAGACTATGTGACCGCCCACAGTGATCTTGGCCGCGGTAGCGTTCGTCGGAGTGCCTCCATTCGCCAGATGTTCCACTTTCGGCGAGACCGGAAGGTGGTTGCCCTGCGGGGACTGGTCATAGATGATGGAGATGGTGCACGTCGTACCAGCGCAGAACGTGTCCTGGACGGCTGAATCAGCAAAACCCCCAGGTGCCGTCACCGGGATATCCTTGGTGGTCTTGTCCGCTCGCATGACCTGGTAGAGGTTGCCGCTATACGATCCGTAGAGAGCGCGAACCGTACTATGCGCGCCGACGCACGGCGTGTTGGCGGCCTGATAGATGTCGCAAGGTCTAGTGGCGACGCCGGAGTCTGTGCCAGACGTTCCTGAGCTACTTGAGCTACTGCTGGATCCGGAGCTACCGCTGCTGGTGGAGCTACTGCTCGATCCGGAGCTACTGCTGCTGGTGGAGCTACTGCTGGATCCGGAGCTACTGCTGCTGGTGGAGCTACTGCTGGATCCGGAGCTACCGCTGCTGGTGGAGCTACTGCTGGATCCGGAGCTACCGCTGCTGGTGGAGCTCCCTCTGCTGCCCGAGCTACTGCTGGATCCAGAGCTTGCGCCACCCCCGGAACTGCTGGCGCCGAAGGCTCCGCTGCTACTCATGCCGCTGGAGCTGCCGCCACTCGCCGAGCTGCTGCCGGATGCAGAAACAGTGGACGAATCTATACCGGAGTCCAGCTGCGAGGAGTCGTCCGATGAAGACGAGCATGCAACGAACACCGCAAAGGGCGCTAATAGGACAAGAGAAGCCGGTCTCATGAGACACGGGGTTCTTTCGCGTTGCTTCGGCGAGACATCGGTCATCGAAAGAATGGGAACGCCTTCGACAGCGTTTGGCTCCAGCCCTGTCGCGATGAGGCGGAGAGAGCCAGGGAGGACTGTACGGCGATCGGTTTTCATCGATGTTGGCAATCCAGTTGTATGTGTTGTGTTCTCGTCAATAGCGATCTGGAGCCGGAGGGGTCGCGTCGTCGGGGCGCTAGATCCATCGGCGATTCATGACGTTCTGCGAAAACATCGAGTTAGCTAAATGGGCGAGTGCCCGCCGTCCGCGAGAAGGAAATGGGATGTCGTGGGTGGTCCCGCAGCTGGGGCGGCGCTCGAAAGCTTGGGCTGGGTTCGGAGAAAGAGTTGCCCAAAGCATCGCAACTGCGGGTTCCGAGTCCGAGATATCGCGCGGTATCGTGCGTCCGTCTCTGCACTGGCGCCCCAGCCCAGAATCCATCAAAAAAAATGTTGGGGATTGGTCAGCCGCGACGACGTTGGTTCGACGTCCGCCGAAACGAGGCGGCGTCGGCAATCGCTATGGCGCTCCGATTCCACACGCCTTTTCGACGCCATCGAGGTGTGAGGACCGAGGGAACGCGCGCGCAAGCTTGGCGAGGGCAGCTGTCGCCTCATCGGTACGCCCGAGGGCGCAGAGAGCTTGAATGCGCGCCGCCATGCGCTCTTCGGCGAGCTCTCCCATCGGAAATCGCCGCTCGTGCTCGCTGAGTGTTCGCGCGGCTTCACCGAACCGGCCGGAGCTTAGGTCTGCTTCCGCTTTTGCCAGCAGGCGCACTTCTTCCGCGAGACTGTCCGCAGGCGCGTTCACCAATGGTCTTCGCACCGGGGGATCAAGGCTCGACGAGCCAGTCGGGCGCAACGGTTCGGGGGGCTGGTAGTCCGCATTCAAGGTCGTAGGAAACGGAGGCGATGGCGCTGGCGCTTCAGACGTAGAAGGAGCAGCGGCCGATGGTTGCGGTCGTGGCGCTCGTGTCCATGGGTGCGCGATAGCGAGTATCGCACCACTCATTGCGACGGCGCCGAGGGCTGCGCGAACCCAGCCCTGCACGAGAGATCGCGTCGCGCCCTTGGCTGACGATCTGGGAAGCGGTCCGTCTACGAGAGCGCTCTCCCCCAGGGTCCGCTCCAGCAGCCGCAGCACGCGGTCACGATCCGCTGGATCCGGGCAATGCCCTGTTCGGCAGGCGCGGACCAAGTCCTCCGGGCTCATGTCGCGCATCTCACGGCCTGCCTTTCTGTTGGGCGACGTAGCGCGCAAAGGCCGCGCAGTACTCTTGCTTGCCGGCTCGAAGCCGAGAATATGCGGTATTGACCCCAATCCCGATCGCTTCGGCGATCTCCGGTACGGTCATCTCTTCGAGCTCCGACAGGACGAACACTTCGCGCTTGACGGGGTCCACCTGTTCGAGAAGTCGCCAGAGCAGCTGGAGCTCGTCGCTCTGCATCGCAAGTTCCAACTGGGAAGGCTGCAAAGGGTTCGCGTTGTCGTCCGGAGAAGGCTCGAGCAGCTCCCGATGGCTCCGCCCTAGCGCTGCACGTCGGTAGGTACTGACGGTTCGGCGAACGGTACCGTAAATCCAACTTCGCAGCGATTCGTGTTGGTCGAGCGAATCAAGCCGTCCGTGAACGACGACGAACACCTCCTGGACGACATCGTCGACGTCCTCGATTCTCACCCCCATTCGGCGAGTGCATTTCCAGACGAAGTCGAAATACCGATCGTAGACCGCCCGAAAGGACGACGGGACATCCCGAGCTCGGGTGTCGACTCCCGCCCGAGGGGCAGCGGTCAAGAACGTCGCCGTCATCGTAAAAGGCACTGGCACGACGGACGCGAATCCATCAAGGAATTCGCTTGTAGCGGATCCGCGCACCTTTCACCTCGCGGTCGAATCATTGGCGACGCGCGCTACGGATCCAATCCGATAGCGACATCATCGACGTAGATTGTCGATACTGGAGGGATGAGCCCATTGGCCCAGTTCCCTACCAACCACTGGCGCGGGTTCGCCGTCGTGTCGTCCGTCGGCATCCCTGTGAGATCGGGCTGCAAGTTGCCGTCTATCCACAGTCGGAGCACTCCGCTGTTGTCCGCTGCTCGCTTGAAGTACACCTCGAGGTGAAACCACTGGCCGACAGGGATGAAATACGTCGAATCGCTGGACGACAAGTGAGACTGGAAGTCATAGATTACCGCTTGCAAGGGTCCGCCGTCGCTACGGGTGAGGAGGGAGAGATCCCACATGTAGTCCGTCGATGGCGGGGGATCCTGGAAGTGAAAGAGATTCCAAACGCCGGCGGGCGGGGGCGTTTGCGGGTTTTGGGTGGGTTCCGGTATGAAGTAGTAAGCACTGTAATAGGCGGCATCGGGGAAGGCGCCCTGCACGGCACAGCGCGCTTCGGAACCGCCGTCGATAGCTGAGTTCACCGAGAACGCTGCCGCATATCGCCCGCTATGGACAGGCGACGTCACGATCCGATACGACCCAGACCCTCGCGTTCTGCAAAATCCCATCGGGAATCGGTAATCGCAAAACCCCTCCTCGAAACCCGTCGACCACGGAAGGGCCACCGTAGCAACGTTGACAGTAGCATCCAGGGCGCTTGCTCCAGCCTCTGGCAGGTCGCCGCCTCCCGCATCCGAGTCATCCGCAGGCTCGGAGCAGTACCTGGCGCCGATGACGACGCTCTGATCGCACGCGCTCCCCGCAAGCGCCGCTGCCATACTCACCACCGCGCGCGACCATGCTTCTCTAAAGTTGTTCCTTCCTTGCTGAGTCTTCACCACGGCACGACTTTACCCGCTTCGCTGCGTGGTGCCGTGGGGAATGCTCTCCGCTCCGAAGCCGGCTGGCTCTCACCCGATTCGTCCTGTAGGGTCTGCGGGCGGTGGTGATCCCCTCACGGGAGTTGAGCTTCGCTTCCAATCGGCACTGCGTACGGCGCGCGATAGCCTTGATAGCGATATTGGCGCGGGCGAGGGATGCGCAAGCCCAGCATCCTCCCGGTGTCGAGGTGCGCTGGGTCGCGCCCGCTACGTGTCCGAGCACCGCGGACGTGGAAGAGAGGGTGAGCCGACTGCTGGGCACGAACGTGGCGAATGGCTCGCCGACGGAACGGCTTGTCGCCGAGGCTACAGTCGCCGTGGTGGGCGGACGCTATCGGCTGGAACTGGCCATGCAGCGTGAAGGACATCCGGTCGGCGTCACCCGCGTTTTCGAATCGGACGCCTGTGAGACTCTCGCCGGGGCCGCCGCCGTGACTCTGGCTCTTGTCATTCGCGCCAATCGAAGTGCCAGGGTGTCCGCGTCGCCGCTTCCAGAGCTATCGTCTCCGATAGGGGGCGATCCTGTCGATGGTGGCACATCCAACTCGCGGAGTGCCTCCCCGCCGACGTCCTCACACGCGGAGCTGCCGCTCCCGGAGCCATCGTCCACGGCACACGCGCTCACGGAGACCTCGGCTCCCCCCGCAGTTCGCAAGTCGAAAGCGCATGACCGGTTCGAGACACGAACTTCGGCGAACGATTGGTCTCTTGTCCTTCAGCTTCCGATACTGACCGTTGACGCTGGCGACCTGCCGTCCTTGGCGTACGGCTTAGGCCTCGGGGCCGGGCTCCGACTGGGCCGCGCAGAGCTGCTGTTGGCTGGGGTCATTCACCTGCCCCAAGACCAGGTCGGCACGAGTCTGTACGCGGACGGAGCGCGATACGATTGGCGAAGCGCTGTACTTTCTTCCTGTTACGGGTGGCGCTTCGGATCGTTCGAGGCGAGCCCGTGCGTCGCGTTCAAGGTTGAAAACGTGACGGCCAGCGCCAGTGGTCCGGATATCACTCAAAGCCAGAGCGACGTAGTCTGGCTGACCGTGGGTGCGGCGGGTCGAGCAAATTGGTTCTTCCGCGATTGGGGCGCACTATTCATCGGCCCAAACGTGATGCTCGCGACCTCGCGACCCACTTTTATCGTCGACGGAGTTGGGCCCATTTACAAAGTTCCCCCAGCGTCTCTTGGCGTGGATATGGGCTGCGAGTGGAGCTTCTGACCGAAGTAATCCTTGCAGTGCCAGCGTCAATTGACAGGTGAGCTCTCTTGCGGCACGGTGCCAAGTTTGGAGGCTCGAGAGTTCATGCAGTTTAGATGGAGCACGGGGTGCGGTGCAGTTTCATCTCTCGCGATGGGCCTGCTGTCGCTGGTCGCTGTCGCGGGATGCAGCAGTTCCACTCCGGTAGCGAGCGCACCGGGATGCACCCTTAACAGTGACTGCGAATCGCCACTCGTATGCGTCTTTTCTAGGTGCCACGAGGCATGCAAGGTTTCCTCCGATTGCCCCCAGAACGAGCGCTGTGTGTCGGCGGGGAGCGGGGGAGTTGATGCGGGCGCAGCGAGCGTCTGCCAGCTGTCCACCGAGTCCACATGCACGGCCTCCACGCCTTGCGCGGTGCCCACGGAAGTCTGTGACACGACCGACCAGCAATGCCGAATGCCTTGCGTGACGAGCCAAGATTGTCCCGGCGGCGGTCAGGTGTGCCGGACCGTGGGATATACGAGCGCGTGCTATTCGACCGCGAATCCGGTCGACTTGGCGGAGCTGGCCGACGCTGGCCTGGTGGCATCGGACGGCGGCGTCGGGGATGCAGCGACGGGATCGCCCTCCGACGCTAGCGGCGACGGATCGGCCAGCTCGACGCCCGATGCGATGACGCAGACGGCGGGCGACGGCGCGGCTGACTCGACGGCCGACGTGGGAACGCAGACAGCAAGCGATGGATCCGCGGACGCGGGGAGCAAGGACGCCACCGTCGGATCGGACGCGACCGTGTCGGGCGATGGGGCGACCCCCGTGGATGCAACGCCGAAAACGGATTCCAATACGCCGGACGTTGGCATCGTAGGGAATTCTTGCCCGAATGCCCAAACCCAATTTGGCGGCATCGGGCAAGGGGACTCGAATCCGAACTTTACGTCAGGAATCGGTATTCGAACAGCTACTCAGATGCTCGTGTTTAGCGGTGAATCGACCACGGTCGACGCCGGCGCCGATGATGCTGCGGCAGTCGTCTCGAGCCACGTCTGGCTTCAGGCGTTCGATCCCAGCTCGGGCGATGCCGTCGGTGCAGCGGCGCCTCTCTTTTCTGCGTCGGGAAGCGAATCGTACATTCAGGTGCTGGCGGGCGCGGTCGACCCCAACGGGGACGTCGTCGTCGTCTATAGCTTCAACGACAACCCGACCAGGAATATCACCGGCTGTAGCGCTGAAGCGAGAGGTCGGAGCGGCTGGTGCGGGGCTGCCTACGGATACGGTGACGGACTGTTACAGGGCGGCGGGCTCTACGCGGAGTTCCTTTCACCTGCAACGGACGGAGGCGTGGCGGGGCTCCAAGCCATGAAGAACGTGCGCCTCGATACGTCCGTCGCGTATGGCCAGCCCCACGCGATGTGGATCCCGGCATTCAAAGCCTTCGCCATCACGTGGCAATATGCGAGCAACGGCACTCCCTACTTGGCACTCTCGAAGTTCCTACCCAATGGCAATTCAGCCGGGGGGGGAGCTAACCCTGTCGACTATGGCACGGTAGGGGTGGACCCGTACCCACACGACTTCGGCGCCGCCGCTTCTTGTGGCACGTTCACGGGTGTTGCGTTCTTTGGAAACGGGGGCCCATACATAAACATTTCGGTTCTCGATACGAGCGGTAACCCAATCGCCGGCTCTCCGGTGTCGGTCGGAAACATCCGGCAGAATTGGACCACGCTCGGCAGTGTGAGCCAGGGCTTCGTACAGCTCTACGACAACGGGGCCGGAACGACGGAGGCATTTGTTCCTGTGAGCGCCGACGCCGGAATCACCATCCCGGATGCGGGATTCAGTGGGTTTGTATTCCCTGGAGCGGTCAGTGCCGTGGATGTGCGCGTAGAGAATGACGACACGGGCGGAGCTGGCGGTGTCGGTGTTGCGCTGCTTTACGCGAATGGCGTCAGCTTCGCGTATATCAATGCCGACGGGGTGACGCACACCAATCCGCAATCAGTTCTCACACCCATGTACCCGTATCAGACGCTCGACCTCGTCCATATCTCGCAATTCGGCGGGAGCTTCGTCGTCTCGGATTACAGCAGTGCAGAGAACCGGACGTACCTCGCCGCGTCGGGCTGCGCCCAATAACGGAAGGCTCTCGGCCCGGAGCGTGAGGCTTGTCCGCGCGCTCTGGGCTAAGATCATAAGCGCCGATTCGTGCATCGCGTGTTTCCGTTTTTCCCCTCTGCGAGTTATCGCATGATGAGTGTCAATTGACAGATGAGCTCTCTTGCGGCACGGTGCCGAGTTTGGAGGCTCGAGAGTTCATGCATTTTAGATGGGGCACGGGGTGTGGTGCAGTTTCATCGCTTGCGGTGGGGTTGCTGTCGCTGGTCGCAGTGGCGGGTTGCAGCAGTTCCACGCCGGTAGCGAGCGCATCGGGGTGCACTCTCAACAGTGATTGCCAGTCGCCACTCGTGTGCGTCTTTTCTCGGTGCCACGCGGCGTGTGCCGTTTCCGCCGATTGCCCCTCGAACGAGCGCTGCGTGTCGGCGGGGATCGCTGGAGTCGATGCCGGCGCAGCGAGCGTGTGCCAGCTGGCGACGGAGTCCACGTGCTCGGCCTCGACGCCTTGCGCGGTGCCCACGGAGGTCTGTGATACGACCGACCAGCAATGCCGAATGCCTTGCGAGACGAGCCAGGATTGTCCCGGCGGCGGGCAGGTGTGCCGGACACTGGGGTACACGAACGCGTGCTATTCGACCGCGAATCCGGTCGACATGGCGGAGCTGGCAGACGCGGGTCTCGTGGGATCGGACGGCGGCATCGGGGATGCAGCGATGGGATTGTCCCCCGACGCTGGCGGCGACGGATCGGCCGGATCTCTCCCTGATGCGACGGCGCAGACGGTGAGTGACGGATCCGCTGACGCAGCGATCACGGACGCCACCGTCGGGTCAGACGCCACCGTCGGATCGGACGCCACCGTCGGATCGGACGCCACCGTGTCGACCGATGCGGCAACCCCCAAGGATGCAACGTCGAAGACAGATTCCAATACTCCGGGCACCGGCATCGTGGGCAATTCTTGCCCCAATGCCCAAACGCAATTTGGCGGCGTCGGACAAGGGGACTCGAATCCGAACTTCACTTCAGGTATCGGTGTTCGAACGGCGACGCAGATGCTCGTGTTCAGTGGCGAGTCGACCGCGGTCGATGCCGGCGCCGATGATGCGGCGTCGGTCATCACGAGCCACGTTTGGGTTCAGGCGTTCGATCCGAGCTCGGGCAATTCCGCTGGCGCAGCGGCACAGCTCTTCTCCGCTTCGGGAACCGAACCGTATATTCAGGTGCTGGCGGGGGCGGTCGACCCCAGTGGGAACGTCGTTGTCGTCTATAGTTTCAACGACAGCCAGAACCCCGCGGCCGCGAGCAGTGCAGAACCGGGAGGGTTTAACAACTGGATGGGGGGAGCATACGGGTACGGCACGGGAAGACTACAGGGTGGCGGGCTCTTCGCGCAGTTTCTTTCGCCTTCGACAGACGGAGGCGTCGCGAGCCTGCAAGTAACGAGGAGCGTGCACCTCGCCTCCTCCGTGACGTATGGGCAGCCACACGCGATTTGGAGCCCCGCGGTACAAGCCTTCGCCATCACTTGGGAATATGTGAGTGGAGGCGCTCCATACTTGGCACTCGCGAAGTTCCGACCCGATGGCAATTCCGCCGGAGGAGGAGCCAGTCCCGTCGACTATGGCACGGTGGGGGTGGCCACCAACCTCGTGGAGCTTGGCGCCGTCGCATCTTGCGGCACGCTTACCGGCATCGCGTATACGGGATGGTCGAAGGATCACGACCAGATGTTGTCGGTTCTCGATTCGAACGGTAACCCAATCGCGAACTCTCCGTTAGATGTCGTAATTGGTGGCCAGAGAAGCTGGACCTCGTTAGGCGGGGTCAGTCAGGGTTTTGTACAGGTCTACGACAATGGGAGCGGAACGTCGGCGGCATTCCTTCCCGTGAGTGTCGATGCCGGCATTGCCATCACAGATGCCGGATTCAGTGGGTTCACATTCCCTGGAAACATCAGTGCCGTGGATGGGCGATTGGCGAACGACGACACAGGTGGAGCCGGCGGCGCTGGCGTAGCACTGCTCTACAGCGACGGCGTCAGCTTCGCGTACATCAATGCGGATGGAGTGACACACAGCAATCCGCAGCCGGTTCTCTCGCCCCTTCACCCGTATCAGATTTTCGATCTCGACCACATCTCGCAATTCGGCGGCAGCTTCGTCGTCTCGGATTACGCCAGCGCCGAGAACCGGACCTACATCGCAGCGTCGGGCTGCTCCCAATAATCGAACGCCGTCGGCCCGGAGTGTGCGCGCTCCGGGCCGCGATCCGCCGCGCATAGGCTCTTTTACGGCTCGATCGCCGGCGCGAGCCGTCCAGACTTTTGCGAATCGGTCGGCGTGTGACAAACTGGGGTCCCAATGGGAGCTTTGGTGGCCTACCATGGCGATGACCCCAGTGATTTCCGCTGCGTGCGCTGACACGGAGTGAGGCCATGCTCCCCCCCGATTCGGTCCCCATCCTTGCGTCTGGAACCCTCGTCGCGGGCAAGCTCCGCGTCGTTCGCGTCGTGGGGTCCGGAGGAATGGGGGTCGTCTACGAGGTGGAGCACGAGCTCACCAAGCATCATCGCGCTCTCAAGGTACTCCACGCGCGCGCGGCGGCGACGCCGGGGGTGCTCGATCGGTTTTTCCGTGAGGCCACGGCCGCCGCACGGATAGGCAATTCGCACGTAGCCGAGACCTTCGATGCCGGGCGGCTCGACAGCGGAGAGCCATACCTGCTCATGGAACTCGTCGAAGGGCACACGCTCGACGAGCGGGTTCAGCGCGAGGGTCCGATCCCTCCTGGGGAGCTTGCGGACCTCATCTGTCAGGCGTGCGAAGGCGTGCAAGCAGCGCATGACGCTGGCATCATTCATCGGGACCTCAAACCCGAGAACCTGATGGTGAGCACGCGTGAAGGCGTGCCGTTCATCAAGATACTCGATTTCGGTATTTCCAAGTTCGATGAAGGGGCGACGGGTGCCCACGGCATTACGACCGAGGGTGCCGTGATGGGGACGCCATATTACATGTCGCCCGAGCAGGTGAGGGGGGCGGCGTTCATCGATCGCCGGACCGACGTCTACGCGCTCGGCGTGATCCTCTACGAGTGCGCGTGCGGGGCAGTCCCGTTCGACGCGAAGTCGATCGAAACGCTATCGGTATTGATCTACGAAGGAAAAGCGCCGCCGCTTGGCCAGCGCAATCCGTCGCTTCCAGCGGATTTCTGCGCGGTGGTCCATCGGGCGATGGCGCGTGACCGCGAACTGCGTTTTGCCTCGGCCAGAGCCCTAGGTGAAGCGCTCGCACCCATGCGAGTCCGTACGATCCAGTCGTTTCCCCCCGGCACCGCCCCTCGAGCGGTGGTTCGATCTTCGGCTCCTTCCCCATACGACTCCGACACCGTAGCTCTGGCCGCGGGATTTCCGTCGACGGATGCCGCGCTAGCGGCCACGATGGGAGAGAGCGCAGCTCGGAAGCGATGGGGGGCTGTCCGAGTGCTTGGGGTCGGAGCCGCCGCGGCGTTTGCCATCGGGGCGGGTGCAGCGGTCGTTGCGGTCAGAGGGTTTCATGCGCCGAGCTCGGAGGCGAGCCGCGATGTCGGCCCGTCGGTCGTCTCCGCGTCGGCTCCTCGGGCGGCGACCGAACTTGCGGTGACCGCGGTGAAGGATTCGTCCGCGCCTGTCGTCGCCGTGGAGGTTTCCGCCGCCCCCCCGTCTCGAGCGGTCACCGGCCCTTCATGGACGGCCGCGCGCCCCGCGGCGGGACCTGTCGCGAACGGTCCGGCCGCGGCGACTTCGGGGTCTGCAGCGAGGGCAGCCGCGTCGTCTGGGCCGAGTGCGTCCCCTCCGGCGCCCGCCCGAAGCCCCGACCGAGCGGCTCCGGGAAGGACTCGCGTTGACCAAACGGGGCTGGCGGGGGAAAACCCGTTCCAATGAATCGACGCGCTTGCGCACTCCTCGGGCTGGTTCTGATCGGTGGTCCCGTCGCGGATCGCAGCGCCTACGCGCAATCGACGGCGCCCAGTGAGGCTGTTCGCACTGAGGCTCGCGAGCGTTTCGACCGCGGTCTCGGGCTGTTCAACGCCGGCGACAATCAGGGTGCCCTCGTTGAGTTTCGACGGGCTTACGAGCTCGTCGAAAACGTGGTGGTCCTTTTCAATATCGGACTCGTTTATGCGCAGACGGGTCGAGCCGTCGAGGCGACCGAAGCGCTCGACCGCGTGCTGGCCAACCCGGGCAAGCTTTCGTCCGAACGCCTCGCGCTGGCGCGAAAGACGCGCGATGAGCAGGCGGCGCGCATCGCAAGCGTGTCGGTGGTGGCCAATGTCGATGGCGGACGCGTGGAGGTCGATGGCCTCGAAGCGGGCGCGATCCCGCTCGGCGCGGCACTGCGGGTGACGAGCGGAACACATGTCGTCGCGGTGGTTGCTCCGGGGTATTTGCCGCAGCGCAAAGAGATCGCGATCGCGGGGGGAGAGAAGCGGTCGGTAGCATTCGAGCTGGTCCCCATGCAGGGGCGTCTTGCTCACCTGGTTATCAAGACGCACGTACCAGGGGCCGATGTCTTCGCGGACGATGAGCGCATCGGAAGCACTCCGCTCGTAGCATCGGTCTCGCTCGCTCCCGGGGTGCATCGCATCGACTTGCGGCGCGTCGGCTACGTGAGCGCATCTGGAACGGTCACTCTCAGCGACGGCGCGACAGGCGAAATTGTGCTCGAGCCGACGGAGGACTGGTCGGCATTCGCGACCTCCGGTACAGCGCTCGCGCTCGACGTGACGGAGACGGCACCGGTCGTGACGATCGACGGACGATCTAGGGGCGTTTATTCGGGGCCTCTGAAGCTTGCCGTAGGTCCTCACCACGTGCTCGTCGAGCGGGGCGACTTCATGGCGGCCGAGCGCGACGTGACGCTCGATCCGGGCAGGACGACGACCTTGCACTTCGCCCTCGAGCCGACCCCAGAGTATCGAGCGCGCTATACTCAGCGCGCTCAGTCCCAACGCATGTGGGGGTGGATCGGCGTGATCGGCGGGGCGGCAGTTGTCGGCGGCGGAGTTGGACTTGTCGCATACGACGCGGATCAGCGAAAAAACGGGAATGCGACCGCCAATCAATTGAATGCGGCCATTCAGCCTCATAGCGGCTCTTCGTGCGATCCCATGACTCAGGACTCCGGTACGCTTCAATATCGGAGCCAATGCATTGATCCTCTCAATACCGCGTACGGTCGCGTCAGCGATGCCAACACGCGTGACTACGTCGGCTGGGGAGCGGTCGGCCTCGGCGCGGCGGGCATGGTCACAGGCGCCATCCTGCTTCTGACCGCGGATAACCCGAGCAGGTACGATCATGCGGAACCGGGTCCCGCATCCGGCCGGCACATCAGCCCGAGCATTTGGACGGCGCGGGACGGCGGGGGGATATCGGTGGTTGGGGCGTTTTGACCAGTGAAATCCAAGTGACGAAATCGGATTCACCACCATGCGACTTCTCTTCCTAGGCGGCACGGGGATCCTTTCGAGTGCGTGCAGCGACCTCGCCCTCGCGCGCGGCCATGACGTCTTCGTCCTCAACAGGGGTCAGCGTTCACGGCCTCCAGATGGCGTGCATTCCATTGTGGCCGATATCAGAGACGGATCGGCGGTTCGAGATGCGCTCAAGGGTCGCGAATGGGATGCCGTCGTCGACTTCATCGCGTACGGCCCTGCAGATATCGAACGTGACCTCGAGCTATTCCGCGGAGCGACCGCGCAGTATGTATTCGTCAGTTCCGCGAGCGCGTATCAGCGGCCATCGTCGCATTATCTCGTGACCGAGTCGACTCCGCTCGTGAACCCATTCTGGGCGTACTCTCGCGACAAGATTGCTTGCGAAGATAGGCTCACGCGAGCGATGCGCGAGGAAGGCTTCCCGGCCGTGATCGTACGTCCGTCGTTGACCTTCGGTGACACGCAGATCGCGCTCGCGGTCAACAGCTGGCAAAAGAGCTATACGGTGGTCGACCGAATGAGGCGCGGCATGCCCGTCGTCGTACCCGGTGACGGCACGTCTTTATGGACGATCACTCACAATACCGACTTCGCCAAAGGACTCATGGGTCTGATCGGATGCGCGCAGGCGGTCGGTCACGCATTTCATATTACGTCGGACGAGGTCCAGACCTGGGACCAATACTACCGCGCGGTGGCGCTCGCCGCGGGCGTGCACAATCCAAAGCTCGTCCACATTGCGACGGACTTCATCCGGGCATGTCTACCCGAGGTCGGCGCGAGTCTCGCTGGCGATAAGGCGACGTCTGTCGTCATGGACAATACCAAGATCAAACGGTTCGTGCCCGGGTTCGCCGCCACGATGCGATTTCGAGAGGGGATAGAGCGCACGCTCGGGTGGTTCGATGCCGATGCGTCGCGACGCGTGATCGATGAGGAAGCGAATCGCCAATACGATAGACTCATCGCTGCCTACGGCCGCGGGCTCGAGCTCGCCGTGCGCGAGCTATCCTCTTCCGGGCCCGGGCAGGCGGGCGGATAGCTCGGCGCAGTGTGCATGTCGCTCAGGAGTGCGAGGGCGCCCTATGCGCACCGAGTGGCGAGGGCTGGAGCTCGACACCTGTATCCGAAGCGATGCCGACAGCGTCGACGTAGGCTTCTTCGCCGTGCTGCGTGGCATCCAAGCCTTCTCGCTCGTCTGACTCAGGAACACGCAGGCCCAGTGTTGCGTCTATCGTCTTGAGAATTCCGTACGTCAGGGCGATCGAATAGACGGCAGTCGCTCCGCACGCCATCAGCTGTACAACGAGTTGGTGAACGTTTCCAAAGAGTGCTCCGTCGGCCCCCTCCGCGTTTAGTACTTTTTGCGCGAAGACCCCCGTCAGCACGGCTCCGAGGACGCCGCCCACACCGTGGACTCCAAAGGCGTCGAGCGAGTCGTCGTAGCCGAAGTGGTCTTTGAGAAGCACGGCCCTGTAGCAGAGGCCCCCCGCGGCAAGTCCAATGACGAGGGCTGCCCAGGGTGCGACGAATCCAGCAGCGGGCGTGATCGTCGCTAGACCCGCGACAAGCCCCGAGGCCACGCCGAGCGCCGTGGGTTTGCCGCGATGCCACCATTCGACCGCAAGCCAGCCGAGAGCTCCCCCAGATGCGCCGAGGTGGGTCGTCGTAAACGCGAGCACGGCCACGTGTCCACTCGACGGTGCGCTCCCCGCGTTGAATCCGAACCACCCGAACCAGAGCAGTCCAGCGCCCGTTAGCGTCATCGTGAGATCGTGCGGGAGCACGCGGTGCTTGGGGTAGCCCAATCGCTTTCCGACGACGATGGCGCACACGAGGGCGCTCAACCCTGCCGTGAGATGCACGACGATGCCGCCCGCAAAATCGAGGGCACCAAGCTCACGCAGCCAGCCACCGTCTGCCCACATCCAATGGGCCACGGGCACATAAACGAACGTGGACCAGGCGACGATGAAGGCGACATACGCCCGGAAACTGATGCGTTCAGCAAACGCGCCGGAGATGAGCGCCGGAGTGATCACCGCAAACATCATTTGAAACGCGACGAATGCGAGCGTCGGCACTGTCCCGTGGACAGTTCCCGGAAGGCCATTCAAGAACAGATGGTCGACGTTTCCGATCAGTCCGTGGACACTAGGACCGAATGCGAGCGTGTACCCATACAAGGCCCAGACAAGACTGAGGATAGGAATTGCCACGATCGAATGAACGATCGTCGCGA
>Ga0182030_10011146_pt1 | contig 18164 bp, 11 predicted proteins | sample 812S3MmetaG_FD_121299 | JGI IMG/M metagenome (GOLD analysis project Ga0182030, IMG submission 121299) | Permafrost microbial communities from Stordalen Mire, Sweden - 812S3M metaG (Illumina Assembly) | ecosystem: Environmental > Terrestrial > Soil > Wetlands > Permafrost | place: Sweden...
CATCTACACGCCGCCGAGCCTGCAAGGAACCATCGTCTATCCGCCCTCGACCGGAGGCGTCGAATGGGGCGGCGGCGCGCTCGATCCGCGCAGCAACACCTTCGTCGTCAATTCCTCCAGCGTCGCCTTCGTCTACAAGCTGATCCCGCGCAAGGATTACGCCGCAGCCGAGAAGCAGGATAGCGCCGACACCTATCCGCAGACCGGCGCGCCCTACGGCGTACAGCTCAAGATGTTCGCCAACTGGCTCGGCATGCCGTGCTGGAAGCCGCCCTACGGCACGCTGTCGTCCTACGACCTCAACACCGGCAAGCTGTTGTGGCGCCGTCCGTTCGGCGGCATCCAGCAATATGGCTTCTACATGCCCTATTCCTGGGGCACGGTGACCATCGGCGCGCCGGCGATCACCGCCACCGGGCTTATCTTCATCGGCGCCTCGATGGACAGCCGGGTGCGCGCATTCGATCTGAAATCGGGCAAGGAGCTTTGGCGCGCGCTGGTCGACGCGCCGACGGTGTCGCTGCCGGCGATCTACACCTACAAGGGTCGCGAATACGTGACCTTCGCCGTCGGCGGCAATTCCATCCTGTCGCCGAAGGTCAGCGACCAACTCGTCACCTTCGCGCTGCCGCAGTGACGGCGCGCGGCGGCCCGCCGAGCCCGCTCACTACTTCTTCGCGCGGTCCTTGATCTTGCGCTTCGGCCGCGCCAGCGACTCGAGGTCGAGCTCGCGCAACAGCGCCGACAGTCCCGGCTCCTCGACCTGCTCGGCGGCCTCGTCGATCGGCCGCCATTGCGCCTGCCGCTGACCTTTCTCGCGGTAGCTGGCGAGCCGTTTCTCGTAGTGCAGCACGTAGACCTCGACCCGCACGAGATCGAAATGCGCGGACCGGCGCTTGAAATATAGGAACTCGCCGATTGGCTTCTTTTCCGTCCGGCCGATGACGCCGGCCTCCTCCTTGGCTTCCTGCGCGGCGGCGGCCCAGTTCTTCTTGCCCTTCATCGGCCAGCCCTTGGGGATGACCCAGCGCTTGCGCTCGCGCGAGGTCAGCAGCAGCACCTCGGGCCTGCCGTCGACAAAGCGGATCGGCAGCGCGGCGACCTGGCGGAGCGCGGCGTTCTGCGAATCGGGATAGGGCCAATTTGAAGGTTTCACGTTCGCTTCGCTTGAATTATGCGCTCAAACCTCGTTTTAGAGGGCCGAATCGGCGGGAGTATCACCCTTGATGAATTGGTTTCAAAGGCTATTGCCGCGGGAAGACAAGTTCTTTGACCTGTTTGAGGCCCATGCCGCGATTTTGGTCGCCGGCGCGGGCTCGCTGCGCCGACTGCTCGACGGCGGCCCGGACCTCGCCCGCCATGCCCAGGCGGTCGTCGACAAGGAGAACGAGGCCGACCGGATCGCGGCGCAAGTCATGGAATCCGTGCGGCGCACCTTCATCACGCCGTTCGACCGCTCCGACATCCAGGAACTCATCCAGGCGATGGACGATTCCATCGACCAGATGAACCAGACCGCAAAGACCATCGCGCTGTTCGAGGTGCGCGAGTTCGATCCGCTGATGCGCGAAATGGCCGATCTCGCCATCGAGGCGGCGGCGATGACCGCCAAGGCCATGCCGCTCCTGCGCGAGATCGCCCGCCACGCCCCGGCGATCAACGCCTATGTTACTGCGGTGAAGGCGCTGGAGGAGCGCTCCGACACCTTGCACGACGACGGCTTGCGCGAGCTGTTCCGTCGCCACCGCGACGGCAACGCGATGGCCTTCGTCGTCGGCTCGGAAATCTACGACCACCTGGAGAAGGTGCTCGACCGCTTCGAGTCGGTGGCCAATCAGGTCAACGCCATCGTTATCGAACACCTTTAGCGCCGATGCACGCCGATCTCGCTTTGCCGCTGCTGATCCTGCTGATCGCGACGGCGCTCGCCTTCGACTTTCTCAACGGCCTGCACGACGCCGCCAACTCGATAGCCACCATCGTCTCGACCCGGGTGCTGCGCCCGTCGCTCGCGGTGTTCTGGGCCGCGTTCTTCAATTTCATCGCCTTCCTGGTCTTCGGCCTCAGCGTCGCCAATACGGTGGGCAAGGGCATCGTCGAGCCCGACATCGTCACGCCCGCCGTCATTTTCGCCGCACTGTGCGGGGCCATTGTGTGGAACGTCGTGACGTGGCTGTTCGGCATTCCCTCGTCGAGTTCGCACGCGCTGATCGGCGGGCTCGTCGGGGCCGGCGCGGCGCGGGCGGGGTTGCATGCCGTCGTCTGGTCCGGCTTCCTCAAGACGGCCGCGGCCATCGTGCTGTCGCCGTTGCTCGGCTTCGTGCTGTCGCTCGGGCTCATCGCGCTGGTGTCGTGGATCTTCGTGCGCCGGACGCCGCTCGCGGTCGACACGCTGTTCCGCACGCTGCAATTCGGCTCGGCGGCGCTCTATTCGCTCGGTCACGGCGGCAATGATGCGCAGAAGACGATGGGCGTCATCGCCGTTCTGCTCTACTCGCAGGGCTACATGCCGGGCGGCTTCCATGTGCCGCTGTGGGTCGTGCTCGCCTGCCAGTCGGCGATGGCGCTGGGAACCTTGTTCGGCGGCTGGCGCATCGTTCACACGATGGGCTCGAAGATCACGCATCTGACGCCGATGCGCGGCTTCTGCGCCGAGACCGGCGGCGCGATCACCTTGTTCCTCGCCACGGCGCTCGGCGTGCCGGTCTCGACGACGCATACGATCACCGGCGCCATCGTCGGCGTCGGCGCGGCGCGGCGCGTTTCGGCGGTGCGCTGGAACGTCGCGCAGAGTATCGTCGTGGCCTGGGTGCTGACCCTGCCGGCGGCGGCGGCCATCGGCGCCGGGGTCTATGCGCTGACGGCGATTCTGTCGTGACCGGCTACCCCTCCCAAGGCGCGAACCTGCGCGCCTGGGCGAAGGCGGCGCGGGCGGCGTCCTTGTCCATGCCCTGCACGCTCAGCGCCTCGAAGGCGGCCTTCAGCGCGGCTGGCGCGGCGGGGGGCGCTACGGCCTCGCTCGCCAGCGTCCAGCGCAAAGCCGCGGCGACATCGGCCTCCGGCGCCATCAGCGCGGCCAGCGACAGAGCCACCGCCGCGCGCGGCGCGCCGCCGAGCCGCGCCAGCCGATATGCGTTGTAGAACCGCTTCAGCGCCCGCGGCCGTGCTCCGATCAGCGGGCTCGCCGCCTTGAGGAAGCCGATCTCGGCCTCGTCGAGCGGCTCGGCGAGCGCCGAGCGGCCGGGCTCGCCGACCGGCGCCGGTCGGGGGACCGGCGCGGACAGCAGGCGCACGGCGGCGCCCTCGCTGAGGTGCTCGACGTCGTAGACAAGCTCGAACAGGCTCTCGGCGATCTCTTTTGCGTTGCCGAGGCGAGCGAGATCGGCGGCGGCGACCACCACCGCGCCGGGACCGGCGAGCCGCACGGCGACCTCCAGAAAGCGGCGCGCCTCGGCCGGCGCCAGCGCGTCGAGCCGGTCGACGACCACGACGAGCCGCTGCGGCGCCGCGCCGCCGGCGGCCATCGCCCGGCTCAGTTCGGCGAGGAACGCGCGCGCGGCGGGCTCTGGGCCTTGGCTCCTGGCGAGGAAGGCGGGCGCCTGCGGCCGGCTCGCCGGCAGGCCGCCGCCGCCCGCGCGCCGCGCCAGAGCCTCAGCGCGCTGCTGCGCGGAATCGGCTTCGACCTGGAGCGAGGAGACGCGGCGTTCGAGCCGTGCGGCGCTGGCGTCGAGCTCGCGCCGCCGCTCGCGGATGTCGAGGTTGAGCATGCGCAGGCCGCGGAACAGCAGGGCGGTGAAGCTCGCGGCGCGCCAGACGTTGACGAACAAGGCCGCGATCCCGGCGACGACCAGCGCCTCGCCGGCGTATTCCAGCGTCTCGTCGTGCGTCTTGACCCAGTCGAGGGCGGGGGCGAGTTGCGCGCTCAAGGCGGTGAGCGCGTCGGCGGCGCCGGGGTCGCGCAGCCGGTTGAGGCCGAGCGCAAGCGCGAAGGCGACGACGGCGAGGACGATCAGCCGCAACTGGCCGCGATAGGCGAACAAGGCGCGCAGGAACATACTCAAGCGCGAACTCGCGCGCGCGCCGGAGAGGTCGCGCACGAAGCCGCGAAACGTCATGTCCGCGTCGCCCTCGGCGAAGCCGAAGCGCCGCAGACGCGCCTCGATGGCGGAGCGGCTGGCGCGGGCGAACGAATCGACGCGCGAGCCCGGCGTTTCGTACAGCAGGGTTTCGGCGATGCGGGCGCGGCGGCCCTCGACCTCGTCGCGGGCGCGGCGCTCCTGCTCCAGCCGGGCGATAAGTTCGTCGTGGCGCTCGGCGGCGGCGGCGGCGGCGTGGTGCGGGTCGACGGCGCCATGCGCGGATTCGTCGGCGAGCTGCGCGTAGGAGCCGCCGCCGTCGTCGCGCTCCAGCGCCGCATAGACCGCGCCGGCGACGGCGCCGGCGGGATCGCCCGCTGCGAGGCTGGCGTCGACCTCGGCGACCACGACCTTGGCGATGAGCGCGGGCGCCGAGCGGGCGCGGCTCTCGACCGCCTCGACGAGGCGGCGCAGTGCGAAGCTCTTGCCCGCGCCGGGCGGCCCGACGAGTGCGAGCGCGAACGGCGTCTCGGCCTCGGGCGACAGGCAGAGATCGGCGAGCGGGCGCATGGCCTCGGCGACGCCCCAGAGGTCCGGCCCCTCGCGGCGATTGGACAGCAGCACCGCGCCCGGCCCCGCGGCGGCCGCGCCGAGCCGCTGCGCCGCCTTTTCCGATTCGCGCGCCATGACTTGCCTCAAAAGTATATATCGGCGCCGCTTTTGTCTGCGGCGACCGGGTCCGTCAAGCGTCGCACTTTGCGCCCGGACGCAACGGCGTTATAGAGCCCGCCCATTCGGCCGCGCGTGCGGCGTTGAGGTCGCAGAGCCCCATGTCGCACGAGGTCCCCGGGTCCGTTCCCGCCGCGAACGCGCCCGGCGCCGACGCCCAACCGGCGCATACGGGCGGCAACTTCTGGATTTTGGCGCTGGGCTCGCTCGGCGTCGTGTTCGGCGACATCGGCACCAGCCCGCTCTACGCGTTGCAGACGGCGCTGGGGCAGTTCAAGGACGGCGGGCTCGGACCGCACGAGGTGATCGGCTCCGTCTCGCTCATCGTCTGGGCGCTGCTGATCGTCGTGACCGCCAAATACGTGCTGTTCCTGATGCAGGCCGACAACAAGGGCGAGGGCGGCATTCTTTCGCTCGACGCGCTGGCGCGCACCGCGCTCGGCGGACACAGCAAAGTGGTGTTCATGCTCGGCGTCGCGGGGGCGGCGCTGTTCTCCGGCGACGCGATCATCACCCCGGCGATCTCGGTGCTGTCGGCGCTGGAGGGCATGAAGCAGGTCAACGAAGGTCTTACGCCGTTCATATTGCCGGCGACGCTCGTCATCCTGGTCGCGCTGTTCTTCGCGCAAAGCCGTGGCACGGCAAGCGTAGCGGCGTTCTTCGGGCCGGTCATGCTGGTGTTCTTCGGCGTCAATTCCGTGCTCGGCCTCGTGCAGATCCCGCACGCCTGGGTCATCCTGGAGGCGCTGAGCCCGCTGCCCGGCCTCAAGTTCCTGCTCGCGCATGGCGCGATGGGCTTTATCGTGCTGGGCAGTGTGTTTCTCGCCGTCACCGGCGCCGAGGCGCTTTACGCCGATATGGGGCATTTCGGGCGGCGGCCGATCCAGGCCTCCTGGCTGTTCGTCGTGCTGCCGGCGCTGATCTGCAACTATCTCGGCCAGGGCGCGCTCATTCTCACCGACCCCTCGACGGTGGTGAACCCGTTCTATCTGCTCGCGCCGAGCTGGCCGGGGGCGCGCATCGCGCTGGTGCTTTTGTCGACGGTTGCCACCGTGATCGCCAGCCAGGCGGTCATCACCGGCGCGTTCTCGCTCGTCAGCCAGGCGATCCAGCTCGGCCTGTTGCCGCGGCTGGAGATCGTCCACACCTCGGATACGCAGGAAGGCCAGATCTTCATCCCGCGCGTCAACAACCTATTGCTGCTCGGCGTGCTGGCGCTGGTGCTGCTGTTCAAAACCTCCGACGCGCTCGCCAACGCTTACGGCATCGCGGTGGCGGGCACGATGGTGATGACGACCTCGCTCGCCTTCTTCGTCGTCTGGAAGCTGTGGCGCTGGCCTTTGTGGCGGGCCTGCGTGCTGATCGCGGCGTTCCTGTCGATCGACCTCGCCTTCTTCGTCGCCAATCTCTACAAAGTGCTCGACGGCGGCTATGTGCCGTTGCTGCTCGGCGCCTCGACCTTCATCGTGATGTGGACATGGTCGCGCGGCAGCGAGATCCTGTTGGAGAAGGTGCACCGCGACTCGATCCCAATCCGGGACCTGATGAAGATGCTGGAGAAGTCGAAGCCGGTGCGCGTGCCGGGGACGGCGGTGTTCCTGACCAACGACGTCGGCGTCGCGCCGTCCTCGTTCATGCACAATCTCAAGCACAACAAGGTCGTGCACGAGCGCGTGGTGATGATGTGCGTTCGATCCGAGCCGCGCCCGCGCGTGCCGCTGGCGCAGCGCTACGAGATCGAGCATCTGTCGCCGGATTTCATCACGGTCAAGCTGCATTACGGCTTCATGGAGCAGCCGCGCGTCCCCACGGCGCTTGCGGGACTGCGCAAGCTCGGGCTCAAGTTCGACATCATGACGACGTCGTTCTTCATGGGCCGGCGCACGCTGAAGCCGGCGCAGAAGTCGGGCATGCCGAAATGGCAGGATCATTTGTTCATCGGGCTCGCCAAACAAGCGGCGAGCGCGCCGGACTTCTTCCACATCCCGTCCGACCGGGTGGTGGAGTTGGGCGCGCAGATGAAGGTCTAGACGATGCGCGCGACGATGCGCGAGCGCAGCAGCAGGCCGGCGGCGAGATAGCACGCGACGCAGGCGACCGAGCCCGTGACCGCGAACTTCAGAAGCGCCGGCGCCTCTATCGACCGCCAGGCCAGCGCGACGGCGACGAGTATTGGCGGGTGAATGATGTAGACGAGATAAGCGCGCCGCGCGATTCTGCGTCCGAGGCGGCCCGGCGTCGCAAACCGCTTCTGAAACAAGTTCAGCAGGCCCAGGATGACGCCCCAGGCGACGAAGGGCTCCCAGAAGGCGTAGACCAGCGCCTGAAAATTCATTCCGCCCTCCGCCCGGCCGGCAAGCCAGGAGACATGCGCGCCCAAAATCGCTGCGGCTGGAAACAGCGGAAAGGCAAGTCCCGCGATGCGGAGCCAGCGGCGCTTTTTCGGCTCGGGGATGTCTTCGAGCCATCGGCCCCGCGCCGCGGCGCAGCCGGCTGAGAACAGCACGACATACGAGGCGAAATAGCCGAGCTGGAGAAAGCCGACGTTGACCCCGACCGGCCACGCGAGACGCAGGACGAAGGCCGCCGCCCCGGTCGCCAGCGCCGCGCCCAGGAGGGCGCCGTCGGTCGGAAAAGCCGACGCCGTTGCGCGAGGGGGACGCAGGCTGCGCCATCCTGCATAAGCTGCCGCGAAGATGAGAAGCGCCTGCGCGAACCACAGCGGTCCGGGCTCGAATCCGGCGTGGACGTACTGCCAGGCCAAACCTTCTGCGAAGCTGCGGCCTTGGGCGGTCTGCGCCAGCGCGACGGTGAGCGGGTGAAGCCCCAGCGCATAGACGAGAAGCGGCGCCCCTAAGCGAAGCCCCCGGCCTTGCAGGAAAGCCAGCGCGCCGCGGCGTTCGAAAGCAGCCGGCGTGTAATAGCCCGCGAGCAGGAAGAAAAGCCCCATGAACCAGGCTTGGTTGGTGGTGCAGAACAGGATGAGTAGGAGGCTGGGGACTGTCGGGCTGGGCGGGATCTCCCGGTAGTACCACCCGCCGATCGCGCCATAGGTGAGCGCCGTGTGATGAAACACGACGAGCGCCGTGACCGCAGCCCGCAGCGCATCTATGCCCGCAGCGCGATCCGCCGCGCGCGAAATCGTCGCCGAAGTCGTCATGCGCTCATGCCTTTGCGCCGCCTTCGCGTCCTTTTGAAGTTATGGCAGCTCCAGTCGCTCGGCGACGAACGCCACGCGCGCGTCTTTCACCGCCGCCGCCGCGAGAACGAGCGCCTTCGCATCGCCGCCTTTCGCCGTCGGCAACGCGTGCGCGAGCGCCTCGCGCCGCCACAGGATCGCGCTCAACGGCGGCGGCGCGTCACCCCGGCGGGCGATGAACTCGGCGCCGTCAAAAGTTCGGTCGGTGAAGGCGGCGGGCGGCTCGCGCGCCTCGATTGGGTTCGGCCGCACGTAGATCGGTCGTCCCTCAGCGTCGGCGGGCTGGGCGCCGCAGAAGGCGAGGGCCGCGCGGGGCTCGGCGGCGAGCGCGCCAACGAGCGCGGCGAGCGCGCAAGGGTCGGAACAACCCTGCGAGTCGACGATCCAGACGAACTCGCCGCCGGCCATTGCGACCGCCTCGCCTAGGCCGTCGGCGACGCCGAGGCCCAGCGTCACGTCGCGGTCGGCGGCTTCCGCCTCGGCGTTGACGGCGTCCAGCGAGTCCTCGCCGGCGTCGAGCACAACCAGCTCAGCCACGGGATAAGTCTGCGCGAACAGCGAGCGCAGCCGCAGCGTCGGGAACGGCCCGCCGTCGTGCAGCACGAACACGGAGACCTTGGCGCCCTCCGGCTCAGCCCGCGCAGGGGCGCCATAGATCGCGCGCGCGGCGGCGTTGAGATAGGCGGCGCCGTAGTGGACGTCGGGCTCCAGATAGGCGCCTTCGCTCCATTCGTTCCAGGCGTTGACGGCGACGATGCGCGCCCCGAACACGGGCGCCGCGCGGTCGATCAGCTCGCCGAGCCAGCGCTCGAATTTTCGCGGGGCGGAGCCGACGACCGTCAGGCCCTGGCCCTGCCGGCGCGCGTCGTTGTCCCAGGAGGGGACGGCGGTCTTGATGAGCGGGAACTCGGGCGGGGCCTCCGAGAGGCTGGCGGCGACGAGATCGTCGAAGGCGAACGCGTCGGCCTCCAACGCCTCGTCGAAGATTTCAAGCGCGTCGTAGATCTGCGGCAGGCCCTTGGTCAGCTTGTGCGGCGGAAACTCGATGGCCGCGTCGAAGCCGAACGGGCGCGGATCGACGTCGTCGAAGGTCTGCGCCATGACGAAGATCGGCGTTTCGCCATGCGCCTCGTCGAACCGGCGGCGCCAGCGCGCCAGCGTCGCCGCGGTGTCCGGGATGAGGCCCGCGCGGTAGACCATCAGCAGCGGCCGGCCCTCCAGCCGGATATATCGGGGGTCGCGGAAATGGCGCGCGAGATCGGCGCAGCGTTGCGCCTCGTGCGCCTCGTCGTAGTCCTGCGCGATGAGGATATCGTCCTCGGCGCCGTCCCAGCGGCGCGTCCAGTTCTCGTTGGCCCACATCAGGCAGAAACCGATGTCGATTTCGGGCTGCGAGAGGAACAGCTCCAGCGGCGTCTGCAACAGGCGCCGGCCGCCGAAGTCGTAGTAATAGAACACGAAGCCGTGCAGCCCCGCGGCTTTCGCGAGCGCCGCCTGCGCGCGCAACGCGTCGGGATGGGTCAAATCGTAGAAGCCGAGCCGCTCGGGAATGCGCGGCTGATAATGGCCGTCGAAGCGAGGTTGCCCGCGCGCGAGATGGGTCCATTCGGTGAAACCCTCGCCCCACCACGCGTTGTTTTCGGGGATGGGGTGGAACTGGGTCAGATGGAAGGCGAGAACGAGCGCGCGCGGCTCGCCGGTTTGCGCCGGCGCCGGCGGCTCGAATCGCGGACCGCGGCCCGCGAATCTGCGCACCGCCTCGAACGGCCCGGAGCGCGGGGCCGCTTCGGCGCTGGCGCCGCCGTTCGCCCTGAGATGGACCACCGGATTGACGCCGCTGTCGCGCTCGATCCTGCGGTTGGCGTAGAGGCGCGGGTTGAAGCCGGCCGAGGGCTTGCGGAACTCGCGGTAGCCGTAATGCAGGTAGTGCAGGAACGGGTCGATCCCCGTCGCGGCGACGTCGGGATTGGCTGTCAGATAATAGGCGGCGTCGAACTCCGGAACCGGGCTGAACGGCCCGAAGCGATGCGCGAGGTAATGCGCGAGCGGCCGCTCGGCGGCGTAGGTCGCGCGATACCATGTGACGTCGAACAAGGCGGACGGGTCGCGGCCGGCGGGCTCGCCGACGAGGGCGTAGTGAAGCAGCGGGCAGTCGCCCGCGGCGGCTGGGTTGCGCTCGACGTACCAGCGCGGGTCGAACACGACGTTGGGCCGTAGCTCCGCGCCCTGGCGGAAATAATGGGCGAAGGCGTCGTCGCCGGGCGCCAGCCGCGCCTCGCCGCGGTAAAGCCCCTCGTCGAACAGATCGCCAAGCCGGCGGCGGGCCTCCTCTATGCCGATGCTCCTGAGGTCCGGCGCGTCGTTCATCCCGCTTCAGCCTCGAATGCGCCGCGTCACGCCGTCACGATGCTGGTGTTCGCCGCGGCGGCGCGGGCGGCGCTGGCCTTCTCCATCCAGAACCGGCCGGTCTCCTCGTCGGCCTCGACGCCGACTCCCTTCAACAGCATGACGCCCCAGTTGTGCATGCCGTCGATATGACCGGCCTCGGCCGCCAGCCGGTACATCTCGGCGCCGTTGACGACGTCGAGGTCGACGCCCTCGCCGGTGCAGTACATGACGCCGAGATCGAACTGCGCGGCCGGTAAACCGGACTCGGCGGCGCGGGAAAACCAGTCAGCGGCGAGGCGGGCGTTCTTCGCCACCACGCGGCCATGCCGGTGCATGACGCCGAGAATGTATTGCGCCTCCGACTGCCCGGCCTCGGCGGCGATCGTGTACCAGCGCACGGCGTCTTCCGGTTGCGCCGCGACGTCGTAGCGCCCGGCGTAGAGATGGCCGAGTTGTATGGCGGCGACGGCGAAGCCGGAGGTCGCGGCTTCCTGCAGCAGCGTCTCAGCCTTGCGGACGTCGCGCGTCGCCTTGTCGCCGAGCAGGAACACGGTGGCGAGCATGGCCTTGGCTTCGGCGTCGTTCTCCGCCGCTGCGCGTTCGAGCCAGTGGCGCGCCTCGGAGGGATCGCGCGCGCCGCCTTCGCCGGACAGCAGCATGCGGGCGAGACGCGCCTGCGCAGCCGGAAAGTCCTTTTCCGCCGCGACCCGGTACCAGGTGCGCGCCTGCTCCGGATCTGGCTCGACGCCTAAGCCCGAGGCGTAGAAGGCGGCGAGGTTGAAGGCGGCGATCACGTGGCCGACCTCGGCGGCTTTGCGGAAGTAACGGACGGCGTCGGGCAGGCTCTTGTAACTGGCGTCGCCGTTGGCGGCGAAGCGTCCGGCGATGAAGGCCGCATGCACGTCGCCCTCGTCCGCGGCGCGGCGAAACCAAGTTTCGGACTCGCGCAGATCGGGCGCGCGGCCGTCGCCGCGGCTGTAATATTCGCCGAGCGCGATCATCGCCGCCAGATGGCCCCGCTTGGCCGCCGCGCGCAAAAGGGACTCGGCGCGATCGAGATCGCGCGGCGCGCCTTCGCCCGACATCAGCAACATGCCGCTACGATATTGTGCGATCTGTTCGCCGGCCTCGGCGGCTTCCATGAACAGTTTGGCGGCGCGGGCCCGGTCGATCGGACGGCCGAGCCCGTCGAACAGGATCGTCGCCAGCGCCGTCTTGGCGCGGACATGGCCGCCGTCGACGGCGCGTTCGTAATGGTCGGCCGCGGTCGCCGGCTCCTTCGGAACTCCGAGGCCGCGGAAATAGAGATCGCCGAGCCCGAACTCGCCCGCCGGACGGCCGGCGGCGGCCGCCTTGCGCAGCAGCGGAATGGCGCCCGCATAGTCGCGTTCGCCGCCCTGCCCGCTGAGATAGAGCTGGGCGAGCAATTCGGACGCCTCCGCGGCTCCGGCCGCATCGGCCTCGGCGAGTAGCGCGCGGGCCCTTTTGGCGTCGGCCGCGACCTTGTCGCCGCGGGGATAGAGGAGGGCGGCGAGCGTCGCGGTCTCGCGCGATCCGGGGTCGCGGCGGATGTCCCGGAAGCGACTGGCGTCGAGGTCCGCTGCGCCGGAAAGCAGCAGTTTGGCCAGGTCGATCTTGGCCTCGACGTGGCCCTTCGCGGCGGCGAGGCCATACCAGTGCACGGCCTCGGCGAAATTGACGAACACGCCCTGGCCGCGCCGATAGAGCTGGCCGATGCGATACTCCGCCTCGCCCGACGCGTCGCGCGGGGCCGCCTTGCGCCAGAGCTTGAGCGCATCGACGAATCGGTCGTCGGCATAGGCGATCTCGGCCGCCCTGGCCGGCCCCCGTATCGCGTGCGCTCCCCGCACGCGGACGGCGGACGGCAGCCAACGGCTTGACATGGCGCTCGTCACGGCTCCCGCATGGCTTGGCCCGCGCCTTTCATAAGGCCGCCGATCACGTAGTCCCAGACCGAGCGCGAACCCACCTTGATGTCGGCGGTCAGGGTCATGCCCGGAAGCAGGGCGGTCGTGGCGGGCACGTTCACGAGCTTGTTCCGGTCGATGGTGACCTGAACATTGAAGTAAGCCGGGACCGGCTGGCCGTTCAACTGGTTTGAGGCGTTGTCGCCGACCCACTTCACCGTGCCTTCGAGCGTGCCGTGCTCGAAGTAGCGGAACGCGTCGATTTTCAGCGTGGTGGGATCGCCGGGTCTGATAAAGCCGATGTCGCCCGTCGGCACCTGAACCAGCGCTTCCAGCGGATTGCGCACGGGCATCAGCGAGATGACGGTCGTACCCTGCGAGACGACGGAGCCGACCGACATGTTCGGCGCGACCGAGAGAATGATCGCGTCTTCCGGCGCCGTCCAGCGCACCAGCTCCTGATGCTTGAGCGCAGCGTCGAGCTGGGGAAGCATGGCTTCGAGACTGCTGCGCGAGGTCAGCAGGTCCTGCGAGACCGTGCCTTTGAACTGTTCGACGTAGGACTTCTGGTCGGCTTGCGTGGACGCGAGCGTGTGCTCGGCTTCGACGCGGCTGTTGCGGTCGTAATCGGCCTGGCGCTGCGCCTCGATCTTGCTCTGGGTGGCTGTCAGCAGATTGAGCATCGAACCGGTGCCATGCTGCTCCAGGGTGACGCGCATCTTTTCGATCTGCTCGTTGACGTCGGCTTCGCTGGAGTAGCGCGCTTCGTCCACCTTGTATTTCTCGACCGTGGTCTGCAGCGTCGCAATCTTCTGGTCGTAGCTGTTCATGGTGGCGCGGTACTGCGCCATCTGCTGCCGGAAATATTCCAGGTTGTCGCGCTGGTAGCGCGCGATCCGATCGTCGGACGAGGGCGCAAACGTAAGCGGCGAGAGCGTAATCAGCGCCTGGTCGCGCGCGATCTGCGCGCGAAAGCCCTCGATCTGCGCCCTGAACTGGTTGACCTGGGCGGCGGCGAAGGTTGGATCGAGGGTGGCGAGCACCTGTCCCTTGCCGACCCGTTGCCCTTCCTTGACGTCGAGGCTGCGGATGATCGAGGGATCGAGCGCCTGGTAGACGGTCGGCGGCTCCGAGGGCGCCAGCGCGCCGGAGGAGCTTGAGACCACGCGATCGATGCGCGCCACATAAATGAACGCGAGCGCGACGACAATCAGGCCGAAAAATACGTGGATCGTCAGGCCCGCGCCGAACGGGTAGGGCTGCTCGCGCAGCGCGGAGATTTCGGACTGGTACTCGCGCACGACCGCCAGCGAAACCTCGCGACGGTCCTTGCGGGCGGGGCCGGGCAGCGCCTTACGAGACACGGCTCGGACCTCTCAGACCGGGGCGAGCTTCCGGGCCGCCGCCGCCCATGTGTCGATTTTGCTGGCGCCAGAGGCCGCGATAGATGTCGCAGCGCTCCAGCAGTTCGTCGTGCGTGCCGATGTCCTCGAACTTGCCGCGCTCCAGAACCAGGATGGCGTCGGACTTCACCAGCGACGACAGACGGTGGGAGATGACGATGACCGTGCGCCCCTGGGCGATGCGGCGGATGTTGTCGTTGACGATCGCCTCCGAGTCGGGATCGAGCGCGCTCGTCGCTTCGTCGAGAATGAGGATGCGCGGATCGAGGATCAGCGCGCGCGCGATGGCGAGGCGCTGGCGCTGGCCGCCGGACAGATTGGGCGAGCCTTCGTAAACGTAGGTCTCGTAGCCGCGCGGCAGGCGGTCGATGAACTCCTCCGCGCCGGCGAGGCGCGCCGCGCGCACCATTTCCTCGAAGGTTGCATGCGGCTTGGCGGCGGCGATGTTCTCGCGGATGGTGCCCGAGAACAGGAAGTTCTCCTGCAGCACGACGCCGAGATTGCGCCTGAGATGCGAGACGTCGTATTCGCGCACATCGACGCCGTCGAGTTTGATTAGGCCCTCGTAATCGGAATGCAGTCGCTGCAACAGGCGCGTCACGGTGGTCTTGCCTGAGCCGGAGCGGCCGACGATGCCGAGCGTCCAACCGACGGGAACCTCGAAGCTCACGCCGTCGAGCGCATAGTTCTGCGAGCCCGCGTATTTGAAGCGCACGCGCGAGAACTCGACATGACCCTTGAGCGGGCTGCGGACGCCGTGGCCGCCGCGCCCCTCCTCGAGCGGCTGAGACATCAGTTTGCCGACGATCGCCACGGCGATGCGCGCTTCGTCGTACTGGGTGATGAGCTGCGCCATTTGCATGAGCGGCTGCTGCACGCGGCCGATCAGAATCATGAAGGCGAACAGGTCGCCAACGCCGACGGGGTTGGACGTCGTCATCGCGACATATACGCCGATCGCAAGCGTGCCGGAGGTGGACAACTGCGACAACGGCCGGACGATCGCCTGGATAACGCCGCCGATGCGCCCGGCGTGGAACAGAGCATCAACCACCCGAACGGTAAGGACGTCCCACACAGCGCGTTGGCGCGGCTCCAAAGCGAGCGATTTGACGGTGCGGATCCCCGCCAGGTTCTGGTACAGGAACGTACCCTTCGCCACTTCCGCGGCGATCACCGCGCCCGTCGCTCGACGCACGGCGGGCAGCATCGCGATGAGCGCCAGAACCATCAGCGCGCTGAAGCCGAGCACGACGAAGGTCAGCAGCGGGCTGAAGGCGAACATCACCGGCAGGAGGATCAAGAGACACAGCGAATCGAGCAACGTCCCGAAACCCTGCTCGTTGATGAAACGGCGGATCTTGTTCGCCTCGCTTACGTCGTGCGCAATCGCGCCGACGGGATTGCGCTCGAAATAGTCGATCTGAATGTCGAGCAGCCTGTCGAAAATATATTCCGAAATGCGCGTATCGACGCGCGCCGTGATGATCTGCAGCAGATAGTGGCGCAGGAACTGCAGCGCCGCATCGACCACAAACAGAATGCCGACGGCGACGCAAAGGACGACGAAGGTGTTGAAAGCCCGGTATTCCAGCACCGAACCGGTGATAATGCGCCAGAACACCATCGGCGTCAGCGCCAGGAAGCTGAGGGCGAAGGCGCCGATGATCAGATCGCGCAGCAACCGGCGTTCGCGCAGGAACATGGCGAAGATCAACGGCCAGCCGAACGGTTTTTCCTCGTCCAGCAACTTGTAGTCGCGGCGGATCAGAACGACCTCGCCCGTCCAGATTTCCTCCAGCCGAACCCGGTCGATCGGCAGCAGCGATCCTTCCTCAGCGTCGGGATCGCGCAATTGGACGTACTGGACCGCGCTTTCGCTGCTGACCTCGGAGAGAATCATAGCTGCGCCGGTCTTCAGCCGTACGATGGCGGGAAGCGCCTTCTTCAGGTGCTTGAGATCGTCCCAGTCGAGGCGGACAAGCTTCGCCTTCAGTCCCGCCCGCTTCGCGCAGTCCAGCGTCTCGTCGATGGTGACGTCTTCGCCGGACAGGAGATTGTCCTTGATGAGTTGGCTGACGGTCAAATTGAGGCCGTGGCTGCGGCTGATGATGGCCAGACAGCGCAATAGGGTCGACGAGCGGTCGGTCGGCCCCGTGGCCTCCGCGGCGAAATTCAACGCCTGCATGATCGACCTCGTCCCCAGACCCATACTTGCGCAGTGCAATGCAACGACATCGGCGTCCTCAATTATGCGCCGACGGCGGCGGCAAGATGGCCGAGCGGGTCGTCGCTTCCGCCGGGCGCAGATTGAAAGCCTCGTCGGCCCCGGCGTCGGAATATTCGGACTTAAGACCGAGAATGTCGAGCGTTCGCCGGACGCAGGTCTGGACGTGAAAGCTGACGGCGGCGGTTTCGCGGGCGGCCCTCGACAATCGCGCGCGGCGCGGCGCGTCCCCAATGAGAGCGCATACCGCCTCGGCCAGGGCGCGATGGTCATGGAATGGGGTCAAAACGCCGTTCTCTCCGTCGACGATCACGTCGCGCACCGGCGCGGTGTCGGAAGCGACGATGGCGCAGCCCGTGGACAGCGCCTCGATGCAGGACCACGACAGCACGAAAGGATATGTCAGATAGACATGAACCTTCGAAACCTGCATCAGCGCGCGCAGGGAAGCATGCGGCAGCCGCTCCAGGAAATGCACGCGCGCAAGATCGATCTGGCCCAAGGTCTCGCGCAGGCACCATTGTTTCCACTCGCCGCCGTCGGGCGCGCTGTTGCCGTAGGAGGACTCCTGCGCGCCTACGATGACGATATGAGCGTCGGGCCGCGCGCGCAAAATTTCCGGAACGGCGCGCATGAACACGTGAAAGCCGCGCATGGGCTCGAGCCCGCGCGCGAAATAGGTGACGACCTCGTCCTGTCGGTCAAGCCGCGGGCCGCCGGGAAGCTCATATTTTGCGCGCGCGTCGGGCGCCAGCCAGTCGGTGTCGACGCCCTCGTGGGCGACATGGATCTTCGATTGGAACTCGATCGGGAAGGTCGAGCGCTGCCACGGCGTAGGCGAGACGCCGATGTCGCAGTCGGCGAGCGCAACCAGCGTCGAGGCGTTCTTGGCGGTCAATCCCACGAGACCGTCGAGCCCGTACTGGCCTGTTTCAACGTCGAAGCCGACATCCTGACCTTCCGCCCGGTAATAGAACTCGCAATAGACAGCAAGGCGCGCCTTGGGAAACACCGAGCGGAGCGGCAGCGTCTCGCCCCAGCCGCAATGAGCGAGAATCAGGTCCGGCTCGAAGCCTTCGGTCTTCAGCTTCAGGGCCGCGAACATCACCAGCTCGGCGCGGCGGCATTCGGATTCGAAACGGCGCGAGAACGCATGAACGCTCGCGAGCGCTCCCGGCGCCTGATACCGCCTGAGGTCCACGCCGGGCAGCGGCGTCGAAAATTCAGCGCCTATGGCGGCAAGGCGATGGGTCCGGCGGCGATGCAAATGTTCCGCCACGTGCCTGAATTGCGCAGGGAAATTGTTGTGGACGAACAGAATCTGCATTTGACGCTTCAGGAAACGCTCAACCCAGGTCCCCCGCATTCGGCGCCGCCGGGGACTCCGCGGGCGCCGCCCGTTCGTAAACGAAACGGCGCGAGAATCCATCGACTCTCGCGCCGTTAGGTTAATAGCGGGGGGGCGGTCAGACTGGAGTCGTGCCGCCGTCCGCGAAGTGGATGGTGATGTTGGAGTTGGCGTCGTTGACGATGATCGTCTGACCGTCGCTGAACGTCAGGGTGTGCAGGCCGCCGGTGGCCGTGCTGGAATTGCTGATGAGCGTCGAGGAGTTTTGCGAAGAGGCGATGGTAATCCCGCCCGTGCCGCCCGCGACCGAGTCGTTCCCGGTCAAGCCGAGCACCACTTGCCCGCCGCCGGCGCCGCCGGTGAGGGTCTCGTTGGCGCCGGTCTGGTCCACGCTGCGGAAGAAGCCGGCGCCGCCGGTAACGTTCAACTGATTGGCTGTCGTGGCGACCAGACTGTCGTGACCGGCGCCAAACGTGACGGTGTCGTTGCCGCTGCCGCCCTTCAGACGGTTGTCTCCGGAGACCGCCTGCAAACTGTCGTTGCCGGAGCCGCCGATCAGCGTGTCGCTGCCGGTCGTGCTGGAGGAACTGATCAGAGTGTTGGCGCCGGCGCGCGCGAGCAGGCGCGAATCGCCGCCACCCTTCAGAAGGTCCGTGCCCGAGCCGCCCTTCAACGTATTAAGCCCGGTGCCGCCGATGAGGGTGTTGGCGCCTTGCAGGGTTACCAGCGTGTCCGGGCCGCTGCCGCCAGTAAGTGTGTCGGTGGCGCTCGTCGCTAGACCGCCGACCAGACGCTCAACGCCCGTGCCGGCCACCAGCGAGCTTTGGCCGCCGCCGAGCAGAGTGTCGGCGCCCGAGCCGCCGAGC